>Ga0114999_10010137_pt1 | contig 10226 bp, 11 predicted proteins | sample ArcticOcean_MG_C_3_FD_89820 | JGI IMG/M metagenome (GOLD analysis project Ga0114999, IMG submission 89820) | Marine microbial communities from western Arctic Ocean - ArcticOcean_MG_CB8_126 | ecosystem: Environmental > Aquatic > Marine > Oceanic | place: Arctic Ocean: Canada Basin | collected... | reverse complement strand
GGTTTGCTGTTCACGGTGTTCGCGATCGGGTCCATCGTGACAGCGGGGCTGGTCGGTGCGATAGCCCGTCGATTCGCACGACTGCCGATAGTGATTGGGGCGTTCACGCTCCAGGGGATCTGCCTGGCAGCCGCGTCCGTTGCGGGTACCGTATGGGAGATGGGTATGGTGATGCTGGTGTTCGGACTGGCTAACGGCGTAATCTCGCCTGCACAGAAGAGTTTGCTAACGCAGAGCGTGGCCGGCCCGCTTCGCGGCGGGTTCGTTGCGGCGGACCGGATCTCGCAGAACACTGCGAAGTCCCTGGCGCCGTTGGTGGCCGGAGCGCTGGTGGTGGCAACGAGCATCGAGACGATGTTCCAGGTGATGGCGCTAGTGGCGTTCGGCTGGGCGGCAGCGGTGAGCGCGTTGTACCTACGCGGAGCCTTGTCAGTAGCGACTGGCGAGCCGGTCGCGGTGACTCAAGACAATAGTTAGATAGTGGAGGATGACTGATGGATGAGCAGAGGAAGACTGAACTCAGGAACGAACTGACGAGATTTGCGTCGCGATACTGGGCAGGAGAGGCCGAGGTGGCGCACGCGTTCTTCTCCGTGCCACGAACCGATGCGGAGCATCTGCGTTGGCTCGGGCTTCAGGCGTACAAGGAACTCCAGCCGCGAACGGACGGAATCATCATCAAGTTGATCCAGAAGCTCACCGCTGATTACGGTAAGCTGGAGCACGGGGTCGATCGACACGACATGCTGCACACGACGCAATTCCTGGAGGAGGAGTTCAGGCATTACGTCTTGTTCGCGGACGTGATCGACCACATCACCGGCAAGCAGGTGACCATGGCGGAGGTAGTCAAGTACGAGTTGCCTGGTGAGACCGATCTGCGCGCGGTTCGGAAGGGTTTCGCCGACAAGCATGGCGAGCTTGCAAAGTTCGCGTCGTCGTTCTGCGAAGGTGGTGGAGCTTCGATCTACTACGAGGGCATGCTGATGACGGGTAGCCCGCTGGCGGAGTACGTTGCGCATGCCTGCAAGGGCGTGTACGAAGACGAGGTGGATCATGCCGTGCACGGTGCGTCCGATCTCGCTGGCGCAGCAGACACTGAAGAGGACTGGGCACTTGCGAAAGAGATAGTCGCTGCGATCTCCGAGCAAAGAGTTCGCATGCGCAACGAACAGTTCGGCTTCCCTATGTCGGATGCGAGATTTGACGAGATGGTCGCCGGAACTATCGAGATACCTGAACGCTACGCGGCGATGCTGGTCTGATCTCGCATGCCCCGTATCGGATTGATGGTTCCTATCGCTGAAGGGCTCACCCGGCAGGAGTCTATGGACTTGGTTCGCCGTGCCGAAGAGCTAGGTTTCGACTCCGCCTGGTATGGCGAGTCGTGGGGGTACGATGCCTTCACGACGTTGGCGCAGGTTGCAGGAGTTACCTCTAGGATCAAGCTCGGCACGCTGATCGCCACGGTGTTCAGTCGCACGCCAGCGATGATGGCGCAGTCGGCGGCCTCGCTGGACGTTATCTCGGACGGACGTCTGATATTGGGGCTGGGCACCAGTGGGCCAGCCGTGGTCAGCAACTGGCATGGCCAGACGTGGCGCCAGCCGACCAGGCGCACGCGCGAGTACGTGGAGATCGTGCGGCTGGCGCTGGCTGGCGAGCGCGTTGACTACGAAGGCGAGCTTTTCAAGTTGAAGGGTTTCCGCCTTCGGAACGCCCCGTTGCGCGGGTCTGTTCCCATCATGATTGCGTCGTTGGGGCCGCGTAGCGTCGAGCAGACGGGGGAGATAGCCGACGGTTGGCTGCCGATATTTCCCAGTGTGCAGTTGCTCCAGGGGGGCCGGGCGCTGCTGGCGCGGGGGGCATCGCATTCAGGCCGGATCATGGAGGATTTCGAGATCGCACCGAGCATCCTCACGGCGGTATCGGACGACGACCCACAAGGCGCGAGGAATCTGGCGCGTGCGCACGTTGCGTTTTACGTGGGCGGCATGGGGACGTTCTACGCGGATCTAGTGGCGAAACAGGGCTTTCCAGAGGAAGCGGCGCGCATCGCGCTGGAGTGGTCGAAGCCGGGAAGAGACGGGCGGTCGGCTGCGGCGGCTGCGGTAACGGACGAGATGCTGGACGCGATGACGTTAGTGGGCGACCGCAGCCACGTGCTCAACAAGCTGGAAGCGTATGCAGACGCGGGCGTGACGTTGCCTATCATGATGTTCCCATTCGGGAGCCACAAGCAGTTGATCACCGAGACTCTGGAGGCATTGGGGACGGCGGCGACTAAGCGGGTATAATCCCGCAGGTTTGCAGAAGAGGAGTTAGCTGATGCGTAACGGTTACAAGGTGTTCGATTCGGACACCCATTTTCACCCGTCTGTCGAGAGCTTGGAGCCGCATTTGGATGCGGCACTGCGAGAGCGTGCCAAGTTGTTCGCTCAACGTGAGTTCAAGATCGGCTGGGCAGGAGAGCCGTTGAGCGAGCCGTATCGCCACTTGTATCAGCTGGCGGAGGCAGTCGGTGGATGGGGGACGAATCCCCCGCGCCACCTAGGTGAGCCGGGGCCGCGCACCAATCAAGAGCGACATTTCCAGCATTTCATGGGTTTTGAGTACCCGACTGAGGGTGGTGCGGACCACGCGATCGCCGAGCGAATCGCGGATATGGAGCGTGAAGGCCAAGACGCGCACTTGTTGGTGCCAGGAGCACCATCGGGTCACGAAGACCCGGCGGTCGACCTGGGCATGTTACAGGCGTTGCACCGGTACTTAGACGAGGTTTGTGGTCGCTACCCGGATCAACTCAAGTCCATGGTGGTGGCCAACGCTCGGTTCATCGACGAGTCGGTGGCGGAGATCAAGAAGTGGGCTGACAAGCCGTGGGTTCACGGTGTGCACGTGACCCTGCCGGTGGATTTCCCTGTGGACCACCCCGACATGGACCCGATTTGGCAGGCGGCTGACGATGCAGGCCTTTGCATCGTTCACCACAGCTTCGCTACCGGCTACCCCGGGTACCGTGACTTGTGGGACAACCCGTTCATCGGTCGGACAGCATCACACCCGTGGGCCGCGATGCGCATGGTCGCGGCATTCATGGGGGCCGGGATCCTCGATCGTTTCCCGAACATCCGGTTGTCGATCCTGGAATCAGGGTTCGGTTGGCTACCGTTCTGGGGCAGGCGCATGGATGATCAGGTCACGTACATGGGGTACGTTAACGAGGATCTTCAGCACAGCATCTGGGAGTATATGACCGGCGGTCGCTTCTTCTCGTCCATCGTGCTGCACGAGGGCGAGGACATGGTGCGGATGGTCAACGAGCTGATGGGCGACCACGTGCTGATGTTCGGTTCTGACTACCCCCACGCCGAGTCGCGCTTTCCGAAGTCGGTCGACATCGTCGCTAACTGGGAGAGCATCGGTGCGGACAGCATGAAGAAGCTCATGTGGGATAACGCAGCGAAGTGTTTCGGCCTGGACTAGCGCCTGAATAAAGCAACATCTGCGCCCCCAATGTTCTGGGCGCGGTCACGGTAGCGAGGAGTGTGATTTGGCCAGCATCGACGCGGTATCTGAGCAGGTTCAGGTTGAGGAGAAGCCGAAGCGCGTCGCTGGCGTGATCGTCGCGGGCCATGCGTTCCAGCACATGTACGCGGATGGTTTCCTCGTTCTGCTGCCCACTATCTACGCTGCGTTCGGGATGAGCCCGATCTCCGCCGGTGTTTTCTCGGCGGTCCGCCAGGCGGCAGGTGGGCTCACGACGATGGGCGGTGGCTTCTTGGTAGATATGTTTTCCGGGAAACGTGGGCTCTTACTTTCGGGTTCCCTGTTCCTGATGGGGTTCGGCTACCTGCTGGTCGCTGCCGCTCCGAACTATGGAGTCTTGCTGGTGACGATTGCGATCGCTTCAGCTGCTGGTTCGTTCTGGCACCCTGTGGGCCTCGGGATTCTGTCTACGTCGTTCCCGCAACGTCGGGCGTTCATGATGGCGATCCACCGGTCTGGCGGGAACGTTGGCGAGGCTGTCACTCCGTTGCTGGTAGCGGCTGCGCTGTTGGCTATCACTTGGAAACAGGTGCTGCTGGCAGGTTTCTTGCTGATCACGGTTGTTGCGATCGTTTTGTATCTTGCGCTGCGCAAGCTCGGGCTGCCGACCCAGGCGAAAGACAAGCGAGGCGCAGGTACTCAGTTACGCTCTATCGGCTCTTTGTTCCGAGAGCGAACCCTTCCTATGCTGCTCTTGGTTTCAGGCCTGCGTGGGATGGCCGACCGCTCATTCATCTTCTTCCTACCTCTGTTCGTCGCCCGTGAGTACCAGTTGGCAAACCCTGGGATGTCGAAGTTGGATGCAGCTGTCCAGTCGGCGCCGGAGCTAGCGCTCTTGCTGTTCATGATGGCGATAGCTGCAACTGTAGTGCCACCGCTGATAGCGCTGGTGGCGGACCGTACGGGTCGCAAGCCGGTGATGCTGGTGACGCTGACGGTGAGTTCGCTCTTCATGGCGGCGCTTTGGTGGGTTGGTGAACTCGGTTGGCAGTTCACTGTCCTGATCGGAATCTTCGGGGCGTTCCGATTCGCAGTAACGAACCTGACCCAGGCCGTTTCGCTGGATATCGCGGAAGGAAAGCACCTCGAGGGTAGTATGATCGGCCTGCTCTGGGGGAATAACGCGACCTGGGGCGCGATTTCTCCTATCCTGCTCGGTGGGCTGATCACTACCTTCGCGACGACGGCGAACGAGTTCCAGATGTTGTTCGGATACGCGTTCGTGCTGACTGTCGCGGCGACCGCCGCTGGCTTCTTCCTGCCGAATACTGGTCGCCCTGACCGGAGTATGCCCGCGAAACTCTAGGCGAGAATCAATTCTCACATAGAAAAGCCTGCTGTTCGGCGGGCTTTTCTTATCTAGCGCAGTGCGCTAGATGCGCCGAGTGTCCCCGTGGGTACGTGATTCATAGTCGACGTTCTCGTCATCTGAGCCGACGCCGGGCTTGAATTCCTCGGCCTCGCCTTGCTGGCGTTCGCCGTCAACCAGTTCGTCGCGGTTCTGTGGTCGTTTTTCCATGGCCTCGTTGGATGGGAAAGAGGGCGGGAAGGGGAGAAGTTGGTGGCAACGACAGGATTCGAACCTGTGACCTAGCGCTTATGAAGCGCCCGCTCTGCCGCTGAGCTACGCTGCCACCGGGACGCCGGAGAGCCAGCCGCTCGATCCGTCGCACGGATAAAGATGATACCGGCCCCCTCCGGAGCCGTCTAGGTGACAGTGGACTGTGGCACTCCTAGAGGGAGGCTGGCTAGGCCGTTGCGCATACCAGTGGACGTTTGGCCGCGCAGGTGGAGTCAGGAGCCAGCGGCCGGCTTGTTTGATTCCGTTTCTGCTCCCGGCGCGCCCGGCGGCAGGCGCTTCTTGAGGCTTTCTTTAGCCACGAAAATGAGGAGTATGGCGGCGATCGCGTGCAGTGGTGCGACTGCCCAAAAGGCCATGCTTGCGCCGTAGGCTTGCGCGAGCACGCCAACGACAGGGGGCGACATCATGGCACCGACCTCGCCGACGGACCTGCGTAGTGCCTGGAGCTGTCCACGGTACTCGGCGGGCACGATGTCAAACGTGTAGATGGTCATGGCACCCATGGCGAGTCCGTTGGCCACACCGATGATCAGTGCCGCGACAATCAACCCTGACATGGTGTCGAAGAACGGGATCAGAATGAACCCGATCAGCGATAGCACCGCTGCGGGCACTGCGGCCCATTTCCTTCCTAATTTGTCGGAGATGAAGCCCGTAGGGACGATCATCGCGAATGTAACGATTGCGATGAACGAGAAAATGACTCCAGTTTGCGTGGGCGTCATCATCAGTTCCTGTTGAGTGTAGAGCGGCAGAGCGGAGTTGGTTACTTGTCCGCGCGCCATCTGGCCGAACGTAGAGAGGAACAGCACCGCGTACGTTACCCGGTAGTAGGGGTGGATGTGCTTGACGGCGCTCAGGCTGAAGAATGGCCCGCTCTTTTTCTCCCGATGGGCGTGCGTGTTGGTTTGTGCGAGCGAGATGACCAGCACTATGGCGGAGGCGGCAGCGTAGAACCAGAACAGAGGCCGCACGCCGATGGTGTCGGTGAGGATCCCGCCGATGGCCGGGCCGAACGCCATTCCGGTGCTGCCGATTCCCATGAGTGCGCTCATTTGGCGTCCACGCTGGTCGGCGCTCACCATGTCGAAAGCGGCGATCTCTCGCCCAAACATCCATATGCTCATGCCGATTCCCCATGTGAATTGGGTCACGAGCACGATTGCGAAGTGTGGTGCCAAGGCAGCTACGACACCACTGAGCCCGGCGAGCGCTGCACCGACGACCATGACGGGCTTGGCGCCCCAGCGGTCGATGGCACCACCTGCGGGAATGAGGGCGACGGTACGTCCGAGGAGTTGCGCGGTGAGCGCCTGTACGGCGATTGCACCGGAGACATTGAACTCTTTGCCAAGCACAGGGAGCGCAGGTATGAGCATCCCTTGACCCAGCGACATCAAGATCGAAGGGAAGTAAATGAACAGCGTCGCTTGCTTGAGCGACGTGGCTCCGAAGCGCAAAGGGTCTCCTGGGCTTTCCGCAGAACACTACTGCGATAGCTGAGTCTGGCCTCTAGAGCGTACCAGATACCTACAACGCGTCTGGCGTGGACCGGGGACTGCCGCTGGAAGATGCCTATCTCCTGCGCGGTGCGGACAACTCGGTGCGGCTGCCGGCGTCGAGCTTGGCCATGCCCCGACCTCCTCAACCATGCGGAGCTAGAGCGAGAGATGCTTGTCGATGCCTGACTTGTTGCGGAGGCGGATGTTGAGCACGACCAGGCCGGGCGTCAGCCGTTCGACGAGTGCAAGGCCTGTCTCGCGACTGGCGGCTTCACCGACGACAACTAGGTCGCCCTCATGCTCCAGTTGATGCTTGATGCCCTGGCGCACGATGGCGTAATCGTCGATCAGCGCGACGCGCACGGTCTCGACACCAATGGCAGGTGGAAGGCGGTTTGCCCGGGCAGTGCACGGCAGTCGCTGGGCGTATCATGGGAGCGCCACCTTGTGGCCGGGTTCTTCGACCGGGCAGTGGTGCCGGGGCGTATAGCTCAGTGGTTAGAGCGCCTGTCTTACACACAGGAGGTCGCTGGTTCGAGACCAGCTATGCCCACCATCTTCTTTGCCGCACCACGGCCTGCTCGACGGGGGTCGTGGTGCTTTTGCTTTCCCTGCTGGTCAGAGTGCTGTACCTCCATTTTGTTTCCCATCCCTGCATTTCAGGCGTAAACGGACCGCGCCGAGTGGTGTCGGCCACCCCTTCCATTTATTAGGTGATGCCGCTCGCGATTTAACCCCGCGGTGATGCTTGTGCCCGATTGGGTGTAGCACTGGCTCCGTAACGAATGTAACGTCTTTCTGAAGGGTACAGAGGAGGTCGCTATGCGATGGTCATGGTCGCAGTTTCGTAGAACCGCGCTGATATTCGTCGGGGTGTATGTGTTCGTAAACCTGGTCAAACTCTTTTTTTAGAGGGCGTCACACAGGCGGCCTAAGTGCGTAAGTTACTGATACCCCTCGCTGTACTCGTGGGAGTGATGAGCCTCGGCTTCAATGCCTACCAGTGGCTAGACAACCGAGTTGATGCCCTAGAACCCAGGCTGACTACGGAGGCCCAACGACTAATAGGCCTTGGCTGGAACAGGCCGGCTTCAGCACAAACTACATACTTGAGGACGTCGGACCTTTCTGACGACTCTGTGCAGGTGGTAGAAGATGGAATTCAGGCAGGCGAAAACTACTTAGGTAGTTATGGCCCGTTGAGGGTTTACGTGATTGGTACAGATGTCGAAGCATCTCGTATAGCTGCAGAGGACTTTTGCTCCTGGGCGTACGATCGAGCCCGTGGAAATGATTACGAATATTGTGTCGAATCTGACCAAGGAGTTGAGATACGGGAGATTGCTGAATATGCCGGTGGTAATGCTTTCGCTCAGCATTCACGCCAACTCGAAACGCCGAATCAATCTTTCGTGATAGGTAATCCGCTGCAGTTTGAATCAGGAATGAGTTCGAAGATTGCGATACATGAATACGTCCATATTTATCAACACGCCAACAACGTCGATGAAAACGATTTTGGCCTACCTCTTTGGCTGGAGGAGGGCAGTGCAGAATTCTTGGCACTGTATCTCGGTCAAAAGGAAGGTTGGGTAGATTTCCGAATGGGTATGACAGAAGCCCTCAGGTCAGCCAAAGACCTCAAAGAACGCTATCCGGATATAGATATCCAAGATATTGAAACCTCAGAGTCAAGAGACGAACTGCAATCTATCTGCGACTGCACGGGAACGCTCCAATATAAAATGGGCCAATGGGCAACGGCGCGGCTCGTTAATAGAACGTCACTAGATATTTTTTACAAATCGTACATCCCAGATATCGTAGAACTTGGAGGTCATGAGTCCTTTGCAGCACACTTTGGCCTGACGATTCAAGAGTTCTATAGTGAGTTTGAAGAATTTATGAGTTTCACTTCCAAAGAACAATTGGAGATTCTGCCAACAAATTAAGATAGCCGAGCAGACTTATGACTGGGGATTCAATTGCGCCAGTGACTGCTGTAGCGGCACTCGTTCGCGCATTCGCCATCTCGCTAGGACTTGGGCTACTCCGGAAGCTACATAGGATGATGGGAGCAGCGATGACGATACCTAGTGGATTCTGTGAAAAATGCGGTGAGCCGATACATTTGGTGGGTGATGCATTATGTGGTAAGTGTGATCACCGGCAAGACAACCGTTCGCGTTTGCGCCGCAATAAAATCATTTCCACCGTTCACTCTACCGTGATGTTTGCCTTCGTCGCTGTTGTATGGGCGACTGCACTGGGTCAGTCATATCTAGTATGGTTGTGGTTCAGCATTCCGGTCGGTGCGTGGTGGTCTCTCGGAAGTTTTCGTGATGTGAATCTGGGAGAATACGACGCCTCAGCTGTTGCCAAGTCAGTGCATATTCGCGCGCGCGTCGTCAGGGTCACGACTCGAGTGGCGGGCGTTGCCATCATTTCTGGCCTGGTGGTGGGGGTCGTGAGGGCATTGATTGTCTAGCGTTACACGCCCCTGTAACCACTCTCCGTTATATCTCCGTGGTCTCAGTTGCCGGTCTAGTTTCCGGACACTAAGCCGCAATTCCCATGGCAGTCAGGGCTGCCGTGATTGGTGGCACCGATCCCGAGAATGCTTTATGAAAGCTCCGAATGCATGTAGGCTAACCCTAGGCGCTAAAGGAGGAGCTTTTCATGTCAGCAAAATCTTATTCCTGCTCAAAATGCGAAGGTAGCGAATACAGAGTCGGTGCGATTCGGTCGACGGGATCAGGGTTAACGAGATTCCTGAATGTCCAGAATCAGAAATACAGCACAGTTTCTTGCACCGGATGTGGGTATACCGAGCTCTACCGCGTCGATGGTGGGCGTGTAGGTAATGTTTTTGACTTCTTTACCAACTAGGCGCAATAACTGGCTATAGATAAGTAACACTGTCTAGGCGTACTACCGAGGCTCCAGCGTAGAACTCTGCCATTCCCCTACCCGCATCTATATCGTGACGGTATTGTCCCCCGTGGCAGGATTTACGGCGTCGTGTTCGCCACTCATACTGGCGGTCCCTTGCTCGCGAGCAACGTGTTCCGCGACTACAAAAAGATGCAACGCAAGGCAGTACTGCGGAGCCAGACGTACCACGACCTCAAGCACGCGACGGCTAATCTGCTGATGGAATCGGCGGCTACTTCATTGGCGAATGTGCCCAAGATACTGGGGCATGCGGGACTTCAGGGGACAAACAATTTCTACAAGCATCTATCTGATGAAGCCCCAGTTGTGTCGATGGATAAATTAAGGGCTGCACTGGGCTCGTAACGGGTGTAACGTCTTTCTCAAGGGTACAGAGGTGGTCGCTATTCGATGGTCATGGCCGAGTCCTAAAACGATGCTTATATACGTCGTGGTGTTTGTGCTCGTAAACCTGGTCATTCGCTTTTTTTAGAGGGCGTCACACAAACGACCCACGGGCGACCCCGTCGCTCTAGGCATACTACCGACGCTGGGATTCTTAAGCGTGGGAGTACTACTTTCCGTCGCGCGCGCACGGCCCCGCTGTTGAGACTCCGGGACGGCGAAGTAATGACTACGGTATGACCGTGTTCTAGGTG
>Ga0114999_10010136_pt1 | contig 10226 bp, 8 predicted proteins | sample ArcticOcean_MG_C_3_FD_89820 | JGI IMG/M metagenome (GOLD analysis project Ga0114999, IMG submission 89820) | Marine microbial communities from western Arctic Ocean - ArcticOcean_MG_CB8_126 | ecosystem: Environmental > Aquatic > Marine > Oceanic | place: Arctic Ocean: Canada Basin | collected... | reverse complement strand
GCGGCGGTACGGAAAATCGACAGGTTGAGGCGATTAATGGATTGACACACAGGACTGACGTTCGTATCCTGACAAGTGGGACAACTGCCGCAAAAACAGAGCGTTACCATAGTAATTCAGAGCTATCGAGGGGCTTCGAGAACGAGATGAAAGCTGGGTTATCAGCGCTGGGATTGGAACGTCCAGGTAATGTGCTCGCAAATCTGGGCACTGAGGCCCTGTGTGAGGAGATCGTCAAGCGCGGCGAAGCGTCATTCTCTGAAGACGGTGCCGTCGTCGCCCAAACCGGCAAATACACCGGCCGCTCTCCCCAGGACAAGTTCGTCATTCGCGAGCCCTCCACCCAACACGACATCTGGTGGGGCGATGCCAACCAGCCCTTCGAGAGTGCTCACTTCGATGCCCTGTTTGAACGCGTCATCGGCTATCTCGGGGGTCGCCGTGTCTTCAAACAGGAACTGTACGCCGGTGCCGATCCGCAATTTCGCCTGCCCGTACGCGTCGTCAACGAGTTTGCCTGGCACAGTCTGTTTGCCCGCAACATGCTCATCTGCCCGGATGCGGAGACGCTGAGCACCGACGCCTTCGAGCCGCAGTGGCACCTGGTCTACGCACCCGGATTCCTGGCCCAACCAGACCGAGACCACACGCGATCTGAAGCGTTCGTCCTGTTAAACTTTGAACGCAAGCTCATTCTGATCGGTGGTACCTGTTACGCCGGCGAACTCAAGAAGTCCGTCTTTACCCTGCTCAACTATCTATTGCCCAAGCAGGGCGTCCTCAGCATGCACTGTTCCGCCAACGTCAATCCGGCCGGCGAGACGACCTTGTTCTTCGGACTGTCCGGAACGGGCAAAACGACCCTGTCGGCGAATGCACAATGCTGCCTGATTGGTGATGATGAGCATGGCTGGACCGATCGTGGCGTCTTCAACTTCGAGGGCGGCTGCTACGCCAAGGCGATTCATTTGAGTGCGGAGGCGGAACCCGAGATTTATGCAGCATCGCGCCGTTTTGGCGCGATTCTCGAAAACGTCGTCTGCGACAATGATGGCCGAATCGATTTCGACGACGACTCGTTGACCGAAAACACCCGCTCCTGTTACCCCCTTAGCTTCATCCCCAACGCCAGCGCCGATGGCCTCGGCGAGTCCCCGTCGCACATCATCATGTTGACCTGCGATGCTTTCGGTGTTCTGCCTCCCGTGTCACGGCTCTCGGCAGACCAGGCCATGTACCATTTTATCTCCGGGTACACGGCAAAGGTCGCAGGCACGGAGCGTGGCGTGAGCGAGCCGACGGCGACCTTTTCACCCTGCTTCGGCGCCCCGTTTCTGGTGTGGCCGCCCGCTTTTTACGCCCGCATGCTGGGGGAAAAGCTTCACCAGCACGGCAGCCATTGTTGGCTCGTCAACACAGGGTGGAGCGGTGGGGCCTACGGAGTCGGCGAGCGAATATCGATCGCTCACACACGCGCGATCATCGCCGCCATACAAGACGGCAGGCTCGATGACGCACGCTGCGACGCCGACCCCTGGTTCGGCTTGCAAGTACCGCGCCAATGTCCGGGTGTACCCGATGAGATTCTGAACCCAAGGTCGACCTGGACGGATGCAGCAGAGTATGATCGCAGCGCCGGCGAACTTGCCAGGCGCTTCAACGAAAACTTCGCCCCCTATGAGGAACTGGCTCCCGAACTGAAGGCTGTAGCTCCTAAGGTCGCTTGAGCTCACCTACCTGTTCATTGGGGGTCAGGCTGAGCGGCAGCGGCGCGCTCGATTACTTCCGCATCAATCTCAGCTGATTCGTTCACTCCTCCACCCGCAGTGCCCACTTCCGAGGGAAGTTTCAACGTCAGTGGCACCGCCACCCCCGCAGAAACGATCATCTGGAACGCTTCTTCGACTGTCAGACTGGTGTGCTTCATTTCGCCCTGCGGGATGATCAACATGAAGCCGGTTGTGGGGTTTGGGGCCGTCGGGATAAACACGGAATGCGCCGGCGACCCGCCGTTTTCAAAAGGCACATCACCAGCCAGAAACCCCAGGGTCCATAGCCCCCTGCGCGGGTACTCGAAGAGGACGACTTTTTTAAAACCGGCGCCCTCCGACGATGTCATCGTCTCCATCAGTCGGCGGATCGGAGCGTAGATCGTGCGGACGATGGGTAACCTCTCCAACGCCTCGCGGCCGTTGCGCAGCAGACGGCGGCCAAACACCCGCGTCGTCATCACGCCCACCAGCAAAACGATCAGCAGCGTCAGCACGAAGCCGGCCGCCGGGTTGTACCATTCCGGGTTGCCCAGGGCCGCGGCGAACGGCTTGATCAGGGGCCGGGAAAAACCGGCTGCCCATTGAAACAGCTTGAGTAGAACGAATCCCGTGATCCACAGCGGCGCAATCACCGAGAGGCCGGCCACCAGGGTGCGGCGCAGCCGTTGACGAAGACTCGCTTTGGCCTTCACGGTAGCCGACGTCATGTTGTCTTGCTCTGATTCTGCCATTGTGATTCTTTCCGCGAGTGATGATTTTGGCAACGTAGTCGGCCTGCCAGAAGCGTGTCAAGGAGTACCACACCGTTGACACACTCGCCCGCTTCAGCTAGTGTCCCAAGCCCAGTAATCATGTCAACGACGCATCAAGAACAGGGTTCCATGAACGACGTTCCCATTGCCGTACTGCTCAGTGGTGGCATGGATTCGGCCGCCTGCTTGTGGTGGCTGCGCGACCAGCACCCGCATTCGGATATACACGCGCTCAGCATCGACTACGGTCAACGCCACCGCGTCGAGATCGACTACGCCGCGCAGCTGGCCGAGCGTTGCGGCGCCCATAGTCACCGAATCCTGCGACTCGACCTTTCAACCCTCAGCGGCAACCCACTCACCGACCACTCGGTGAGTGTACCCGCCGCGTCGGACAAACGTCAGGCCACCACGGTAGTGCCCTTCCGTAACCTGCTGTTCGTAACAGCAACAGCAGCCTACGCGGAAACGCAGCGCATCGCCGATATCTACATCGCTCCGGTACGCGATGACTTCGAAGCCTATCGCGATTGCCGGCGCGAATTCTACGATGCCCTCGAGGCTGCCCTGCGCCTTGGCGGAGCCGTCGATCGAGCGATTCGCTTGCACACCCCGTTCATCGAAAAATGGAAGTCCGAGGTCATCACTCTAGGCTTGCGTCTGGGTGTCCCGTACGAACTCACCCACACCTGCTACGCCGGCCGGCGTCCGGCATGCGGCCGCTGCGATGCCTGTGTCGAACGCCTTGGCGCCTTCAGTGCCAATGGCGCTGACGATCCGTTGACCTACGAGACCCGGTCGTGAAGATCACCCGTGTGGAGGCTCTGCATGTGCGCCTGGCCGAGGTGCGTGAAATAGCCGACGGCACGCAGGACTGCCTCGTCGTTCGCCTTCACACCGATGAAGGGGTGACTGGACTGGGCGAAGTGACCTCGTGTTCCTATGTCGCCAAAGCCGTTATCGAAGCGCCGCGCTCGGCGCCATTCAGACACGGATTGGCCGCCGTCATCGTCGGCATGGATCCAACAGAGCGCGACGACGTCATCGCGGCGATGGAAGAGGGCACGGCCTGGTACGGCCCCGAGGGGGTCACCCGGCACGCGATGAGTGCCATCGACATGGCCCTGTGGGATCTGTGTGGCAAGGTCGCCGGTGTGCCGGTGCGCAAACTACTCAACAGCGAAGCGCTGGCGACTGTCTCCTGCTACGCCAGCGCCTATTGTCCTGACACACCCGAAGCGGTGGCCGAACTTTCAAGATCCTTCCTGGCTCAGGGCTATCGCGCCGTGAAATTCGGCTGGGGGCCGTTCGGTGCGGAGCCGTCACTGGATGTCGAACTCGTCGCCGCCGCCCGCGAGGCGCTGGGACCCGATGTGCTGTTGATGATGGACGCGGGACGCGCCTGGGATCTGGACACGGCGTTGCAGCGGGCGCAATCACTGGTACCGTTTGACCTGCATTGGCTCGAGGAGCCGCTACCGCCGCGGGACTTCGCAGGGTACGGACGGCTCTGTGCGGCCTCAGCCCTGCCGATCGCGGCCGGCGAAGCACTAACCTGGGTAGGCGACTTCGAACGACTGCTGACTGAGGGCGGCGTTGACGTCGTGCAACCTGACTTGGGACACATTGGTGGCCTGTCGTTTGGTGAGCGCATCGCCACACTGGCTGACCACTGCCAGGCCCAAGTGGTGCCGCACGCCTTCGGCACCGGGGTGCTGCAGGCGGCCTCAACCCAATGGGCCGCGGCCCGCTCTGGCCTGACCGAGTACACCGAGTCCGAATCACCGCTATCGACCAGCCTGGTCCGCCACACGACGAAATTCGACAATGGCCTGCTGCAACTCAGTGATGCCGCGGGACTTGGCGTCGAGCTCAACGAGGAAGTCGTAGAGAAATTTATCGTCAACTGATTTCGGGGAGAAAACATAGCCATGCCATCGGTAAGAGAGATCTACCACTTCGACGAGCTCACCTGGCCTGAAGTCAACGAGGCTGTGGCCATGGGCAAGATTCCGATCCTGCCGACCGGGTCGGTCGAGCAACACGGTCACCACCTGCCCTTGAAAGTCGATCACCTGTGCGCCAATGCCGTCGCCACGGAGGCAGCGCGGCTGCGTCCCGAGCTCAGTCTGGTGCTACCTCCAGTCAGTTACGGCTACGTCCATCACGTCATGGACTTCCCGGGATCGCTCAACATCCACTATGAGCATTTCATCCAGTACTGTCTGGACATCTGCAAAAGCCTGGCCTATCACGGCTTCAAGAAAATCATCCTCGTCAACGGTCACGGCTCCAACCACAACCTCATCGACATGGTCTCGCGCCGGCTCATCGTCGAGACCGATGCCAGCTGCGTGTTCTGCAGCTGGTGGCAGCTGTTGTCGGTGCATCCTGGTTTCGAAAAGAAGTGGCGGGAGAGCGTCTTCCCTGGAGGCGTTGCCCATGCGGGAGAGCTGGAGACCTCCATGGTCATGCACCTATCACCTGAGAGCGTGCGCAACGATCGCATCAAGAGCGAGATCGCCAAGACCAACGAGCGCAAGTCAAAGTTTACCTGGTTGGACCTGTTTGGCAGTGGCCCGGTGGGACAGGTCGAGTGGACCAGTCAGTACTCGGACACGGGCGTGATGGGCGAAGCAGAAAAGGCGACGGCTGAAAAGGGTAAGATCGTCTTCGAGGAGGCGTCACAAAACCTGGCGGAGTTCATCACAGAGTACCATGAGTTGAAGATCGAGCCGCGGACTCGGCATCAGGCCCAGGAGCCGACGTTCCCGCTGTCGTTTCCGACAGACTAGTAGTCCAGTATAGAGCCTAGTCTGGTAGTGCCTCAGATCTCGATTTCGGCCAGGGCCTGCAGCTGGTCGCCGTCGAGGCGGTACTCGCGCTGGCACGCCGTACAGTGCAGCGCCTCTGATACGGCCTCTGGCAGACCAACACCACAGGCGCAGATCCATCCCCGCTGTCGCGCCGGGACACCATAGACGAGGGCGAAGTCGGCCACGTCATGGGTGATCACGGCGCCGGCGCCAATCATGGCGAAGGCGCCAATCGTGGTGCCACAGAGAACGGTGCAGTTGGCACCCAGCGTCGCTCCTCGTCCGACGCGGGTCGGTTTGAATTCATCCTTGCGTTCGATGAAGCCCCGAGGATTGATTACATTCGTAAACACGGCGGAAGGGCCGCAGAACACGCCATCCTCCAGAACGACGCCCTTGTAAACGGAAACGTTGTTCTGGATTTTACAGCGGTTGCCAATTTCCACGTCGGCATCGATGTAGACGTTCTGACCCAGGTTGCAATTATGACCGATGCGAACGCCGGACATGACGTGGGAAAAATGCCAGATCCTGGTGCCGCTACCGATTTCGCATGGAGCGTCGACGCAGGCACTTTCGTGAACAAAATAGTCGCTGTCAGACATCAATTCAGTCTCATCACTCTTCGATTGTTGTAGGCTTTTCATCGTCCGGGCGCCTCAGAAGTAAGAAGGATAGGCGCTCGTCAGGGCAGTCGCCAATCGGGGGATCCCAACTCAACGAAAAGGAGTCCACGCTCATGAAGTTAGTAACCTACCAGGTAAAACAAGGAGATCCATTGATCGGGGCGGTTGTCGGCGCTGACAAGATCGTCGTCGACCTCGTCAGCGCCGATCGCGCTCTGGCGCGCAAGGAGAAACGCAAGCCGCACGACTTTTTTGCCAACATGCTGTCCCTGCTCGATGCCGGCACCAAGGGCATGGCCGCTGCTCGCAAGGCGGTTCGTGCGGCTGAAGCCAAGTTGGGCGCCACGCCAAAAGCCGACGGCAAGGCCACCCATGAGCTGCGGCGCGTGAAGCTGCGGGCGCCGAACCCCAATCCTCGCAAGCTGTTGTGTCTGGCCGGCAATTACCAGGACCACCTCGAAGAGGGTGGTCACAAGATGGTTGCCCAGGATTACGAGACGCCCTACGTGTTCATGAAGCCGCCGACGACGACGGTGACAGGCCCGGGCGACGCCATAGCGATTTCACCCGTCGCCAAAACCGTCGACTGGGAGGGCGAGCTCGCTGTCGTCATCGGCCGCAAGGCCAAGGGTGTGAAGGCCAAGGACGCGTTGAAGTACGTTGCCGGCTACACCTGTATGAACGATGTGTCGGAACGAAAACTACAGGTGAGGAAGCGCGCCGATCCGCGACCGAAAGACTCTTGGTTCGACTGGCTCAACGGCAAGTGGCTCGACACCTTTGCCCCCCAGGGTCCGTGGATCGTCACCACCGACGAGATCCGCAACCCGCAGACTCTGGACATCAGTACCTACATCAACGGCGTGCGCAAACAGCACAACAACACCGGACAGATGCTGACCCCCGTGGCCAATATCATCGCCTACGTCTCGACCTTCATGACCCTCGAGCCCGGCGACATGATCAGCACGGGAACGATTTCAGGGGTGGGCGCGACGACGGGCACCTACATGAAGAAGGGTGACATTGTCGAGGTGGAGATCTCCGGCATTGGCACCCTGCGCAACAAGGTTATCAAGAGCAAGACATAGAGAGACATCCGACAAGAGTGATTAGCGTGGCCGCGTAGGTCGTGGCCTGTGGGCGAACTGCGGTAGTTTTCGTACCACCAGTGACGAGCATGGGGTGTCCGTCATCGACGGACACCCCCTTTATTTTTGATTCCCCGTACGGCTCCGAAGGATGTCGATGCAGAAGTCCAAACTCTTCCTTTTGACCCTATCGCATTTCTGCGTCGACACCTACGCCACGCTGCTGGCCCCATTGCTGCCGTTCATGATGGTGACCTTTGGTCTGAACCTGGCCTCAGCGGGATTCCTCGTCACCTTCTATAGCGTCACCAGTTTGAGTCAACCGTTTATGGGAGTCTGGGGCGATCGCATGCAGCGCCGACGCCTCGTCATCGGTGGCCTCATTCTGGCGAGTGTGCTGCCGCTGATGGGCGTCGCTGGCAGTTACCCCATACTGCTGGTGATTTTGTTTGTAGGGGGCCTCGGGGTCGCCGCGTTTCATCCGCAGGTATTCTCGCTCGCGGGCGAACTGAGCCAACCACGGCGCTCCTTCGGTATTTCGCTATTCGTCTTTGGCGGCACGCTGGGGATCGGTCTCACGCCCTGGTGGGTCCCCTTCTTCGCTGATCGCCTGGGCCTGCATTGGCTGCCCGTGTTCATGCCGCTCGGGGTAATTTTCGCACTGTTGTTGAAGCGCCTTGTACCGCTCGACAACCCACAGGCGTCAGCACAGATGCAGTCCTTGCGGCAGGTTCTGCACGGCCGGGTACGGCCACTGGTGTTGGTGACGACGGTCGCCTTTTTGCGCACGGTTGCGGCCATGGGAGTGGCCATTTTTTTGCCCATTTTAGCGGCCGAGCGTGGCTACGGCAGCGCCCATGTCGGCATCCCCCTTGGCGTCTTCAACCTGGCCGGTGTTTGCGGCAGCCTGCTGGCCGGTTACTTGGCCGATCGCTACCACGCCAAACCGTTGGTCTGGAGCACGATTCTGTTGTCAGGCCCGATACTCATTGCCGCCCTGTACACGGAGGGGCTTACCCACTACGCGCTGTTGGCGCTGGGCGGCGGCCTTGTGCTGTGTTCAAACCCCCTGACCATCTCGATGGCGCAGGAGATAGCGCCACGGAATTCCGGCCTGGCTTCAAGTCTGACACTGGGCCTTTCCTGGAGCCTGGCCAGTCTCACGTTCGGTCCCATCGGCTACGTCGCTGATCTCGTCGGCATCGTTCCCACCCTTGCAGGCGTCGCCTGCCTCACACTGCCTGCGGGCCTACTCGCCCTGTTCCTGCCATCGACCCACAAGCAGCTACAGAGCGAGACCGCGGTAAGCCGCGCCTGATGAACAGCGCACCCACACTCACAATCAAGAGAGCAACCATCATGTACGAGGAATGGAAACCGATTTTCACAGCTCTTGCCTGTGACATCATGGACAAGATGGGCTATCGCGAGCAGGCGATGGACGACGGCGTGCGACCCGCCCATGACTCACAACAGGTTGCGGGACGCGCGCTGACGCTCGACGCTCATGCCACCACCGAAGTGTCTGAGGACCCCTACGCTCAACTGTTTAAGGCCTACGACCACATGCAGACAGGTGATGTCGTCGTCATCGCTACCAACGGCGAACGGAGATCGGGTTTGTGGGGGGGGCTGCTGTCTACGGCGGCTCGCGCGCGCGGCGTCGAAGCCGTTGTCACCGATGGTTTGGTGCGCGACGTGCGTGAGATGAACGAAATGGGCTTCGCCTGCTTCAGTCGCGGTTACTCGCCGCTTGATTCGGACGGTCGTTGCCTGCCGACGGCGCTGAATGTAGCCATCGAATGCGGCGGCGTGCGCATCGACGCCGGAGACCTCATCCTCGCCGACGTTGAAGGGGTCGTGGCCATTCCACAGAGCATAAGAGAGGAGGTTCTTCGCCGCTGTCTTGAGAAACTTGAGGGCGAAAGTACCGTCCGCCGCGACCTGGAAGCCGGTGACTCTCCACGGGTTGTCTTCGACCGCTACGGCATCCTATAAAAAAATTGCCCCCGGTCGCCGGCGCTGGCGCCAGGGGGCTACCCTAAGGAGGATTAGGAGGTAGGAGCTGGCGTGCGTCTGTTCACACACCGGATCCGTTCTTACCATCGGTAGTTTTCACGGAAGCTTGAGATTTTGCTGAGTGCGTCTCGTAACGTCCTGTATAATCATGCGGTTGCAAGTGTTTGTTTGGGACTTCTTGAGATTGACCGTGGCGAGGTCCGGATTCGGGACCGAAAAAGCGCTGCAGCAGATTCCCGTAGATGCGGACGAAATCCTCGCGGCCGTTGGTCAGGTTGTAGAAATAGCAGAACGGATTCGGATTCACTTCCAGTACGACCGGCCCCTCGTTCGTTAAGATCAAATCGACTGCGTAAAGCCCGAGTCCCAGCACCGCGTTGATTTGCTGACAAGCGGTCTCGAGCTGTGCGAGCAGGCGCCCATCTTCAACCCGCACCGCCACCCCGGTAGAGCCGTGAAGCGGATTCAAATCAGCGCCGGCATCGGTCCCGTCCCCCTGCTTCTCGTAGGCCAGCAGAAGCTCGGCCTGGCTTGCTACAATACGGAGCTCAGGACCTGCGGCGAACTCCTGAATCATCACCGTGTTATCGAGAAAGCTGCTGTTCTCGAAGAGGCCCTGCAAGCGACGCGCCAGCGCCGCGCCGGTGCGCTCAAGGTAGACACCCTGTGAACCGGAGCTGCGGTACTTCTTGACCACCACAGGGTAGGACAAGCTTCGCTCAACGTGCTCTACCATTTTGTTGACGGAGCGATGCGTCTTGTAGCGATTGAAACGATCGTCCGCGTACGGATTGAACAGCTGCAACGTTTCCGGCACGGGCACGCCGCCCTGCGCAAACAACTCATGCTGGTACCCCTTGTCTTCGGCCAGGCGGGCCGCAACGTAGTCGTTGAACGGATGCTTGTTGCGCATGAAGTAAGTCACGCCTCGGGGCGTGATCACGCGCAACAGATTGCCGTTCTCCGAGACCCGTTCGCTGTCGAAGCCGATGTTGCGGCAGGCAGCCTCAACACACAACAGACTTTCCAACGCCACCTCTTCCGAGATCCCTTCACGCTCAAAGCCGAGATGCAGATGCTCACGCGCCCGCGCCACCAGATGGAGGGAGCCGGTTACGCACACCGGGATCGCCACCTCCGCAGTGGCCTG
>Ga0114999_10010135_pt1 | contig 10227 bp, 8 predicted proteins | sample ArcticOcean_MG_C_3_FD_89820 | JGI IMG/M metagenome (GOLD analysis project Ga0114999, IMG submission 89820) | Marine microbial communities from western Arctic Ocean - ArcticOcean_MG_CB8_126 | ecosystem: Environmental > Aquatic > Marine > Oceanic | place: Arctic Ocean: Canada Basin | collected... | reverse complement strand
TTTTCCCCAGCCAGCATCATCATAGACTCCCCGATAATATTCAAGGAAAAGGAAGATGCTTTTGACAAATGGAAACCTGTAAATTTTGAGGAAAAATTTTACGGACCGACTTCACTGAGAACCGCTCTCACCCACTCTCGCAATGTGGTAACCGTCAAGCTCATGCAAAATATTGGTGTCAAGGGGACTATCAAACTGGCAAAAAGTTTAGGCATCACCTCAAAGATGGAAAAAAACCTGTCCATATCGCTGGGATCCGCAGGGGTAACACTATTTCAGCTCACTTCCGCCTATTCAGCATTTGCAAATAATGGAACCCTGATCAAACCCGACTCAATCAGGAATATTCAAAACCGTAAAGGAGAAATTCTATACGCCTCTAAACCCGAAATTACCCAACCAATTTCTCCCGGCGTTGCTTATACCATCACAAGTTTATTGCAAAGCGTTGTGGAACACGGAACCGGGAAAAAGGTTAAGGCGCTTAATCGACCTGTAGCAGGAAAAACAGGAACTACCAATAATTTCGTAGATGCATGGTTCATGGGCTACACACCGGAGCTCGTAACCGGGGTTTGGGTTGGCAAGGATAAAGATGAGTCGCTGGGAAGAAATGAGACAGGGTCCCGGGCCGCCATACCCATATGGTTGCAATTTATGCAAGAGGCTCTTGTCAGCAAACCCATCACTAATTTTCAAGCTCCAAGCGAGATTCAATATCTGAGAATCCGTCCAGAAGTTGGAGAACCCGCTTCATTTAACGAGCCCGGTTCACGGTTCGAAATTTTCTTGCAGGATTATCTCCCGGATAATGTACAACCTTTCCCCGAAAATTTCCTGGAAGACACGTTCTAAATCAATCGGGGTCGAGACTATTCTTTGCCCCAGATAGAGTCATTACCCCTCCGGGGTATCACGCTGGCTAGTTTTTCTGAATAATTTTTTTTCTTTTTATTGTCAACGCAAAAATCTTTTTTTCGGAATCGCCCGAAGGAAGCAAGGTAGTCTTCCCCGTAACTCCTGGAAAGTTTTTAACGATTTTCAAGTTTTCCCGCATCTTGATCCTGTTATCCGCACCAGCCCGAATAATTTTTATAAATATGTTTGCGGCATCAAAAGCCTGGGCTGACAAGTAAACAGGCTCTTCACCAAAATTGGATTTGAATTCCTGAACAAACTGCCTAACTTCCGACTGGTCAGAATTGGGATAGTAGCCATCGACAAAATAAACCGTCTTCAAATGTTTCCCTCCCATCTTGACCAGTTCAGGGGAGTTCCATCCATTGGTACCTAGCAAGGTAACATTATCGACATTATAAAAAGCCAATTGGGGAATTATCAGGCCCACTTTATCATAGACTCCAGGAATAAAAATCGCGTCATAACTCAATTCCAGGGACACTTTTAATTTTTCAACATTATTCTCTGACCAATGCCCCATATCAACAATTGGACGGGATAATAAAGATGTATCACTAAAATCTTTTATTTGACCATCGTTCAACAATATTTCGCGGGCAATCTTTGTCAATTCATCATCCTCAACACCGCCTAACTGCAAAATCTGATTTTTAAAATCATTCTGGGAGCGCTCGTAACCGGAAACCGCAACCACTTCCCCTCCCAGAGCTTCCACTTCATTAATAAAGATATCCTTCAATTCCAATCCGAAAGGTTCAAAAGGATGAAGAACAGCAAATCTCCTCAAATGGAGAGTATTAACAGAATACTCCGCCAGGAATTTAGCCTGAATCTCCCGGGTCAAAGCATTGCGAAATATATAGGGATTCATATCCACCAGGCCCTGAGTTGATGCAGTCGGTGAAAATATGGGGATTTGATATTGCCGGGCAACCTCACCGGCGATTTTCACTTCGTCGCTCAACAGAGGCCCGATAATACCCACCATATTAGGCAACCCAGCCAATTCGGCTAAGACCCGTTTAACCGGCAGACTTCCAGAGTCCCTCACCTCCAGCCCCAGCTTTTCCCTGAATTGAAAGGGCAACTGGTTCACTGCAAGCTGAATTCCCTGTAATACCCTTTGTCCAGTCAGTGCTAGTTTTCCGGTCAGTGGAAGAACCACGCCAATTTTGATTTTGGCATCAGTCTCTTCCTTAATCTGGTTCAACCAACTTTCCACCTCAACTCTACGGGAATGTTTGGGGAAGGTTTCAATAAATTTCTCTATACTTGCCAGGTAATTAGCAATGTCCCCTGTCGCCCTGAAAGATGAGATTTTTCTCAATATTAAAAGGTCCACCGGAAAACCGTTACCAAATTTTTGAATTAGTGCTGAAACTTGGGCAATTCCAAGTTTTTCGTTAATCAGATTCGCAGTGACCTCGACAGCACGTTTACGGACTTCCTTATTTTCAATCTGACCAAAAACCTTTTTTAATTTAGAAAAAGCCTTTTCATAATTCATCCGGCTCCCATCAATCTGGGCCAAGCGAACCATAACCTCCCATTTACGCTTTTTATCCGGAGATGATCGCAAGACCTTTTGAAACAAGGCTTCTGCACGATCATAGTCCGCCAATTCATAATGGCAGATAGCCATGTTAAATCTTGCCGAATTTGCCAGAATGGAGCCTGGAAACTTTTGTAAAAAAAATTGGTAGAAGCGAACAGCTGTAGAAAAAGAAAGGTTGGACTGATCTATCCCACCCAGACGAAACAAAGCCAGATAACTTCTTTCCCCAGAGGGATTATGGGACAAGTAGTCATGGTAAAGTGGCTTGGCTCCAAGAAAATCTCCTGAATGAAACAAGTACTCGGCCTGCAAAAAAGGATCACCCGGTAAAGCAGGCTTGGCCTGCTCTGGGTTGTTCTCGGCTTCTTCTTGAGGCTCTGCATAGGCCAGCCCACAAACCGCAAGCACAAATATAAAATTAATTATTAGTGTTTTCATCAATCGCTAAAAGATGCCTTTACTCTTTATCTCTGGGTTTACCTTTTAATTTGTGTTTTTCAATCCGATATCTCATTGAACGAAAACTGAGATTTAATTTTTTCGCCGCCTTATTAATAATGCCATCAGAACGAATCAAGGCATTGGCAATCATTTTCTTTTCGATTTGATCCAGGGTTCTTTCAAGGTCAATATTATTTTGGTCCAGTTCAGGGACCTGGTTTTTATCGGGAGACAATTGCCCGAGAAGTTCATCCGGTAAACTGGTTTTGCGAATCCTTTCCTCTGTCTCCAGGACCACTGCCCTCTCAATGACATTTTCCAATTCTCTCACATTACCCGGCCAGGAATACTGTTCGAATACTTTCAAGGCATCCTGATCTATACCTTGCATATAGGTTTTAGCGTGCCGGGTGTTATACTTATTGATAAAAAATTCCACCAAATCCGGAATATCTTCTCTACGTTCCCTTAAAGGTGGAAGGTGAATAGGAATGACATTCAACCGGTAATATAAATCCTCGCGGAAGGATTTCTGTTCCACCAAATCCGAAAGATTGCTGTTTGTCGCCGCGATGATTCTTAAGTCCACAGGAATGGACTGGGTACCTCCTAGTCGCATGATTTCATGTTCCTGCAAAACCCGCAACAGTTTCACCTGTGTCGATAATGGGGCATCGCCCACTTCATCAAGGAAAAATGAGCCTTTATTCGCGGATTCCATCAATCCCAGCTTCAAGGAATCAGCACTGGTGAAGGCTCCTTTTTCATGCCCGAACAATTCACTTTCAAGAAGGTTTTCCGGCATGGCTCCACAATTGATGGAAACAAAGGGATAGTTTTTTCTAGAACCGTTAAAATGGATGGCTTTAGCGATGAGTTCTTTGCCCGTACCACTTTCACCCGTGATTAAAACAGTCGCACTACTTTGGGCAACTTTGTCCACTAGATCGAAAATTTTCTGTATCGGTCTGGATTTCCCTATTATATTTGCAAGCTGAAAGCGGTCATTTAATGCAGTTTTTAAAAAACGGTTTTCCTCGGTGAGCTTTTTCTTCTCCAAAGCGTTCTTGACGATTAGCTGGATGTCCTCGATTTTGAATGGCTTGGAGATATAATCGTAAGCACCCTTTTTCATAGCGGTCACGGCTGTTTCGGCGGAAGCATAAGCCGTCATCATTACAACGGGCGTATCGAGGAGGATTTTTCGAGCCGCATCCAAAACATCTATTCCATTGGAGCGCCCCATGCGGATATCGGTCAGAACCAGATCGAAACTATTTTCACGGATCAGCTTGATGGCTTTTTCGACACTGGGAGAGGTAACAACCTGATAACCTTCCTCTTCAAGCATAATTACCAGGAAGCCCCGTAAACTTTTTTCATCATCCACAATCAGAATGGAACTCATACCGTTATTTTATCGCCCTTCCTACCTGCAAATCAACCGCCGGCGAACCGCCGGAGGCAGACTGCAAAAGCTCGTCAAGCCGAGAGTATCGTTGCCAGCAATAAAACGCTATTGCAAGCTAGTCCAGCGAGTTATGCTCTTCATTTGCCTTCATACCCCAGTTATATCTTCTTCATTAAATTTCATGCCCCGCATGGGGTAGAATGGGGTATCACGCTGGTGGCCCCACGCCTAGTGGCGGTTAAAGGTTTCTGCGTAGAGTTTTAGCCTCAGGGCATTGAGTTTTATGAATCCCTCTGCGTCATCCTGATTGTAGCCATGACTTTCTTCGAAGCTTGCTATATTCTGGTTATACAGCGATTTTTCAGCTTTTCGACCTAGGACAACACAATTGCCCTTATACAATTTCAGCCGGACCTCCCCGGTAACATTCACCTGGACTTGGTCAACAGTTTGCTGAACCAGCTCCCTTTCAGGAGAAAACCAAAAACCGTTATAAATCATTTTGGCATAGGCGGGAATCAGAGAATCACGCAAAAAAGTAACCTCCCGGTCCAGAGTAATGGATTCAATCGCCCGATGGGCCTCGTGCAAAATCGTTCCACCCGGCGTTTCATATACTCCACGCGACTTCATCCCCACAAAGCGGTTCTCGACAATATCAATACGGCCGATTGCATTTTCTCCCCCGAGCTGGTTGAGACGCTCCAACAAAGTTGCAGGGCTCATCCTTTCTCCGTTAACAGCAACCGGATTCCCCTGCTCGTAGGTAATCTCTATAATGGTTGCTTTATCAGGGGCCGCCTCCGGGGAAACTGACAATAAAAACATGTCGTCATGTGGCTCGTACCAAGGGTCCTCCAGCACTCCTCCCTCATAACTGATGTGAAACATATTACGGTCGGTACTATATGGTTTGTCCTTGGTAACAGGAACGGGAATCCCGTGCGCCGTTGCATAATCGATCAACGCCGTTCTAGAGGTAAGATCCCATTCACGCCAGGGAGCGATGATCTTTATTTCGGGATTAAGCATATGGTAAGCCAGCTCAAAGCGGACCTGATCGTTCCCCTTGCCCGTTGAACCATGCGATACTCCATCTGCCCCTTCCATTTTCGCAATGCGAATCTGCTCCTTGGCAATCAAGGGGCGTGCAATGGAGGTACCTAAAAGATAGTTGTGCTCATAAAACGCATTGGCCCGAAGCATGGGAAAGATAAAATCCTTAGCAAATTCCTCACGCAGGTCTTCGATATAAACCTTACTGGCCCCAGTTGCCAAGGCTTTCTCTCTAACCGGGTCCAACTCCTGGCCCTGCCCCACATCGGCCGCAAAAGCGATGATTTCACAACCATATTTTTCCTTCAGCCATTTGATAATAACGGAGGTGTCCAGTCCACCTGAATAGGCCAACACAATTTTCTTAACTTTATTTCCCATAACTACTTTCTTTCAAGGTTTGAAAATTTAAGATCCCAATAATCATCAATAAATATTGCCTACGGCATATTGGGCGGCCCCTAGCAACGGGGCGGTTTCATCTATCACCACTTTCACAGGAATTTCCGAGAGATATTTTTCAAACCTGCCTTTCGCAAGAAACGCCGCCATAAAATTCCCCTCTTTTAATAATGGCAAGATCTTGGGAGCAATGCCTCCGCCTAAATAAACCCCTCCCGTCGATAAATATTGCAACGCCAAATTCCCCGCCAGGGCTCCATACAGGGAAACAAATAGTTTTAAAGTTTTCTCGCAGACCGGAGAAGTTTTTGCGATGGCTCTTTCAACGATAGTAGCAGGAAAATCAACAGGCTCAATCGCTTCGCCCTCTTCATTGGCAATCAACTTAAAAAATCCATAAATATCCGACAAGCCAGGCCCTGATAATACGCGCTCTATACTGACTCGTGAATATTTTTTTTGCAGAAAAAATAAAAGCTCCGCTTCCACACTGTTCCGGGGAGAAAAATCACAATGTCCCCCTTCGGAATCCATAACAATAAATTTGCCATTTCTCTCCGGAATCAGGAAGGCCTGCCCCAAACCTGTGCCTGCTGAAACCACGGAAATTCTTCCCCCACTCCCCGAAGCTCCGATTTGAATTACTTCAAAATCTTCAGGACTTAAAAATGGAATCGCGCATGCCGTAGCAGCCAAATCGTTGATCAGCCAAACCGCATCTATCCCCAAGTGTTTTTTTAAGCACTCTACCTCAACCTGCCAGGAAAGGTTGGTCAAACTGCATTTTTCGTTAGTGACTTGACCGGCCACGCCAAAACATGCTTTCTCAATCGTTGACTCGTTATCCTTTAAAAAGTCGTCCAGTATTTTCTCGATACTGGAAAAATCCCGGCTCTCATAACGCTTCTGGGTTATTCGCGTTGAGCTATCAAAAAGCGCCAGGTTGACCTTGGTTCCCCCGATATCACCGGCTAATATCATCTTTATTTAAGAAATGACCGGATGCGCTCATCCAATGCATTTTGGTCTTTAGTGAAAGACTGCAACGCCGATTGCGTCATCAAATCATCCAGCGCAACAGATTCGGGCCAGGCAGACAGGTCTGGAATTTTCCCATGCTCCTGGATTTTCTTTAAGTCATCATCGCTGAAAGGATGAAACAAGTTGACACTGCGTGCAATTTCATCCAGTTCTTTTCCTTGCATGGAATCCAGATCCGTTCTGGCAATCAGAGTATCGACAAAAGCTTTGAACTCGTCTGACAATTCCCAAAGCTCCGAAAAACGCTTTGCAAGAGGATGCTGCGGATCAATCCCCGGTTCAATAGAATCATCAATATGAGAAACCATCGAAGATTTACCGGATTCCTGAAATTCTTTCATGGCCTTAGGCGGAATGGTCAATACATCCAGTCCGGCTAGAAAAGCCACTTGCTCACCGCTTCTTATGCTGGCGGCTATCAATCGCGATCCCACTTCTTTATAATTTTCACGCGCAGACCGCAATGCCCGCTGAGTCGCCAAAGTCACTTTTTCCCCTACCAGTTCTCCTGTTCCAGCTTTATGGTCCATAACCACTTGATTCAACCGACCCAAAAACACATTCACAAAATCCGGGTTACCCAAACGCGCCGCCAGATAGTTTTGCCGAACCGAAAACCCCAAAGTGAAATTAATAGGAACCCCTTCCTGCCTTAAAGTACGAACTGCCAAATATCCTTCAGGAGTCAGAGGCACTTTGACAGTAAAATATTCAGGGCACACCTTGTAATATCTACGGCCAAAATGCAGGGTACGCTCTATACTCCTGGACACAGCCGGATGCAATTCCACACTGACTTTCACCTTGAAAGCCTGAACCAGACGCAGGGCAACCTTGCAATTGATCACGAACCCCACCTCCAGGGTCATTTCCTCCGCAGACAAATCCAATCCTTCCTGATTGATTTTCTGGATGGTGTCTTCAATGACCTGGTCCATAACCCCACTTTGCACCACCTGATTGGCTAGAGTATTATTGGTGGTCAAAGCCGTGAGTTCGTCCTTCCATATCTCCTGAGCTTTTTCCAACTCGCCGGTATCGATCCACACCTCAGTACCAAGGGCTTTCAATCTGGCTAATAAAGGATCCGATTCATTACTGGGCGACGCCCCTTCAATCTTTTCAAAAGCCAGCCCATGCAAAATCTCATCCAGCTTTTGGCTCACAGTAGCCATGTATTTATCCTTTCTAAATTCCAGGTTTACCTAAAAGTTTGAACATATTTTTTTTATAAAACTCAACACCAGGCTGATCAAAAGGGTTGACCCCATTCAAATAGCCGGTCATCGCCACTGCCCTTTCAAAAAAATAAATAAGCTGACCTAGAGATGTTGGCGAGCGATCTTTAATTTTTAGTGTCATGTTGGGAACACCTCCTTCTTTATGCGCATCGGCGGTTCCCAGCCAGGCTTTCTCATTAACAGTATCTAGCGTTTCACCGGCGAGGTAGTTTAAGCCGTCTGCATCATTTTGAAAAGCTGGTATTTTCAACTGCCGCCGGGAAGACTCGAGAGTTAAAAACGTCTCAAAAATATTCCGAGTGCCTTCTTGAATCCATTGTCCCATGGAATGAAGATCGCAGGTGAATTCCACCGACGCGGGGAATATGCCTTTTAATTGCTTACCTTCGCTTTCACCGGCCAATTGTTTCCACCACTGGGCCAGATAATAAAAAGCGGGTTGGAATGTTGCCAGGATTTCAGTGGTTTTTCCCCTCTGGTAAAGCAACTGGCGAATCGCCGCGTAACGGTAGGCATCATTCTGATCCAGGGAGCTTGTCGAATACAATTTTTCACCCTTCCGTGCCCCTTCCATCAATTGCTGAATATTGATCCCCGCCACCGCCATAGGGAAAAGCCCCACCGGAGTTAATACGGAATACCGGCCTCCCACATCATCCGGAATCAAAAAAGTCTTATAACCCAAATCATCGGCAAGGCTTTTAAGAGCCCCCCGGCTCGAATCCGTGGTGACGACAATCCGGTCTTTGGCTCCATCTGCCCCATATTTTTTTTCAACCATATCTTTTAACAAACGGAAGGCAATGGCCGGTTCCGTTGTCGTGCCTGACTTGGAGATTACGTTGAGACAAACATCCCGCCCCGATATCAGGTCAAAAAGATCAGCATGGTAATCCGAACTGATGCTCTGCCCGGCAAAATAGATTTCTGGTCCGCCATGCCCCCGATTGGAAAAAGAAGAATTCAGGTAGGAAATCCCTGCCCGGGCACCCAAATAAGACCCGCCGATGCCCACAACGATGAAAGCTTCACAACAATCGCGGATAGAGCTTGCTGTGCTTTCGATCTCAGCGGCCAGGGAATCGGAAAAACGTGAAGGCAGGTGCAACCACCCCAGATAGTCCGACCCCTCACCGGACCCTTCCTCTAACTGGTCGTGGCACAGGCCGACCTGTCCCTGGAGGCTATTCACTTCCTGTTCAGTAAGAAAGGAATTCAGGTTTTCGCAATTAAGGGAAAGGTTTGACATGCTGGATGGATAGTACTCCGTTTACCTTTGTAATTTATTGAACTTGGACCCTTCAATGGTCAAATTATACATCAGGCCCTTTTGGCCAAATACAAACGCTACGATAGGATCCTTAACAGTGGTGGTATCCAGAGAGTCCCCCATACCCAGCGAGATCAATGCCACGGAGCCATCCACCCCGGCTTTCCAGCCATCGCTGTTTCTAAAAGCTTTCAATGCATCCTCTTTGGTAAATACCAGAATAATGGATTTGGTCTGAGCACCCAGCTGAAATCCTATCGAAGCCGCCATGGTACTGTAATATTCAACGGTCTTACCTCTCCGATCCGCAAAGCCCCTTCACCATATTCCCCGCCAATGCCAAACCCGGCTTTGATGACCTGGGAAAAATCAGAACTCCCTTGGCTTTTTTTATAAAGCTTTCGGCTCCTGGAATTTCCTTATTAAACCGCTCCAGAGTGACCTCTACACTCACATCTATCTCCTTGGCGGTCGCCGCAAAAGCCACATTGGTGGAAAACAATAAAATCAGCAAAACCAAAACCCATTGAGTGAATGCAGAAATTATTGTCCGTCTAGTTTGTGAAAAAATTTTATGGTCCATTAAATAAAATACCCTTCAAATCGGAATTGCTGGAAAAAACTACCATCAAACTTCACCTGAAAATTTTAACAGAATTGACAGTATTTTGGAAATCAAGCCAAGCTCGTAACCAAGAAACTATCTTAGATAATTAAATCTAAATATTTGAATAATATAACTTATTTAACAATACATAAAAAAAATTAAAATAAAATTTTTACAAATTAACAAATTCTGTTACTATAAATATAAAGAGCATGTCAAAGAACCTTCCCTTTATAGGAGGTGCCCTATGTTTTACGAAACAAAAGTTTTGGACGCTTATGG
>Ga0114999_10010132_pt1 | contig 10227 bp, 9 predicted proteins | sample ArcticOcean_MG_C_3_FD_89820 | JGI IMG/M metagenome (GOLD analysis project Ga0114999, IMG submission 89820) | Marine microbial communities from western Arctic Ocean - ArcticOcean_MG_CB8_126 | ecosystem: Environmental > Aquatic > Marine > Oceanic | place: Arctic Ocean: Canada Basin | collected... | reverse complement strand
GATTGTAGCATCAGATTTTCCTTATCTGTTCCCGCGCGCATGACCACCACGCACGAGAAAATCGTAGCTCTTGATGACCGCTTCCATCATGTCGGTTTCACAGCGATCCAGTTCGACGATCCACCACTCGACATGGTCACCGCCGGCAGCGATGAGGCCGCTGACGTCGGTCACACCGTCACCCACGGCCAGCATATCCTCTTTGACGTCGCATGGCCCGTCTTTGACGTGAACGAGTGGCACGCGCGCGCCCAGTTCCCTGAGGATGGCCACCGGATCCGCACCCGCTGCCTGCACCCAGTAGCCGTCGAGTTGAAAAAAGACCTCATCGGAAAGATCCTCCAGCAGGTGCTTGTAGCCAAGCGCTCCCTCAACCTCCTGAAACTCCCACCAATGGTTGTGTATTCCGAAAGACAGCCCGGCTTGCCGGCATACATCCGCGGCCTCGTTGAAGCGCCCGGCGGTGGTCTTGATGCTTTCGCGCGAAGTGAAATCATTCGGTCCACACCCCGCAACCAGGCGCTTGATGCCCAGCGTCGCGGCGTTGTCGAGCGATTCCTGACGTCGATCGCCCACGGGCAACGGCAGGTGCGCGCTGCAGACTTCGAGACCCAGATCGTCGAACAGTTTGGCTGCCGCTGCCGGGGTTGTTCCCGGAAATCCGGCGGTCTCGACGCCGACGAAACCGATATCGGCGACCCTCCTGACGACCTCGTCGAAGCCCCCGGCTGCAGCTTCGCGCAGGGTGTATAGTTGTAGTGCGATCGGTGCTGGCATGAAAAACCTTTCCTCTCAGGTCTGTAGGGTAGCTTGGCTAGTTGTAGGTTCCGGGCTACCAGTTTGTGTACGAGCCATCGCCGCGGCGCAAATGAGGTGCCTCCCAATTTTTGTAACCCAACTCGAGTGCAGCCTCTTCGTTGAAGTCGACCCCGAGACCGGGACCGGTAGGCAGCGGGTACCCCGGCCCGTCCAAGGACAACTGCACCGGAAACAGCTCCTTGGCGACTTCGAAGGCGGCTCCAGTCCTCACTTCGAGCCAGGAAAAATTCGGCACCGCGGCACTGAAATGGACATGAGCGGCAGTGCTGATTGGACCCAGTGGATTGTGCGGCATCACATCGATGTAGTGTGCTTCACACCAGCCCGCAACCTTCATGGCCTCGGTGAAACCGCCAACATTGCAAACATCGATGCGCGCGAAGTTAGTCAGCCCGCGCTCCACAAAGGGCAGGAAGCTCCATTTGCTGGCGAACTCTTCGCCGATGGCGAAGGGGATGGTGGTCATGGTGCGCAGGGAGGCGTAGGCCTCGGGGGACTCAGCGCGGATCGGCTCTTCGAGAAAGTCGAGTGTACCCTCAGGTAGCCGCTGGCAGAACGAGGCGGCCTCGGCAACGCTCAAGCGGTGGTGATAATCGATGCCCAGTGTCGGCCCACTGCCCAGCGCCTCACGTACCGCCACTGACCACTGAGCGGTCGTGCCTATCGACTCCCGAGGCTCAAAAATTCCGCTTTCATCCGCATTTTTCTCCGCCGGAAGAAAGCGCAGAACGTTCCAGCCGTCATCGATGAGCCGCTCAGCGGCGGTTATGACCTCCGCACTCGACAACGGCGAGGCAACCGTTGGAAAACCCGGCACCCTGTCGCGGTGCGCTCCCCCGAGAAGCTGGTAGACCGGCACATCGAGCTTCCGTGCCACCAAGTCGTGGAGGGCGATGTCAATGGCTGAGATGGCGCCCGTCAGAATGCGGCCACCCTCAAAGTACCCGCTCCTGTACATCTCCTGCCACAGGGCGCCGATGCGGGTCGGATCCCGCCCGATCAAAAATTCGCAAAAATGCTCAACAGCCCCCTTGACGGCGAGTTCGCGTCCGGAGACACCCGACTCTCCGAGACCGAAGTAGCCTTCGTCGGTCTCCACCTTGAGGATCAATTGATTGCGAAAATTGACGAACGTCGGATAGACTTTTATGTCGGTGATCTTCATCTGGTGACAACCTAAGGTTTGAATGCGGCGCGGCAAGACATGAGATAGCCTGAGTCTATCCGCGCCCGACGTTGATGCAGATGACCGCCACCAACGCCAACGCCATACCGATTCTTCCGGCGGTCCCGAGCTGCTCCTGCCAGAGCTTGACGCCGACCAGCACCGATATCATCAACGCGCTGGCGCCGACGACCGGCCACACCACCATCCCGGGAAGCGTCTTCATGGCGCCGACGAGCATGAAACCGTGGACGGCGTTCAAACCACCGATCCCGAGCCCGTAATAGAGATCCTTTCTGGTCAATTGTCGCTCGAAAATCAGCCACGCGATCGTCGAAACAATCATGGCGGTGACAAACAGGATGGCAAAAAACAGCCGGCGCTCGTGCGCAATCCCCGTGCCGCTGTGGGCGAGTGACTGCAGGATGACCATGGCTGCACCAGAGATGAGCAACTGCAGTATCATGACTACCGAGACTCGGCCAGTCTGTCCTGCCGAACTCGCTGGAGCGCGCGCAATTCCCAGCAGCGGCAACGCCGCCAGTGCACAGACAATGCCGCCGGCTTGCAACCAACTCGGTCGTTCGGCGTAGAGGAAAACCCCGGCCAGCACGGGAAACAGCACGGCCAACTGCATCAGCCCCGTGGTCACGGAGAGTCCTCGGTGGCGCAGGGTGTACGCCAGAACCACAAAGCCGATCGAGAACACGACACCCCCGGCTACCGCCAGGGCTCCCAGGTGGAGATCGGGTGCCCCGGCATCCCGCGCCAACAAGCAGTACACGGCCGCCGCGACCATGTAGTTGATCATCCCGACGGCGAGCATGTTGCACGAGGCCCGCCCGGCGGCGCCGACGGTGATGGCGAAGAGGGCATAGGCCCCGGTACCGAGGATCAGCAGGTGCAAGGATAGCTCGCTGTCACCATCGAATGCCGTCCTGTTCCTCTGGCCAGGTCAGTCGACTGTAGCGATGCTCCGCCTTCGCATTCATTCAGCATTCTCCTCTGCGGCGCCTCACCGCTGTTGGGCGAAACCGCACGCTCTATTCAATGGTGAACTTCACCTTTCGATCGGGCTTCTCGTGCAGGTGGCCGTGACCAGGGACGGCGACGCCAACGCGGACCGAGGGTCCATCACCCTTGGGAAAGATTTGATGAAAAGTCAGGGCCGGCACGAAGACGAAATCGCCAGGCTTGGCCTCCACCGGGCGATCCTCGCGGCCCTCGATAACCCAGTCAATCTCCCCTTCGAGAACGACCCACCACTCGTCGTAGGTGTGGCAGTGACGGTCATTCTCCTGACCTGGATTCTGGTGGATGACGACGGCCCTGAGATTGTCGGTCAGTACCACCGAGTGGCTCCACGGAGGGGGGCCCATCTCCGCTTTGATGCTTTCCAGGCTAATGCTGTTCAGGGTGGCACTCAGAATGGGGTCTGCCAGAGACATTCGGGCTCCTTTACTGTAGGGATGGCGCGGCAACACCCAGTTGCTCCGCAACCTGAATCAGTTCCGACCACAATGCGTCCGGCACGTCGATTCCTTCCAGCAGACGACGTTGCCGCGTTTCCTCCTCGATCTCACCTGGGCAATAGACTTTCTTGACCCCGGGCAGGGGCCGGGCTGAGCAGACCCACGAGGCCAGCGATTCCACCTCGTTCTCATAGGTTTCAAGGTCGGTGAACGAAGCGATGTCGATGGCCAGCACCATGACCCCACCACCGCCGCCGTCGGCGCTCGTGCAACCTGCCCCTGAGAGGGGTCCCACCATCATCTCCACCATCATCGCCAGGCCAAAGCCTTTGTGGCCGAATTGCGCCTCGCCCAGGGGCGGCACGGCCGTGTCATCCTCGTCGCGAAAGCGACTGGGGTCGGTGACGGCGTCTCCCTCGTGGTCAATCAACCAGCCACTGGGCAACGTTTCGCCACGGGCAATCTTCTGTTCGATTTTGCCGCCGGCAACCGTGGTCATCGTCATGTCGAGCATGAACGGTGAGCCGTCCTTGCGCGGCGCCGAGAACGCGATAGGCTCCGGGCGCAGCCGGCGATCGGCGCTACCGTGCGGTGGCATGAACAGGCCCCCGCCATTGTGCCAGACCATGCCAATCATGCCCTGTGTCGCGATCTGTGGCGGAAAGGCTCCGAGGCGACCGATGTGCCCACAGTTGCGCAGGCAGACACATCCGAACGTGGCTTGCCGTGCCTTGTCGACGGCAATCTCCACAGACTTCGTCAGGGCGATGATACCGTTGGCACCCTTGCCGTCGATGATCGTCATGCAGGGATTGTCGCGCACGACCTCTCGCTGCTCCCAGCGCACATAGTTGCTTTTCATCTGCGGCGCAAAGCGGGCGAGAAAGAAGACGCCGTGTGAATCGTGGCCACTGAGATGACTGTCGATGTAGTGATCAGCGATGATACTGGCATCATCCGCCGGAATTCCGCTGGCGGCGGTTATGTTATGGGCGAAACGGCGGAGTACCGGCTCAGAAACGGTGGGCATGTTCTTCGGTCCTTGGTGTCAGAGGGCGGTAGATCCGGCCGCGGATCACGGCGCGAACCAACGTAGACAACAGCTGGGCAGATCTCAATGCTCCGAGGCCGCCTGCCTGACTGCGAGTTTCCCACGAGGAATATCTGTTGACTCATACGAATAATACCGATACCCTACCTATATGGCTGCTGCTACAAAATTAAGCCCGGCATACCCGGTCCAGGAAAACGATCCGGCCGTCAATGGGGCTCCTGAAAATGAGCTCGAAATCGCCATCGGCCGGCAGATGCGCGCCTTCCGCACGCAGCTGGGCATGACGGTAGCCGAACTCGCCAAGCAGGCCGAACTGTCGCCCGGCATGCTGTCGAAGATCGAAAACGGCTTGACGTCGCCGTCGCTGGCTACCCTCAAGTCACTATCTCAGGCCCTCAACGTCCCGGTGACCGCATTCTTTCGCAAGTACGAGGAAGAGCGCGATGCATCGTTCGTTCGCAACGGCGAGGGCCTGATGATCGAGCGCCGCGGTACCCGCGCCGGACACCAGTACCAGCTGCTGGGCCATACGGTCGGCCGCAAGGTGTTTGTCGAGCCGTACCTGATTTCCCTTACCGAGCAATCGGATGTCTTCCCTCTGTTCCAGCACCCGGGAGTGGAGTTCATCTACATGATCGAAGGCCGCGTCACCTACCGGCACGGCAATAGCATCTACAGAATGGAGCATGGTGATTCCCTGTTCTTCGATTCGGACGCCCCACACGGTCCCGAGGAGCTCATCGAGTTGCCCATCCGCTTCCTCGCCGTCATCATCGAACCCCGTAACGAGAGCTGAGTTATGTGCGGTATTGCCGGAATCATGTTCAAAGGGGAAGCCCCCCCCGGGCTGAGTACCGGGCGAGCGCTTGTGCAGATGCTGGACGGTTGCCAGCATCGTGGCCCCGATTCAACCGGATTCGCCCTCTATTCACCCTCCACCGAAGGTGAGCTGCGGCTGCGTTTCTTCGTCGGTGAGGGAGCCCAAGAACAGGCGGCCATCGAGCGCCTTGCCGCGGTGTTCGACGAGCACGATGCCGAAGTTATCGAAGGCGAGACCATCGGCCACAACTATCGCGTCACCGTAAAATTCGATGGTGATCTGCAGCGCTTCGCCTACGCCGTTGAGCACGCAGCCAAGGTGGTCTCGATCGGCTCGAGCCTCGAAATCGTCAAGGATATCGGCAGCGCCCACGATGTCGACGAACGCTACGACGTCGATTCGTTCCAGGGCAGCCATGGACTCGGCCACGTGCGGCTGGCCACCGAATCCGAGGTCAAACCGGAAGCGGCGCATCCATTCTGGGCTACCGGTTTCGCTGACATCGCCATCGTCCACAATGGTCAGATCACCAACTATTGGAAGATGCGCCGGCGCCTCGAGCAGCGCGGCTTCGAGTTCACGACGGACAACGACAGCGAGCTGATTGCCGTGTACCTGGCCGACAAGATGTCCCAGGGGATCGCCCTGAAGGTGGCACTGGGCACGTCCATCGACGACCTCGATGGCACGTTCTCATTTCTGGTTTCCACCGGTGGCGAGATCGGTTATGCCAAAGACCGGCTGGCGGCCAAGCCGATGATCATGTACGAAAACGACGAACTGATCGCCATCGCCTCCGAAGAAGTGTCCCTCAACCGCCTGTTCCCGGGCCAGGCCCTGGACACCCGCGAACCGGCACCTGGAACGTATGCCACATGGTCCAAGTAGATCTCGCCGAAATCCCGGTACGACAAGCCAATGAACTGATCCGCCAGCACGGAGAGGCGGGTGACAGCATCGAGGTCCTCAACCCGGACGCACGCCATCACATCGGCGTCGGCCTGACGGCGCCCATCGATGTGCACGTGCGTGGCTCTGCTGGGTACTTTTGCGCCGGCCTCACGGATCAAGCCCGGTTTGTCGTCGACAACAACGCCGGCTGGGGCCTGGGTGACAACATGTACACGGGCTCCGTGGTGGTGCGCGGAAACGCCGGTGCCATCGCCGGAGTCGCCATCCGCGGCGCCGAAATCGTCGTCCATGGCAACATGGGCTCACGCGCCGGGCAAGTCATGAAGGCGGGGACCCTGTGCTGTGCCGGTAATGCCAATTTCATGGCCGGTTACATGATGTACGGTGGTCGTATCATCATCCTTGGTGATTCGGGCGAGCGCCTCGGTGAGGACATGACCGGTGGTGAAATCTTCGTCGCCGGCAAGCTTCAGGATCTGGGCTCTGACGCCGTGCAGACGGACATCTCGACCGACGAGACAGGCGATATCCGCGCCTTTCTTGAGCGTTATCAGATCAGTTTCAAGGGTTCGTTTCAAAAGATCGTCAACGCCGGTAAAAAGTTGCGCTACAGCACCCAGGAGCCGCAGGTGCGGAGCCTGCCCTTCTTCACCTACTCAGCCGCGTCCGACTACTGGAATCAGAAGGTTCAGGAAGACATCCACATCAAGGCACACAGCGGCCGTTACCGCATCCGCGGCTACGGTGGCGCGCGACCGCTGCCGCACCTTGCCGACCTCGCCTTTCGCAAAGACCTGTCCGAGGCCAGCGCTGATCTCGACGTCACCTCCAGGGTGCGGATGTACAGGGAGATCGGCGGACTACACGGGGCCGAGCCCTTGAAGCTGTCGATGCCGGTGATGATTGCACCGATGAGCTACGGAGCCTTGAGCCGTTCGACCAAACAGGCAATCGCCATCGCCTCGGGCATGTCCGACATCGCCGAGAACACGGGTGAAGGCGGCATGAGCAGCGCCCAGCGCGACGCCGCCAAGCAGCTAATCTTCCAGTGTCTGGGTGGGCGCCTGGGCTGGAACATCCACGACATGAAACGCGCCGACGGCCTCGAGATCTACATCTCCCAGGGGGCCAAGCCCGGCCTCGGGGCCAGCTGATGGCCAAGAAAGTCACCGCAGAACTGGCGGCGATTCGCGGTATCCCCGCCGGCATCGACCTGCGCTCCCCCTCTCGGCATCCCGACATCTTGGGCGCCGATGATCTGGTCATCAAGATCGAGGAGTTACGTGAGGCCACCGGCTATCGCCTGCCAGTGAGCGTCAAGCTGGGCGCTGGCCGAGTGCGCGACGACATCAAGATCGCCGTTAAGGACGGCTTTGATTTCGTTGAGCTGGACGGCATGCAGGGCGCCACCGGGGCTGGCAGTTCGGAGGTCATCGACCATGTCGGCATCCCCACCCTGCCGGCGATTATCGAGGCCCTCGATGCGCTCGAAGAGATCGGACGCCGGCAAGACATACAGGTGGTCCTGATGGGCGGGTTGCGCGACGGCGTCGACGCCGTCAAGGCACTGTGCCTGGGAGCCGACGCGGCCGCCTTCGGCACGTCGATCCTCATCGCCGGTGGCTGTATCGCCTGCATGCAGTGTCATGTCGGCCAGTGTGTCACCGGCATCGCCACCCAGGATCCCGAACATGAAAAGCGTTACGACCCGCAGGAGGAGGCGCGCAACATCCATCGTTTTCTCGAAGTCGTGCGCTGGCAGATCGCCGCGCTCACCGAAGGGCTTGGGTACGATGACGTCAACGACCTGTGCCGCGATGATTTGGTGGCGCTCACCCCGGATGCCGCTGCCATCACCGGGCTACCATACGAACCCGAGTACCGGACCGAATATCAAAACCGAACCCAGGCCCCTTTGCGCAGGGAGGCGGTGTAATGGCCGTCTATGACCTGCGGCGTATTGAAATGCCCGATGCTCCGGAAGGATCAAGCGATGACACCGCCGACTTCCACTTCGTACCCGCTCCGTGTCAGGTCGCCTGCCCTGTGGGCACCGACGCGCCCTCCTACATCGGGCTGATCTGGGAGAAAAAATACGACGAAGCCTTCGAGGCCATCACCGCCACCAATCCATTCAGCTCGATCTGTGGGCGGGTCTGCGACGCCCCGTGCGAGCCCGCCTGCCGTCGCACGGACAGCGATGGGCCGCTGCAAATTCGAAACCTCAAGCGCTTCGTCATGGACAAGGTCGGGCATGACTACGACCCGCCGCCGATCGCCGTCACCAAGACACAGAGCATCGGCATCGTCGGCTCAGGACCGGCTGGGCTCACGGCTGCCCACGATCTGTGTGCTGCCGGCTACGCCGTCGATGTCTATGAAATGAGCGACCGCCCCGGCGGCATGATGGTCTGGGGGATCCCGGCGTTTCGGCTGCCACCCGGCATTATCGACGAAGATATCGACCGCCTCACGGGCAAATGCGAGGGCCTCAATATCCATCTCAATACCGCCCTCGGCACCGACATCTCTCTGGCACAATTGAAACAGCGCCACGACGCCGTCCTGCTCGCCATCGGCGCCTGGTGGGGAAAGCCGATGGGCATTCCCGGCGAAGAAGACGAACGCGTCATCGACGGTGTGGGCTGGTTGCGCCAGATCAACGCCGGCCAACGGCCGCAGATGCCCGAAACCGTCGTCGTCGTTGGCGGCGGTGACGTCGCCATGGATGCCTGCCGGGTCGCCAAACGCCTGCCCGGGTGCAAGCACGTCAAGGTCCTCTACCGGCGCGGCCCGGATGAAATTCCGGCGCGGCCCATTGAACTCGAGGGCGCCATCAAGGAGGGCATCGAGTTCATCTACCACACCCAACCGGTTGGCGTCGAAGCAGGCGAGCACGGTCTGGCACTGCGCTGTGTGGAGACGGAGCTGGGCGAGCCGGGTGAAGACGGCAGGCGACAACCGCTGTCCATTTCCGCAAGCGAGCACGTCATCGAGTGCGGCATGGTGATCGCTTCGGTCGGGCAAAAAGGAGTCTGTGAAGAACTCGATCAGCTGGGCATGATGCAGAGCGACCGCGTGCGTACTGAGTTCGGAACCATGCGCACGAGTGACCCGCAGGTCTTCGCGGCCGGCGACGGCGCCTTCGGAGGATCAACCATCGTCATGGCCATGCATCACGGACAACGAGCCGCCTACTACATAAAGGCCTTTCTGGAGAGCAACGAGTCACCGATCCCCTACCGGACGCCGTACCGTACCCGTCGTGTGGCCGTGGCCCAGGACATGATGTGGGAGCGCCTCGCCGTGCAGCATCCCGAATTCCTCGGTCTGGGCAAGGAACCGGTGAAGTTTCCGGAGATTGAGACCACCTATGACGACGAAACGGCCCAAAAGGAGGCCGCCCGCTGTTACCGCTGTGACGCCGAGACCGGCACACCGGACTATTCGGTCCGCCACCGCGAGGACCTGTTCTCCATGGCGCGGACCCATCCCGCTGATCAGGCAAAGAAGAGCACCATGTTGCAGCGGCGCCTGATCCCACGCGACAACCCGTTCCCGCAGGAGCGGCCGCCGCAGCTCGAGGATCTGGTGTTTCTGCCGGCCAATCTATCGCGTCTGGTCATTGACCCGTACCGTGAGGCTTGCCGCTCCGAGTTCACCCTTGGTGGACGGCTCGCCCTCGAACATCCGTTTATCGCCACCGGCTTCGACGAGACACCAGAGCAAATCAAGGAGGCCGTCGCCCAGGGCCTGGCGTCAGATCACACGCCGTACCTCGGCACCCACGCCCTGTCGGCACAAACAGCGGTGCCGTGGCTGCAGCTGTTGACGACACATGGACCTGCAGCCTGCGCCGATGCAGCCGGACTCGTTCACGTTGTCGGGGATGTTTTTGATGAATCCCTTGAGCTACACCCCCTGCATGACAACCAGCTACTGGGCCTCGTGCTGTCGTCGCCGTCGACGATCGAGGCAGCCGTCG
>Ga0114999_10010129_pt1 | contig 10228 bp, 13 predicted proteins | sample ArcticOcean_MG_C_3_FD_89820 | JGI IMG/M metagenome (GOLD analysis project Ga0114999, IMG submission 89820) | Marine microbial communities from western Arctic Ocean - ArcticOcean_MG_CB8_126 | ecosystem: Environmental > Aquatic > Marine > Oceanic | place: Arctic Ocean: Canada Basin | collected... | reverse complement strand
TCCCTATTCCGCCCTCCAACAGTTGCAGGATGGGCCGGTGGTCGCAGCTGGATGACACCCGGTTTGTTGCTCGCGCGAGGCAATTTTGCCCGGGATGTACTGTTCCCAGATATCAATTTTATTCCTCCCGATCGGCGTAACGGCAGCTCGGAAATTCGCAGCGTTGCTGACCGAATCCGCAGGGGGCTTGACATCACTTCGGCGACCCAGCCTTCCGCATTAGGTGACGGCCTTATCATGGCCGAGTCCAACATGCTTGCCGACCGTGACGAAGACTTTAATACCCGGTACGGCAGCTTCCGTGGATGGCAGATGGCCATCGAGCGGGTAAAACCTATACCGCGCCACACCGCGCAGATTAACCTGAGCGCGATGATATTGGAGCAGGGGCTGGAGAGCACAAGCGAGGTCGTCGACTATTTCATTGCCCGTTTCATGCGAGTCAAACCGGGAACCGATTCACGCCGGATAATGGTTGAATTCCTCGATAGGGATCTTGGCACATCGGATATTGTATCCGCACAGTCTTACATGGAAGATTCTCTGAGGCTGGTGCTTCATCTAATCATGAGTCAGCCAGAGTTCCAATTGGGTTAACCTGGCAAAGCAAATTAGCGAGAACAAGCCTTATGAAAAAACAAGCGCTGTTTCCAAACAAACTGAACCGCCGCGACCTGCTGCGAAATTCTATGACTGGGCTTGGAATGGGCGCCGGTGTTGGCGCTCTTGGCTCCATTATGGTTCCCTCGCTATTTGGTCCTGCAGCAGCAGCAGCGTCTGAGGCCGCAGCCAACGGTAAAATTCTGGTGGTGTTGGAACTGTCTGGCGGCAACGACGGACTCAACACGGTGGTGCCCTACGGAGATGATGCCTATTACCGTAACCGACCCAACATCGGTCTGCACCGGAGTGATTTGCGGATACTTGATGATCACTTTGGACTCAACCCGGGAATGGCAGGATTTGAACGGCTTTATAAGGATGGCAAGATGGCCATCGTTCACGGCTGCGGTTACGATAATCCGTCTTACTCACACTTTACGTCCATGGCCTACTGGCATACTGCTGCTCCCAACAGCGGTGAAGAATACGGCTGGGTTGGACGGCTCGCGGATTCAATAGCACCAGCGGCACCTGCCAATTTTTTAGTAAATATTGCTGCCCGTCAATCGCTGGCAGTGCGCAGTGAACGGCATGTACCGGTGGTGTTCGATGCCCCTGCCAGATTTATGCGTGAATCGTTTTATGAGGAAAAGGATGCGCTATCCGCCGTGCCCAATATCGGTCAGGCAGACAATCCAGCCCGAAATTTTCTGCTCGATATAGCCCGCAGTGCCAATGATGCTTCAGCGCTGGTGCGCAACGCTTGGTCGAGATACAACTCACCGGTGGACTATGGTGTCAATGGCCTGGACCTGCCCAAAGTAGTGGCACTTATAGACGCTGGTATGCCAACCAGTCTCTACTACGTGGCGTATCGGAATAACGCCTTTGATACCCATGTGTTCCAGAACAACTTGCACCGAAGATTACTCACTTATACAGCCGACGCTGTTTCTGCGTTTATACAAGATCTGGAACGCATCGGACGGGCCGATGATGTCGCCTTGATGATCTTTTCGGAGTTCGGTCGGCGAGTTCCCGAGAATGTCAGCCTGGGAACCGACCACGGTGCCGCCAACGTCATGTTCGTCGTTGGCAACGAAGTAAAAGGCGGCCATTATGGTGAATTACCCAGCCTGACGAATCTAGCAGAAGGCGACAACTTACCGTACACAACCGATTTCCGCCGGGTCTATCAAACCCTGGTCAAAGAGTGGCTCGGACACGAAAATAGCGCCGAATTGCTAAACGGCAATTTCGAACCGTTCGATATGTTCACGTGAAGAACAGCGCAACGCAACGCGCCTTCACCATTGCTCTTCAACCTATGGCAAACTAACGTGCTGCCCGCCCCAAATATTGCTGAAATGTTTGTTCTACATGATCATCCACACCGGGAACGAATAGAACTGCTATCACCGTAATAACCACCGCAATGGCAATAAGCCCGTAAAAAAATTTCATATTGATTCCTTGCTTTTCAGCTAATTCCGCGGTGCCGCTTCGAATACCCAGAACTCGCCGGCTTCGATGGCTGCTCTGGTCGTTTGAGAAGGGTACTTACTTTTAATTGCCGCACTTATACCATCCAATACATCACCTGACTGGATGCGCGCCAACTGGCGTTCGTAACGTACACCATTAATGCGGATCACCGCACGCCCATCCCGTTCGGCTTGAATCGGCCAGCGTTTCCACACTCGCCCGACAATCGTACCCATATAGCCTGACCAGACGTAGATTTTACCGGCAGCTTCCGCAATCCAAATGCGCCGTGACCTGACAGGGTCCAGTAGTTGCAATTCAATGGTTGTTATATCACTAACGAAACGCCAATCTGGATCTGCACCTATGTGCAACTCACCGGATTCCAGGGGGCCGCCGGAAAAAACGCGGTTGGGACCATCTGCAAAGCGCTGCTTTGCTGCGGCGGTGGCAATCGCAGTCACCGGTATAAGCAACAAACATAGTGCAATGACTATTGTTCTTTTAAGCAATTTCATAATATTCTCACAAAGATAATTCAAGTCAGCTTAAATCGCGCTTACTTTGCCCTGATTCTACACCCTATGCCTATAACAACACGAAAAGAAGAAAAAAATGAGAAACCTAATTTTAGTCTGCTTACTGCCAGCGATGTTAACAAGTTGTGGTCCGGGAAATAATGAAGCCGATTCAAGTGCTGTTGTTGGCCAATGGCATCACCATGGCGGTAATCACGCAGCAAACAAATACGCAGCCCTGGAGCAAATAAATGCAAGTAACTTTGCTAACCTGGAAATAGCCTGGCGTTATCAGTCTGCCGACTTGCGTATTCCCGAAGAGCTCTCCTATTTTACTGGTGACTACCGCGCCGTTCCCCTTGTGATCGATGACATCATGTACACCAATACCAATCATGGTCAGGTGGTAGCGCTCAACCCCGCTACTGGAGAAGAGTTATGGGTGTTCGATCCCGAGAGTTATTTGTTGGGACCGCCGCTGTTTTCACCAGCACAAACCCGCGGTATTGAATACTGGACCGATGGGGAAATCGAACGCATCTTCGTGGCGACGCTGGGCAAGCAGCTGGTTTCAATCGATATCGATAACGGACAACCCGATCCAGATTTTGGCGACAATGGTTTCGTCGACCTTAAAAACGATCTGGGTAAGCTCGAGTTTGAAATGAACAACATCACCCACGGCGCGCCACCGATCGCCGTGGGATCATCGGTTATTGTTGGCTCCAAGATATACGACTACACCATGTTAAATCGAAGCCCCCCGGGCCACGTGCGTGCCTACGATGCCTACACTGGCGAATTCAAATGGCGTTTTAACACCATTCCCCAGGCAGGAGAAGCATTTAACGAGACCTGGGAGGGTGATTCCTGGCGCACCGCGGGCAACACCAATGTGTGGACATTCATGTCCGCCGACGACGAAGCAGGCCTAGTCTATTTACCGGTGTCTACCCCAACCAATGACTACTGGGGTGGCAAGCGGCTAGGTGAGAATGTTTACGCCGAAAGCCTTGTGGCGCTGAATGCTGAAACCGGCGAGCGCGCCTGGCACTTTCAAACCGTGCACCACGGGCTATGGGATTACGATATTGCCTCGGCACCCAACCTAGTGGATATCGTGGTTGATGGCAACCCGATCAAGGCCGTGGCACAGGTTTCCAAAACCGGTTTTACCTATGTTTTTGATCGCATAACAGGCGAGCCGGTTTGGCCCATCGAAGAGCTACCTGTACCTCAGAGCACTGTCCCCGGCGAGCGCACGCATCCTACCCAGCCGCACCCTGCCTGGCCATTGCCATTCGAGCGTCAGGGTATGACTGAAGATGATCTAATTGATTTCACTCCAGAGATTGCTGCAGCAGCGAAAGAGCTGGCTAGGGAATTTGTGTTTGGTCCAATCTTCACCCCACCGATTGTGCAGGGAACCAACGGCAAAAGCGCGACTATCTACCTGCCCGGGGCCGGCGGTGGCGCCAGCTTTCCCGGCGCTAATATAGATCCAGAAACTAATATTCTCTATATCCCATCCCAAACTCGACCCTACGCTATGTCGCTTGTGGAACCACCAGAAGGCACGTCAGACTGGCCCTATGTCATTCAGGTGCAGCGGACCATTGGCCCCATGGGATTACCCCTAATTAAACCACCTTATCGTCGCATTACAGCAATCGACCTGAACACCGGCGAACATGTATGGCAAGTACCTTTTGGTAAAGGGCCAGCCAATCATCCGCTGTTGGCACATCTGAATCTGCCACCACTGGGAAGTATGTTTACCGATGTTTCACACGAGGGTGGTCTGCTGATCACCAAGACACTGTTGGTTGCCTATCTGGCGCAGAAAGATGAGATTGATCCCGAAGCACAGGGCTCTATTCTGGTCGCTCACGACAAGATGACAGGTGAGTTAGTCGCGCAAGTCATGGTGGATCAACGTCTACACGGGCCACCCATGAGTTACCTGCATGAAGGCCTTCAATACATTGTGGTTGCCGGTGGCGGCAGGGACAGCGATGACGAATTAATCGCGTTTGCTTTGCCCAAATAATAGATTTAGTTTCGGTGCAGAAACACTTCTCTGGAATTTGTTTATCTTGTGACACTAGATATTTAACTCTTGTTAGAAACGGATTTATTATTCCCGCTCTCCACCTTACTCGATTTATCATTCCTAAAAATCCATCCATCAACACTGATTTCATGGGACAATTACAAATAAATCAGTCAGCTCTGTAACTGACATAGCATGTAAGCAGGCGTTAAGAGGGAGTAACGAGTGTTCGCTTGGATTGAAAATACCCCGGTAGCTATCTGGGTTAGTGTGTCCTTATGGGGGTATCCGTTTCTATTGAGCCTTCATGCCGTAGGGCTCGCGGTGGTTGTGGGTATTTTTTCGGTACGCGATATGCGACTACTTGGGTTGTTTCGCGGGCTTCAACCAGCGGCGTTTTTATCTCTGACTAAATTAGCCCGAATTGGCTTCATCATCAATGCAATTTCCGGGATTTTACTATTCACGTCCCAAGCGGCGACATTCGTCAACAACACCTCATTTCTTGTAAAAATTGGTTTCGTTATTGCCGGCATGATTTTGGCACAGATGATTCAGTCTCGATTAAGTGATGAACTAGCAGGCGCCAGTGGTGATGTGATTATCGGGAAATCAACAAAACTGATCGCGCTGGCCTCCTTGTCCTGTTGGGTAGCCGCTATTATCGCCGGTCGTTTAGTTGCTTACACCTGATCAAGAGTATTCATAATGGAATCATTTGCACTATACATAGTCGACGGCCCACTGAATCAATGGATTCAGGCCACTTACTGGCTGTGGCCAATCCTAGAGATAATTCACTTCATGGGCCTTTCACTCTTGCTGGGTGGGTTGATTGTTATCGATTTGCGCATGGCGGGCCACATCAGAGTGCTGGACCCTGCAGCAACACACAAACTCTTGCCCTTGCTGTTCATCGGCTTTGGGATCAACCTGATAACTGGCGTTCTGTTTTTCTATGGTGACCCTTTGCGTTACTCAGTGAATATCGGTTTTCAGATCAAGATGATGTTGGTCGTTTTGGCAGGGTTGAATGCGGCGCTTTACTACTGGAAAATTAATCCGGTTATACAGAATTCGGAACAGAATGCCAAGTCGCCTTCGGATGCAAAGTTTGTTGCTTACACGTCGTTAACGCTGTGGTTCGGTGTGCTGTTATGCGGGCGCTTGATACCTTACGTTGGTACTGGGTAAATCGGGGTCGGAGTAAAAACACAGTAGTTCGGCTAGTCAAAATTGGTTCTGTGAAGGCAAGCCGCGCTGCCAAACACTCCTGCCTCCGCAGCTTGCACCCCTTCGGGTTTCCCTCACTCGGTCAGTGCTGCACTTTGATTGCTGATGCAGAAGAATTTGACAGCACATCGCTTGCTAGTTACTGCCATTCGAAGAAAATTGGGGTGAAAATTAATTCACTTATATTTTGAAGGAAAGAAACGCACTGAGGCTCTTGCTGCTTCGGGGTCACAGTCGTATGGCGCCAGCTTATAGCCTGCGCGAGCTGGTATCCACCTGGTGGTATACGAGGTTGGTTCGCGCAGAAACATGGGATCTTCGACCGTCAACGTTATCTGCAGATCTTCGCCTTCCATCCAATAGCGCTCTGTGACAATTTTTTGTGACGATGACGGTATACCGTTGTAATCGTCAAAGCCTGCAACGTCGAAAACGAAGTGTGTCGTTGTAACCAGTAACACGCCGTCCTCGTATCTGCCCACTGAGAATCCCTGCACGCTAAAATCAACTGCGGTAGGGTCTCGCCCGTCAAGCCACACGGTGCGCAGTTGGTCATCTTTCTCATATCTAAATAGCACGCGATCCGGCCACTGGGTGACTTCCATGTGGTATGGATCATATTGAATCGCTGGCGAGGAAGCTGGTTGGCAATCGTACTTGGGGGCGATGATTTCCTCCCAAACCTGCTGATAGGCGAGAGCTCGCTCATTCAGCACGGGAAAGTTGTCTTCACCCCAAGGAATATTCGTTCCGTTAACCGGTCGCGCTCGACGTCCACCATCCCAGGTGCCAGAAAGGTCCGGGAGGGCAATGTCGGCAGTTTGAGCACTTAGCTGCGTAATCGGATATCCCACTACCAACGATAGTGACACTGCATATGCAGCAGTTCCCTTTATGAATCCTAGTGCTTTTAATATGGGTTTCATAAATCCTCCTGCTGGCAAATCGGGTTTCATAAATCCTCCTATCCACGATACTGAATATTCAACAAATATCGAGATGGAGTCACTAGTTTCAGGAACTTAACGGGTTGGCTGACGTTCTTCGACCCGACCACCTTCAAGAATAGGGCTGTCGTCGGCTCGTGTCATACGAACGCAACAAACGCCTTGTGAACCTTCCGCGCGTGATGGCTGACCAGAAACCTTCACCACCATGCCGATGGGAAGCGTGTCAGGAGTCCAGCCTGTGCGTCGCAGACCCACGGGGGCGCCAAGCTCGACTTGCCACTCTGACGTTGCTCCGCCTTCATCGTTAACATCGAGATACAGAAACGCGTGTGGATTTCTAAAGACAAACCGTGTTACGGCGCCCTGGAGTTCGACTCGCTTGGCAGAATCGTAAAAAGGTGCGCTCGCGTGGTGCGCTATTACAGGCGCAATCATTAGTACTAGCCCTACCGTTGCGACAGCTGCTATCCATCGGCGAATGCTCATTCCTTCCTCCAATTACCTAATTGTGATCGGCTACGAAACTATGCCGAAAGGGTAATTACTATCTTTGGTATAGTCAATGCGATTTACATGAATTACTTCTACCAAATCGCTCTAAAAACGGCGGCATTTTAAATCAATCACAGTCCTGGTAAGCGGAGGCTATACAGCGACCCGCAATCTCTTGCCCTCTAGCTAGTTGATCAGGCTCGAGCATGCTTGCGGAAACATCTCTATTGGCACTTGCGGTTTCATGCCCTTGGGAAGCAGCTGCTAACTCCCAGACATAAGCCAGCACCAGGTCCCTGTCAACACCAACACCATTCGTATATTGCACGGAAAGATTAAATTGAGCATCGGCATATCCCTGTCCGGCCGATAACCGATACCACTTGAATGCTTCGCTAGCACTCTCAGTAACACCGTTACCATTAGAGTACATATATCCGAGATTGAATTGGGCGCCAGCATGACTCTGTTCGGCGGCTAATTGGTACCACCGAGCGGATTCAACCTCGCTTTTCTCAACACCTCTGCCAGTGATGGACATAAACCCAAGATTGAATTGCGCGTTGGCGTCACCCTGGTTCGCAGCCAATCGAAACCACTTGGCTGCCTCGATTTCATTCTCGATTACACCCCGACCGGTAGCGTATATGATCCCAAGATTGTACTGGGCGGAAATATCTCCCTGTTCAGCTGCGAGCTGAAACCACTTTATTGCTTCATCAGCATTTTCAGCTACACCTTCGCCGCTGGCATACATAATGCCAAGATTGTATTGCGCGTTGACAGCACCCCCTTCTGCCAGGGCCGTGATTTCTTCTAAGGACAAGCCCTGGCCAACGGCCTGACCAGCCGAAAGAACGCTAATAAGAAATAGTGAACCAAGAACTAATATCAATCTCATTTTCATTACCCGCACAATCCAATAGAATACTTTATCCACGCAACTGCCGCCTGTCACCTATTTGAATAGCCGTAGTAACGCTTTGCGCTGTCATTTCGAACTTAACACTTTCAAGGACAGATCCGTCCTTTCTACATTCGGCTTTTATCACCCCTTTGTGCACATGGACTCCAAGAGCGGTTGCACTTGCCTTCTGTGAGTCAGGGATGCCACTTGTTCCTTCTTGAATATCATCCAGTGTGCTAAATCGCCCAACTTCGGCTGCAACTATGATGGCGGTTTTGTAGATACTTGTGGCGAGAATAACTTCAGAAAAAGCAGCTCTATTTGAATATTTTTCGTACGACGGCAGCGCTGCAGACGCCAGAATGCCAATGATGGCCACTAAAATTATCGGTTGAATCAGCGTGAAGCCCTGTGGCTTTTTAGTGCTTTGCATAAGGATTTCCATCTGGATTATGCATTTTTCCACTAAACTTAACGAGCTGCAAGCCATTAAGCCCAGCTAATTCACAATGTATCGCTACTGTAGCTATGCAGAACTCCGAGAACATAGGTTGCTCGAATTGTCTTAGCAACAAATGGCGTATCTCATTATTCATTTTTGATTACTCAACCAAAGTAGGTTCGCGACTGACATTGCTAACAAATATCTCGCTGTAACCATGGAAGGTGGGTTTAGGATGCGCTATGCGAACAGTATCGCCATAACGGGTGATAATATTGGGTACATTGGATCCATCGCAGCGCAGGGAGGGATCAGGCATAGGCACTTCCTATAGTATGGAAGAGCAAGATCTGTATATTCCGGGGGCAGAAGCGAGCGCGCTGGGAACTTTTGACCTAGCGATGGTGTTGGCAAGCGTTGAGGACATCACCCAATTTCAGTTGGAAAGTGCATCGGCTAGCGGATTCAATAGTGGTAACAACAGCATTGCTTTGGATGCGGGAATTCTTACCCTAGCTCAATTGGATGTGCCTGATGGGATGGGTTCCATTACAAGCTATGTAATTGGTCCCAGAATCCAGCCCCATTCGATTCAACATAGTAAGCACAACCCAGTAAAAGTCGTTTCTTGGGTGGTTAAATATGTACATCCACAGCATTGGTTCTATGGCCCAATTGTCGATGGACAAAGCTTCACCCTTCCGGTAGCCTCTTAATTACGCCGCACTTACTACAGCCAGATGCCTCAGGCTATAACTGGTTGTTTTTATTATTTTTTTATGAGAATTAGATTTATATCTCGGAACAAAACTCTGGTATAAGTGCCAAGCGCAGGAACAAACTGAAGATAATTATCAACACCTCTGTGAGGAAAACAATGAGAACGCTATTTACACGCTTAACAAAGGCTTTGCTCTTAGCCCCGGTTCTACTCGGTGCTGGAATGCTGCAAGCTCAGGATACGGTTGAATGGACGACCCTCGGAAATGATTTCGCCCATACCCGGTTTTCACCGGCAAACGAGATCAATACCAGTAATTTTAACGAGTTAGAACCTGTCTGGGAATGGGATGGTTCGAGCATGGGTGCAGTGAGTGGGCGATCTACGCCCAGTTACATCAATGGCATGCTTTATACCGTTGCTGGCTCCCGTCGACACGTTGTCGCAATCGACCCTAAAACTGGCGAAACCGTTTGGTCCTATCGCCTACCCAATACCGGCCGCTGGGAATATTCCATGCGTTCAGACTACGGTAAGGGAATTGGCTATGCTGAATTTGATGGCCGCGGTGTGATCTATATGATTACTCCGGGTTTCTTCCTGACAGCTCTCGATGCCGAGACTGGCGCACCTGTTGAGGGCGGCGGTTCTCCAGTGCCTATTGATGGTTTTCCTGATACCGGTGTGGTCGATCTGTTAGCAGACCTTGGACATCCTTATGATGTGTATGAAGGCCTACCCATCGAGCGAGGCTATATCACTTCCTCCTCACCACCAATTGTGGTGAACGATGTAATAATCGTTGGCAACTCAGCCGAACAAGG
>Ga0114999_10010119_pt1 | contig 10235 bp, 7 predicted proteins | sample ArcticOcean_MG_C_3_FD_89820 | JGI IMG/M metagenome (GOLD analysis project Ga0114999, IMG submission 89820) | Marine microbial communities from western Arctic Ocean - ArcticOcean_MG_CB8_126 | ecosystem: Environmental > Aquatic > Marine > Oceanic | place: Arctic Ocean: Canada Basin | collected... | reverse complement strand
TCCGGCAAGACCCTCGCGAAGTTCTATCACGATGTCGTGACCAAGTACCGCACTGTGCCAAACTTCGTTGACGTCGAGCTGAAGGCCAAGAAGATCTCAGGTGGCGTTACCTACTACGATATCGAGCCATCGCTTACGGGTGATCCAGTTGTATATATGCGTATCAAGGCCGCAGACTCAGAGGATAGCTGTTCTATAATTTTGCGAATCCGTTGATCAGGGTGCCCATTTCCGGACGACAGCAAGTGGGAATACTCAGTTGCGTTAATAGGAGTTTCAAAGCGCGCAATACTATCTACCGAAGTGACTCTGCTATCGCCATCCAGGCGATCTGTAGTGTCACGGAGGGCAGCGAGGTTTTCTGCTGAGTAGATGCTCGTTGGTGACTGATAGACCATCAAAATTGGCGAGGTTTGGCCTTCACCGATACTGGAGCTAAGCAAGTCCCAACCTGCTCGCGATTCCGCAGATACCGGGAGGATGTTGACCCACGGCACGCCTAACTTGACCCTAAGAAACGGAGTGCCTAGTAAGACCAAGAGGATGACTAATGGCACAAAGACCGCTATCGGATGGCGCATTACCCACCGAGATAACGCATACCAGTAGCCTCCTGTTAGTTTGCGTTTGGGTAAAACCCTCAGAGAATCAATTTTGTGGCCTACGACTGACAAAATAGCAGGCAGCAACGTAAGCGCCATGACCATGGAGATACTAATTACTAGCACTCCACCTATACCGAGTGACTGAAGCATACTGAGATCAAAGAGGAGCAAGGCGGAGAGACCCAATATCGAGGTTAGGGAAGAAAAAACGATGGCCTTCCCCGCGGTGGAAACAGTGACACCAAGAGCATCCACTACATCACGAGTCTCAAGCTCTTCCCTCATCCTGGTGATCATGAGAAGAGCGTAATCGACTGCCACTCCAAGCCCTAACAAACTAGAGATATTTAGGACAAAAATCGAAATACTCATTGACTGGGCCAGCACGAAAACGCAGGCCAGAGTGATGATTATGCTAAAGGCACCTATAATCACTGGAAGGCCAGCAGCAATCAAGCTACCAAATACGATGACAAGCACTACCAACAGCACCGGCAAAGCCACAGCTTCAGCTCTTTGGAGATCTTGTTCGCTGGTGACGTTCATATCATAAAAGATTGCGGCTTCACCGGTGACAAAAACTTCGAGACTATCGTCAAAGGGCGTTTGGTTAACCCTCTTTCTGATTTCAGGGACTAACTCCATACCGTCTTCAAGTGAAGTGTTGAAAAGTATTAAAGCGTAGATTGTATGTCCCTGGTTACCAACCATACGAATGTCCTGAGTTAGATACGGGCTCGAAATCGAAACGATCTCTGGAGTTGTGTCTTTCAATTGGCGCAAAATTTGTTGGACACTGTTGGCATACTCAGGCTCTTGGTAAGTATGGCTAGGATGATTAAAGGCAAGGACCATTGACATCGACGGAGCGCCAAGTTCATCGCGTAACACAGCCAACCCCTGTTGTGATTCTGTGTCTGCTAGCCCGAACCCACTACTCAAAGCCCCCATGACGTTCGCTGCTGCGGGAGCGGCGATAAGGAAGATGAGAACACAGATGGAAATAACGACATATCTCCATTTGTGCATCAGCAAGCCCCAAGTGTATAGCATACCAATCCTTTTCTTTCGTCGTGCGTTTCGAAACCCGATGACACGACACTTATGCATCAAGCGTGCAAACGAACGCCGCACCACTCAAGCCGTACTCATTTTCAAGGTAAGCGACCCTTTTCCCAAGCAGCCCAGAGGTCTCAATGGTAGACTCCCAAACTGCCTCTGTATGAAGCCCAAATGTGTGATGATCTAGCTCAATTGATGTCGTCCTTCCATCTTTGATAAGAAAAACAAAAACAGACCGAACGTTCCTTGGCAAGGTGTTAACCAAATATTGATACTCGACGAGTGTCACTTCACCGGTATCTGTCGCCGCCGTCCTGCTCCAGACATTGCTCCCGATGAAAGTCTCTTGAGTCCAATCTGGCACTAAGATCATGACACCACCTTCTTTGAGGTGAGCTCGGCCATTTTCAATGGTCAACCTTAAATCTTCCTGAGAAACAGCGTAACCTATCGAATCAGCGATGAGTACCACGTCGAATTGCTGCTCTAGGTTAATCGTCCTCATATCGCCGAAGGTGTGCCTTGTAGAGGGATTCAGTTTCTTTGATTGCAAAATCATATCGGGGCTTAAATCAACAGCAGCAGTATGGAAATCCCCGGTGAAGTAACTCAGCAACCGACCGCCACCGGATCCGAACTCCACCATACTTGGGCTACCATCGGATGATAAGTGTGAGGGGATTAACTGCCGGAGCCTACATGCCTCCTGTGAGTATTCCTCTAGTGGATTCAACACAGGCCATAAGTGGGCCAACGATGAGTACATTTTTAACACTGATCTATATCCCCAGGACATTAATTGGCGAGGTTTGTCTTTCTCAACATCTTACCGTGGAAAACAGGTGTCTGCCACACCTTTTCCGGAGTAGAATAGACAGTTGGAACTAACCGCTTGTGATTAATTAGAGGTCTTGATGGAAAAAATCTTTGGAATTGAGTTAGCTCTCATTTTGATAGTTGTGCTTTCCCTAAGTTTCGCGGCAACCCTGACTGTCCTAACACTTGGAGCAACACACAAAGTGTTGGTGAAAATGGGTCTCAGGAACATACCAAGAAGGCCTGCTCAAAGCATCCTTATCATACTTGGCTTAATGTTGAGCACCACCATAATTGGGGCATCTTTAGGTATAGGCGATACTGTTTCTTATTCTATCCGTAAAGCAGCGCTCGATTCAATGGGCCTCGTGGATGAGACAGTACGCGCTCGAAGCTCAAATGCCTATGAGCCTGGATTTTTGGACATGACAGAAGTCCAAACAATTAGGGATCTAGCTAGTAAGAATTCTAATATTGATGGTGTGATTGCGAGCATGGAAACAGTGGCCCCGACGCTGAATATAACAAATGATAGAACAGAAGCGAGACTGGTGTTTCGTGGGTACGAAGTGGAACACCAAACGGACTTTGGGACTCTGTTAGATGTAAATGGCAACGTTCAAACCCTTAAAAACCTGGGTCGTGATGAAACATTCCTGAATAAAGACGCCGCACAAAGACTTTCAGCGACCGTTGGCGATGAACTCCAAGTCTTTACTGCTGCTGGCGTGCACACGCTTTCGGTAAGGGGCGTGCTTCAAGCCGGAGGGCTGGCAAGTGGCGGAGGAAACCCTGTCGCTCTTTTGCCTTTGTCTAGGCTGCAAACCATGCTAGACCGGGAGTCGGAAGTAGACCAAGTGGGGATCTCGAATCTGGGAGATATTGAAGGTGGCCTCGAACTTTCAGACGAGGTAACAGGGTCTTTACGAGTCAGCTTGACCGATCGTGCGGTGGCTAATGAGATGGCGTTGCTCCTCCGGGATTTCGAACCATTGAATCTTCTCCGAGATAAGGCAGTCGACGATGCACTCAATGAAACTTTGGCCAGTGAATTGAATGCTCTGATTGAAGAATTGTCGGCCAACGAAATTGTATCCGATGAGGCGATAAGGCTTATTGGGGACGGCGATTTATATCGAATTGTTAGCCAAAGTTTGGCTACTTTAAATGGTGGCGACCTAGTCTTAAAATTGGACGCGAAAAGACGGACAGCCAGCAGAATCGTTGTGGCGGATATTAAAAAAGATTCTATTGAACTTGCGCAAACAATCGGAGGCACCGTAACTACCATTTTCACTATTTTTGGTTCTTTTTCTATAATCGTAGGCCTTCTTCTGATCTTTTTAGTTATGGTGCTGTTAGCCGCAGCGCGCTCTGCTGAAATGGGCATGGCTAGGGCTATTGGGTTGAGACGTATGCATCTCGTCCAAATATTCACATATGAAGGGTGGGTCTACGCAATCGGGTCCGCTCTGATTGGTACTGCTGTAGGTATCCTAGCGAGCCTCGTCTTGGTCTCATTATTGCAAAGGGCCATTGGAGTGGAAGAGTTTTCCATTTACCCCAAAATGACACTTCGATCGATAGCTATCACCATAGGCACCGGCTTCATTCTAACCCTTGCTACAGTGGTGGTTTCAGCGTACCGGGTTAGCCATCTCAACATAATTTCTGCAATTCGTGGTGTAGGCGAAGAACTAGTCAGCGCACCACAAGCAAGTTGGAGTCAAAGGCTTTCTGGCGTTGTTTTTGCGATCCTCGGACCTATTGGCATACTGATTGACAAGCGAAAGCGAACTTCCAAATTGCACTTATGGGTCAGCGTTCTGATAGTTTGCCTTCCGCCAATATGGATTGGAAGGATCATCTGGAGGGTTGTTGGAGCGATCTTGCCTCTACTAACCCAAGGCTGGCCACTGATGATCTTAGGTGTCTTGGTCTGTTCATACGGGCTGCGTAGAGATCAAAACCTATTATTTGATGTAGGTGTCGCCTTAGGAATTTTGGGGACATCTTTTGCCCTGAGTAAAGGATTGAATAAGCTCAAGTTGCTTGGCGACTCAAATCTCAGGATTTCAGCGACCCTAGGGGCCATTGGTCTTCTAGTCTACTTCGGGCTACCCTTTGATGCACTTGAAAGTGTAACTGGCAAACTTGAGGATGGGCCGGAGGACTTCGTGTTGCGTGGATGCATAATGGTAGCTGCCATGTCATGGTTAGTTATGCATAACGCCGAAATTTTCTTGTGGCTGCTGAATAAAACTATCGGGCGTGTAGCTGGGTTAAATGCAGTGTTCCGTATTGCAGTCGCTTACCCTGTCAACTCCCGTTTCCGGACTGGACTGACGATAACAATGTTCGCGCTTGTAATATTTACGCTAGTCATTAATGCCACACTGAGTAACCTCAACAATGTTGCCCGTGACACTCCTGACAGGGTAACTGGAGGTTATGATATTGCACTAACCATCACTGATGGCGCAGCTATTGATGACTTTGGTGCCCAACTAGATAGCAGCTCGCTTGTAAACCCTGACGAAATTGAAACGGTCGGGCGTAGCGGGAATATTCGTGCCAGATTGAGGCAAGTCGACTCAGAAAATGTCCGGTTTCAAGGTATCCGCGCCATTGTAGTCGACAATTCTTACTTGACCACCAATCAATTTGAACTTTCTCATTACGACCCTGCATTTGGTAATGAGGATACAAAGCTATGGCAATCGTTGGATCTTGACGACAATTCAGTATTGATTAGCAACAGTGCCATTGTTTCAGATGACCCATGGGGTGCTCCGGATGGCGGGTTTCAGATAGAAGGGTTTCCCTCTGGCTCTACTGCGGACTCCTGGAACACAATCAAAATAGAAGTTGTACCATCTTGGGATGAAGAAGCAACTCCTCTGTTGATGCAAGTGATTGGCGTGGTGGATCCTATTGCATCTGTTGGGGGTGGTGATGATTGGGATCAATCGTTATTCATCGTGATGGGGGAGTCGACAGCATCCAAATTAATAGGGGAATCTCTACAATGGGATACGTACTATGTCACAGGATCGCCAACAGCCGATGTTCCTGATTTAGTAGCGAAATTGGAAACGGTTTTTCTCAGATACGGTGGAAATGCGACTGATTTGATGGAGGATATTGAGAGAAGCTTGAAGCAAGAGGCTGCTTTCAACCAACTTTTCCAAGGATTTATGGGGCTAGGTCTCTTCGTTGGCGTCTGCGCCATAGGGGTTCTTGCTATCAGGGCCGTTGTGGAAAGGCGCCAATCGATCGGAGTGCTCCGAGCTATTGGGTATAGGCCAGCCATGATCCAGATCCAGTTTTTACTTGAATCTCTCTTTGTGACTCTTTTAGGCGTGGCTATTGGGCTGGGGCTGGGGGGGCTTATATCTTGGAACATCTTTAAAGCTATTACCAAGGAAGTCGATGGACTAACGTTCGCAGTGCCATGGACGTCCATACTTGTTATCACCGTGTTAACGTCAGTGTTCGCACTGCTCAGCGGTTACTGGCCAGCCAGGCAGGCAAGCAAAATCAGCCCGGCTGAAGCTTTGCGTTACGAGTGAATGCCAATTGTAAGAATGTCTCCCCTCACTTTAGGCGTGGGTATTTTGCCTCTGGAACTTTAGCTAAAAAAGGTAGTGGCATCGCTGCTACCGTTATAGCAACAACGGCATAGACCCCAGGTGCGTACGTCCCGTAGGCATCGTAAACACTGCCAAATAAAATTGGCCCGACAACGCCAGATCCGACAGTAGCTGCCTGAAAAAGCCCTTGGATAGTTCCAAAAGACCGAGTTCCAAAAAACTTCCCAACAAGGATTGGGCGCGATGCTAAGATCGCCCCGAATGAGATTCCTTCTAATGTTGCAAAAAGATAAGCGCTCCAATAGTCAGTCGCTGAGATTAAGACCCAAAATGCAGCGGCCTGGCCAGCGAGTACAACAACCAAGACAACTCGCCAGCTTATGCTATCAAGCAAGAATCCCGCACCTATCCTGCCAATACCACTAGTTGCAAACAGCACTGTAACCGTTGAGGCTGCAGCAGTTGTCGTAAATCCCATCACTTCGAAATAAGCCATCTGGTGAGCAAGCAAACCACTTACGGCAATACCTTGCGCACTGTAAACCCCAAAGAGGCACCAAAAGACGCTAGTAGCAATGGCACCTCGAACAGTGTAATCATTGATGTCAGTTCCGCTATTTGCATCAGCTGCTGCATTCTCTTCAGGAAGGCCATCCGGGGCTAACCCAATATCAGAAGGGCGGTTTTTCACCAACAGGCTTAAAGGAATACCAACTAGCAAAAAACCTACCCCTAAAACAATGCTGGTTTGTCGCCACCCTATAACCTCCACGAGTTGCGCCACAACTACAACCAAAGGACCGCCAAACACAGGCCCGAGGAGTGCGAAACCAAGGGCCCTCCCACGCATTCGTCGGAACCAGTTTGCAATGATTGTGGACCAAGATACTCCGTGCGAAGCTCCGCTAGCGCCGACTGATATGAGCGCCACAACTAAGTAAAAATGCCAAAGAGTAGAAATCTGACTCAAGGCAATCAACCCTAACCCTGAACAGATTACGCTCCAGAAAATAACTGATCTGCCTCCCCACCGATCTACAATGACTCCAACCACTGGAGCCAGAAAGCCCGTCTCCACCTGGCGAAGCGAATATGCGACTGAGGTTGCAGCATTTGACCAACCAAATTCGCGGATTATAGGTAGAAAATACGCCTGAAGCCCAATAAAGAACGAAGCTGACAGATAGATGTTCATCGCGATACTAGCGCCTACCAAATACCAGCCGTAAAAAATTCTCGGGCGAGGCAGTGGGGAGTCATTCATTCATTTTCCTAACACAAACATGATTTCCGATTGCGGCGGGCTCACATATACTGACAAGGGTGTCTGTATTCTGGGGCTTAAGGCCTTCAAGAGTTGGAGTGAATCATTCGCCCCCAGAGATACCTGGAATTCTAGTATAGAATCTCTTAATGAAGCGTGGGTAAGAAGAGCTAAACGGGTTCGTTCCTGGGACTCGGATATGTGCGTATTCATCATCATAGTCTGCAACGTTAATCTTGACAATGGGTACGCCTATTGATGGCTGGAACTTTGCTATGTATTCCTTTATGATCTTCCATGTAACAGGCGAAAGGAGATTTTATGTACACAACAGACCAGTACGAAAGCATGATTGCTGAAACAATTTCACTCATCAGTGATGGGGGAACTGCAATCAATGCCTATATTGCCAGACCACTAGGAGAGGGCCCATTTCCAGCTGTTGTTTTGATTCACCACATACCTGGGTGGGATGAATGGAACCGGGAAGCTACAAGGAGATTTGCTCAACACGGATACATTGCCATCTGTCCAAATCTCTATTTCCGATACGGGCACGGTACACCTGAAGACGTTGCAGCCCAAGTGCGCGCAGATGGAGGGGTAGCGGATGCAGTAGTTATGGGAGATGTTCAGGCAGCAACCAATTATGTCAATAACCTTCCAAATTCCACCGGAAAGACTGCCGTCTTTGGCACCTGTTCTGGTGGCAGGCATGTGATGCTTGCTGCCGCTCAAGTTGAAGGCCTATCAGCCGCTATTGATTGTTGGGGTGGGCGGGTAATCATGGCAAATGACGACCTTAACGAAAAAATGCCAATAGCGCCAATCAGCTTAACTGCTGACGTGACCTGCCCAATTCTCGGACTTTTCGGCAACGATGACCAGAGTCCCCCCGCTGAGCAGGTTGATATTCATGAGGCAGCACTAAAAACAGCTGGCAAGGAGTATGAATTTCACCGCTACGACGGGGCCGGACATGGGTTTATGTATTACCACGCCCCCATGTACAGACAGGCTGCTGCTGTTGATGGTTGGATCAAGATTTGGGATTTCTTGGAAAGCCACTTAGGATAGTCGTGATCTAAATAATTGGGAGTATAGCAAATGTGTACAATGATCGTTGATAACGTAGAAGCGCTAGGTAGCGCAAAAGGAAAAGATGGATGGTTCCCTCTTACAGGGATCAGTGTTTCCTATGATCACCCCTTCCATGCGCCATTTGAACATGCCTTAAATATAGATTTCGTAGCACGGACAGATGGCAATTTCCAGCGTGTCTCTGCCGAACTAACGGCTGAATCCGCTCGTGAACTAATAGCGAGCATCGAGCGGGTTCTAGAAGAAGCCCACGCTCGCAACATTTCTCTTGATACGGATGTTTTGAAGGCATCGTAAGTTCGTTCAGCTCTGAGTGTGCGCACCTGATGCACGCTAGACGAAAAGCCAGACTGAACAGCAGGCAGGATTATGGATATTTTAACAAACCTTGCGCCAGCATTATTCCTGATCGCGGCAGGGATGATGGCTATTGTCGGAGTTCGGAGTCAACAGGGCAATCGTACCCCAAGGCGGATTACATTTTATGCTATGGGGTTATCCTTGCTCGGCCTCATTGGGATTCTCTTCCCTGGTATTTGATTTTAGTGTTTGGGTTAGCATTGAATATCTTGGATTGCTTGAACACTTTGGCGACGACGAGTAGCAGACAAGATACCAATCATTTAGCTAATGATATTTTGAAGATCCAGAACATCTTGTTCCGAAAGATTGAAGTATTTGGCCTCTGGGTGATGGAATACCAGCGCACTGACAGATGCTTCAGGGTCCATCATATATCCTTCCGTTAACTCCACTCCTATCAGTTCGGTTGGGTTCAGCAGTTGCCAAATGGTCGATTGATCCTCCAACCTAGGGCATGCGGGGTATCCGAACGAATATCGTCTTCCTTGGTATTGCGTGCGAAATAAATCTGACATAGTAAAGTTATCCGGATCAGCGAATCCCCACATGGCCCGCATGCGCTTATGCAGTAATTCAGCGAAACCCTCTGCTGCCTCAAGAGCGATGGACTGGAGTATATGGGAATCCAGATAATTACCTGCATCACGCCATTCGTCGGCTAGTTTTCTGACACCTGGCCCAATGGACGTTACAAACATACCAAGATAATCAGTCTGATTATCCGTCACGGGCAGTAAATAGTCTGCGAGGCAAAGGCCCTCTCCTGCGGATTGACGGCCAAAAGTAATTTGGGCCATTGAACCTATTCCATCGGGCTTAATAACTTCAGTAGTGTTTTCCGTCGAACCGGCACGAAAAAACCCATAGACAGCCTTAGCCCTTATAGAAGCGTCGTTGACCATAATTGTTTGAACACGTTCCACGGACTTATAAAGGTCGATAGCTTGGCGATTACCTGCCGCGAGTTCATCGTTGAAGCGCCCACGAAACCCTAAATGCCGGACGTAGAGCATCATGGGGTTGATGTAATCGAAGATTTCATCTAACGAGTAGTCGTCAATGACATGAAGGGTAAGGTCTGGGGGTATAGGCACTGATAGGGTTTTTTGAATAATTGCTCTCGGCCGAGTACCAGCACCCAAAGGGATAGGATTTTGCTGTTTCAGATCAACATCCTTCTGGATGCTTAAAGTTTCCTCTCTGATTCGATCAGCGTAATGAGACTTTAGTTCAGGGTTCATTAATTGATTTGCAACATCTAGTCCGTTCATGGCATCCTGACAATAGGCAACAATTCCCTTGTACTCCGGGGCGATACGAAGCCGAGTGAATCGGTTGGAGAGAGCCGCACCCCCAACCAGGATCGGAACCTCTATACCAGCTTGGGTGAGGTCCTGTACCGTTTCAATCATCATTTGTGCGGATTTGACT
>Ga0114999_10010115_pt1 | contig 10242 bp, 9 predicted proteins | sample ArcticOcean_MG_C_3_FD_89820 | JGI IMG/M metagenome (GOLD analysis project Ga0114999, IMG submission 89820) | Marine microbial communities from western Arctic Ocean - ArcticOcean_MG_CB8_126 | ecosystem: Environmental > Aquatic > Marine > Oceanic | place: Arctic Ocean: Canada Basin | collected... | reverse complement strand
TTCTCGATGAGCTGCAGCGCCCATTCATACAGTTGGCCGAAGTAGTCAGAAGCGTGGTACTCATGCTCGCCCCAGTCGAATCCCATCCAGCGTATGTCAGCTTTTATCCCGTCGACGTACTCCTGCTCCTCTTGCGAGGGGTTGGTGTCGTCCATTCTCAGGTGGCAGCGCCCACCAAAATCCGCCGAAATCGCGAAATTGAGACAGAACGCCTTGGCGTGGCCCAGGTGCAGGTAGCCACTGGGTTCGGGTGGAAAGCGGGTCACAACCTGGCCATCGAAACGCCCGGATTCCACATCTTCGGCTACCGCGGTACGGATGAAATCGGTCGGTGACGCTGGGCTACTTGCAGTCGGGGCGTTCAAATCTTCTGGCTCCTGTCTGTCGCTGCGGATCAAGAAGGTCATCCGCGACTTGCCTGTCTTGTGCGCCATCTCGGGCTAAACACTGCTGCGCTGCTGCCGGCGGTCAATACCATACCCTAGTGCCGGCCACGTACATCGTCAACAGCCATCGCGGCTATTGGCCCGGACGATCTTGAAAGAGTGTAACTCGGACCGTAGATTGCTTTGCCCTGTGAGCACGTAACTGATCAAAACTATCATCCAACGGCTGAGAGATTGTCCATGGCACGTGTCAACGAACATTATCTGAAACTACAGGCCGGTTACCTCTTTCCTGAGATCGCCCGGCGGACAGCAAGCTTTGCCGTCGAACAGCCTGAGGCCGCCCTTATCCGAATGGGCATTGGAGATGTCGTCAAGGCGCTGCCACGCGTCGTTGTCGATGCCATGAAGGCTGCTGCAGAAGAGCTGGCCGCTGATGAGACCTTCCAGGGCTATCCGCCCGACTTGGGACAGCTGCGATTGCGGGAACTCATCGTCGAGCACGAGTTCGGGGCTCGTGGCGTTGACGTCGCCATCGACGAAGTCTTTGTCTCCGATGGCGCCAAATGCGATTCTGCCAATATCCAGGAAATTTTCGCCACCGACTGTGTCGTCGCCCTCACTGATCCGGTGTACCCGGTGTACTGCGACAGCAACGTAATGGCAGGCCGCACCGGAGCGGCAGACGCGGACGGCCGCTACGCCGGCTTCGTCTACCTGCCCTGTGTGGCGGACAGCGATTTTCAGCCGCCGCTGCCGCAGGGCCATGTAGACCTGATTTACCTGTGCTCCCCGAACAATCCAACCGGCGCCGTCTTGACCAGATCATCGCTGCAGGAGTGGGTCGCCTACGCTCGTTCCGAGAACGCGGTGATCATCTTCGATGCGGCTTATGAAGCCTACATCACGGACCCGGAAGTGCCGCACTCCATCTACGAAATTGACGGCGCTCGCGAGGTCGCCATCGAGATGCGCAGTTACTCCAAGTCGATCGGCTTCACCGGGGTACGCTGTGCGTTCACCGTGGTTCCGGCGCAACTGCAGGGCACCACTGTCGCAGGCCAGACGACGGACCTACGCTCGCTGTGGGCGCGGCGGCATTCGACCAAGTTCAACGGCGTCTCCTACCCCATCCAGTGCGCTGCACAAGCCTCCTATACGCCGGAGGGTCAGGCGGCCCAACGCCAACTCGTCGATTTTTACATGAGCAATGCGTCGATCATGCGCCAGCGACTCATCGACGGCGGTTATACTGTTTTTGGGGGCACCAATGCACCGTACCTCTGGATCGCCACTCCAGAGGGGCACGACAGCTGGAGTTTCTTCGATCTGTTGATGCGGCAAGCCCACGTCGTCAGCACGCCGGGCGCTGGTTTTGGAGCCGCCGGCGAGGGTTATCTGCGCCTGTCCGCTTTCCAACACCGGGAAGCCGTGGAAGAGGCCATGGACCGCATCGACCGCCTGTGACGTCTGTCTCAAGTGGGTTCACTAGGCCAACACGCCACCCTTCCTAGTCTGGCAACCTAGCCAAGAATAGCTGGCAACCTAGCCAAACTGCCGCTGGTCCAATCAGATTCCTCAAGTTGCATTTGCTTGCATGGAGCAGTTCCTGTACAATAAATGAGCAAGATAACAGTAAGACCTGCGTGTAAATTGTTTATTTTGTTGTCAGTTTACTGCCTGGAGTCACAAATGACAGTCACGAGCGATAAGAACAGCGGCGCCAAGTCCCGTACTTTTTCAGCCACTGAGCGCGATTTCGAGATGCTGGAAGTGATCACCCGCTATCATGGGTCCAGTAAGTCCGCCACCATTGCCGGCTTGATCCGCAAAGAATTCTGGCGCGTCTTCCCGAACGGCACAGCGTCGATCAGCCTCGATGACGGAGCGAAGGTGAGTCATGACTAACGGGCAAATTACCGCGCAACTGAATTCTCTAACCACCCAACCACCGGTGGAGTACAGTGACGTACCAGCCAAAGACCTGATCGCCCAAATTAATCGGCTTAGAGTAGAGAAGAACGCGATCATCCTCGCCCACAATTACCAGATCCCGGAAATCCAGGACCTGGCCGACTTCACCGGTGACTCGCTGGGCCTGTCAGTAGAGGCCTCGAAGACGGACGCCGACCATATCGTCTTCTGTGGCGTCCATTTTATGGCCGAATCCGCCAAAATCATGAACCCGGCACGGAAGGTCTTGCTCCCGCATCTGGGAGCGGGGTGCGCGCTCGCCGACTCGATCACGCCCGAAAGCCTGGATGACTGGAAGGAAAAGTACCCCGAACACACCGTCGTGACGTACATAAACTCGTCGGCCGAAGTGAAGGCCGAGTCCGACATCTGTTGCACGTCGGCCAATGCCGTGTCCGTAGTCCGCAGCCTCGACAACGACAAGGTGCTGTTCACGCCGGACCACAACCTGGGTCGTTGGGTCGCGGACCAGGTACCGGAGAAAGAGATTGCCATCTACGATGGCGTCTGCCCCACACACGATGTTTTGCGCACTGCCAGCGTCGACCGCACCCGTGGAGAGTTTCCAGATGCCATCATTATCGCGCATCCCGAATGTCGCGAAGATGTGGTGAATTGTGCGGATGAGGTGTGCTCGACGACCGGTATGCTGGACGCCGTTGCCCGCCACCCCGACGTCAGCACCTTCATCATTGCCACTGAAAACGGCATGCTTCATCAGTTGAGAAGCCGGTTTCCCGACAAGGAATTTGTCTCCGCCGATGGCTGCATCGGTTGCCGGATGCACTGCCCCTACATGAAAATCACCGGCCTGCAGGACGTCTACTTCGCTCTGCTTCAAGAGCGCTACGAGATCACCCTGGACGAGCAAGTTATCGCCGGCGCCAGACGGGCGCTCGAGCGTATGATGGCGGTCCCGCGCGACTGTTGAGCACCGTACTGCGGCGGTCCCATGGGCTGCCGCAGCCTCTCCTTACTTGTACGGAGACTGCCTCCGTACAAGTAAGGAGGGTCCTTGACGCTGCTCGATCGGTAGTACTGTTCATCGTCGACGCTGTTCCCTATATAGAACAGGAACTGTGGCCTGGACGCTGCCGTCCAGGCCTAACCTCGTCCGATCCAGACACCTGAGAATAACGCCGTAGGATGACCAAACTCGCAGACGGTGGAGCTGTGCGATACGGCCTGTCATCACCCAGCCCCTCGGAGTCGTGCGCAGCGCTGCGTTGCAGCGGTCCAAGCGATGGCTGAGATCACCGGACCATCGCCTGAGGGCACACCGCGGCTGCGCCGGCAGCTGAGCGAGTGTTACCGCACCATGGAGACGCTGCGCAAGAGCGAAGAGCGCTTCCGCCTTCTCGTTGAGCGCGCGCGCGACGTCGTCTATCGTTTCAGTTTCGCACGCCAGGAGTTCGAGTATGTCAGCCCGATGGTATTGGTGACGACGGGCTATGCGCCGAGCGAACTCTACGACCTGCCGGCACTGGTTATGGAGATCGTGCACCCGGACGACCGGGCCGTGGTCGAGGACTACTGGAAAGAGGGCGACTGGGGTCGCCCGTTGGCCTTTCGTTGTGTTCACCGCGACGGCGACGTGGTGTGGGTCGAACACCGCAGCCTGCCCATTTTCGATGACGGAGAGCTGGTAGCTGTGGAGGGCATCATACGCGATGTGTCGGAGAATGTTCGACTGCTCAGAGAGTCCGAGGTGCACAACGAGACTCTGGGCAGCGAAGTGGCTCGGCGTCGGCGGGTTGAAAAAACGTTGCGGGGCTTTTCTGCGCGTCTCGTCACCTACCAGGAGGAGGAGCGTCAAAAGGTCGCCCGCGAGCTCCACGATGGGGTCAGCCAGTGGCTTTGCGGGGTCGGCTTCCGGGTCGAATCTGTCTTGATGGACTTGGAGAGTGGGTCACCGCCCCGGAACTCGTTGATGGAAACCAAGCTCCTCGTGGACCGCTGCATCGACGATATTCGCAGAATTTCCCAGAGCCCGAGGCCTGGTGCACTTGATGATATCGGCCTCGTTCCGGCGATAAGGAGTCTGCTTGTCGAATTCGAAGAGCGGACCGGCCTTACCGTGACCGCCCGACTTCCCGAGCATCGAGGCCTTTCCAGCGAACTGGACACCACGGTCTTCAGACTGCTGCAGGAAACGATGGATGCTGTCGGGGCGAAACGCGGTGTTTCCACCATCGAGTTGGTGCTGGGCTGCGACGACAGCCGGCTGAAGATGTCCTTTGCCGATGACGGCGAGGCTGACGGCAACGGCAGTGGGCCGCAGTGGGGACCTCAGATTATTCTCGAGAGCCTCCAGGAGCGGGCCGGGGTCGCCGGCGGCACCGTGACTACCAAGGCCACAGCGTTGGGCACACATCTCGAGATGCAGTTTCCGATTCCCTCGGAAGAGACGCCCGATGACTGATGACCCAGCGCCATCCATCCAGGTGCTACTCGTCGACGATCACCCGATAGTCCGCGACGGCATTCGGTCTTTGATGTTACGTCGCCGCGACATCCGTATTGTCGGTGAGGCTCAAGATGGCGACGAGGCGATGCGCATCGGGGCGGCCGGTTACCCGGTAAAAAATTGCTCGTCGGAGGACTTGGTCAGGGCGATACGCCGCGTCCACCAGGGAGAGCTGTTCTTTCCCCAGGACGTCTCCACCGGTGAAGAAAATAATTGGACGAGCTCGGTGCCACCGGTTGACAATGAACTCTCCGAACGCGAACTCGAGGTCATCGGCTTGATTGCCGCGGAGCTGACGAATAAGCGTATCGCCGATGAGTTGGGGTTAGGGGTGCGCACGGTAGAGACCCACCGGGAAAACATCATGAACAAATTGAAGATTCGCTCAGTGGCAGGTTTGACGCGTTACGCCATTGCCCGTGGACTGCGGGTCGACTGAACGTCGGCGGGTCCTGTAAAAGCTCAGATGTAAGTGTTGATGATGTTCTCGAGCATCTCCTCGCGGCCACTGATCTTGTTGGGCTCGCCGTTCTTCAAAACAAAGCGCTCGAGTTCAACAAAGCTAGTCTGTCCTTTCATGATCTTCTTGCCGATGCCGCCGCGATAGCCCTTGTAGCGATCATTGATGAAATCTCCAATCACCCCGTCCTCAATAATCTTGTGAGCCGCTCGCAGTCCGCGTGCGAAGGTGTCCATGCCGCCAATATGCGCGTGGAACAGATCGACCGGATCGAATGAGCCGCGACGCACCTTCGCATCGAAATTGACGCCGCCCGTCCCCAGCCCCCGTGCCTTCAACACCACCATCATAGCATAGGTCGCCGAGTACAGATCGGTCGGAAACTGGTCAGTGTCCCACCCCAGCAGGTAGTCGCCGCGATTGGCGTCAATGCTGCCCAGTTTGCCAGCGCTCGCTGCAATCGTCAGATCGTGCTCGAAGGTATGCCCTGCAAGAGTGGCGTGATTGGCTTCGATATTGAGCTTGAAGTCATCCGCCAGGTCATAGGCGCGAAGAAAGCTGAGCACGGTGGCCGCGTCGTAGTCGTATTGATGCTTGGTCGGCTCCTTGGGCTTGGGCTCGACGAGAAGAGTGCCGCGAAAACCGATACTTTTCTTGTGCTCCACGGCCATGCGTAACAGCTGCGCCATCTGATCCTGCTCGTGTTTGAGATCGGTATTGAGCAGGTTCGAATAGCCCTCGCGACCACCCCAGAACACATAGTTGGAGCCGCCCAGCTCCTTCGTGCATTCCATCGCCTTCTTGATCTGCGCGGCAGCGTAGGCGAACACATGCGGGTCTGGATTGGTACCGGCGCCGTGGGTGAAGCGGGGATGCGAGAAGCAGTTGGAAGTGCCCCATAATAACTTGACGCCTGTGTCGGCCTGTAATTTTTTGGCCAGCCTGATGATCGTGTCGAGACGCTGGTTCGTCTCCCCAAGGGTATCCGCCTCAGGAGCAATATCGCGATCGTGCCAACAGTAGAAGGGGGCACCGAGCTTGGTGATGAACTCGAATGCTGCCCGCATGGTGTCTTCGGCTCTTTGCATCGGATCGGTAGCCACGTCCCAGGGACGGTCATAGGCGGCACCCCCGAAGGGATCGGCACCTGTGCCCCTCATGGTGTGCCAGAAGGCGACGGAGAACCGCAGGTGCTCGGCCATCGTCTTTTTGCCGACTTTCGCTTTGGCATCGTAGTGCCTGAACGCCAGCGCTTTTTTTGTTTTGGGTCCCTCGTATGGAATCTTGCCTACTTCGGGAAAGAATTCTTTCATGCCCGATTGCTCCCTTTTCTGGTCTTACTCAGGTGTGACGTAGGCGGATGTGATGCCGCCGTCGACAACGAATGACGCACCGGTGACAAACGACGATTCGTCCGATGCAAGGAACAGCACGGCCTTTGCGATCTCCTCGGCTTCGCCGAAGCGACCGATCGGAATGTGCACGAGCCGCCGTTGCTTCTTGTGATCTGTATCGAGGTACTTCATCAGCAGTTCGGTGCGTAGCGGACCCGGGCACAGGGCGTTGACCCGAATGTTCTGCCTCGCGTGCGTGGCGGCCAGCTCCCTACTCATGGCGAGGACGCCACCCTTGCTGGCGGTATAGGCGATCTGCGGCGTGGCGGCGCCGAGCAAGGCGACAAAGGAGGCGGTGTTGATGATGGAGCCACCACCGGCTCGCTGCAGTGCGGGGATGCCGTACTTACAGCCAAGGAAAACACCCTTGAGGTTGACCGCCATGGTCAGGTCCCAGACATCCTCTTCGGTCTGCATCGCGTCACCGTCATCGATATGGGAAATCCCGGCGTTGTTGAAAAGGACATCGAGGTGCCCCCACGTCTGTTCAGCGATGTCGATCATTTGGGCGCAATCTTCGGCGACGGCGACGTTGGCCTGCACCGCCAGGGCCTCGCCTCCCGCTGTCGACTCCTCGATCACCTTGACCGTGCCCGCGGCTGCTTCTGCGTCGATATCCACGACGGCCACGGCGGCTCCTTCACGGGCGAACAACAGCGCTGTCTGGCGGCCGATACCGCTGCCGCCGCCAGTAATCAGCGCTGCTTTTCCTGAAAGTCTCATACCCTCGGCGATCTCCTCCAACGTTCGGCGCCGGCACCTTTGCAGCTGCACTCGAGCCTTTGCTGCCATGTTCGTCAACGGATGGTGGTTCGCCAGCTGACCGCTGGCGCCGTAGGTTTGCTGCCTACCATTACATGGGCAATGGTATGGAAACGGTACGCCGAAACAAGGATAATGCCCAGAGGATAGGAGTGCCGCTGTGGACAATGACCGTGCCTTTGAAATGGCCACCTCCAATATTCGCTATGGCCCGGGGATCACGGCCGAAGTCGGTATGGACCTCGAAGACATGGGCTTGAGAAAGGTCATCGTCTTCGCCGATCCGACCTTGGCCGCTCCGATGGCCGTGCTCCTGGAGTCTCTCGACAATAACAACATCGCGCATACACTGTTCGACCGTATCAGCGTCGAGCCAACGGATGCGTCATTCAAAGACGCCATCGCCGCCGCTGGCGAAGGAGACTACGATGCCTTCGTCGCCCTGGGAGGGGGATCCACAATCGACACCGCCAAAGCGGCCAATCTGTACACCTCGTACCCCGCCGATTTTCTCGACTATGTCAATGCACCCATAGGCAAGGGCCGGCCGGTTCCAGGTCCGCTCAAACCGATGATCGCCATCCCCACAACCGCGGGAACGGGCAGTGAAACCACCGGCGTCGCCATTTTTGATTTCAAAGAGATGAAGGCGAAGACGGGCATCGCTCACCGGCGCCTAAAGCCGACCCTCGCAATCGTCGACCCGGATAACACCAGGAGCTTGCCTGCCGCCGTCGCCGCGGCGACGGGGCTTGATGTCCTCAGCCACGCACTGGAGTCCTACACGGCTGTGCCGTTCGATCAACGACCACGCCCCGAACGACCCGTCTTGCGGCCGGCATACCAGGGGGCGAACCCGATCAGCGACTTGTGGTCACTCGAAGCCCTGCGCATGGTCGCCGAGTTCCTGCCGCGAGCGGTTGCAGACTCAAGGGATGACGAAGCGCGTGGTAAGATGTTGCTGGCCGCGGCTTTTGCCGGCATGGGTTTTGGCAATGCGGGGGTGCATCTTCCCCATGGCATGTCGTACCCGGTCGCCGGCATGGTCGAAAGCTATATGCCGCCAGGGTACGCCGTCGACCACCCCGTTGTGCCGCACGGAGTGTCCGTAATCGTTAACGCGCCCGCTGTCTTCCGCTTCACCGCAACCGCTTGCCCACAACGCCATCTTGAAGCCGCCGCGATCCTCGGTGCCGACATCAGCAATGCCGATGCGAGTGCAGCAGGCGCAGTACTCGCAGACTGCCTCATCGACTACATGCGCCGGCTGGATATGCCGAATGGATTGAGCGCGTTGGGGTATTCGTCAGCGCACGTGCCGGCGTTGGTCAAAGGCACGGTGCCGCAGCACCGGGTGACGAAGTTGTCACCGCGGCCCGCCAACGAGCAGGACCTTACCGCCCTTTTCGAAGACGCCCTGTCCTACTGGTAGGGCTCGAGTCCGATGGTAACGCTAGGCCGTGACCAGGACCGGCTCGGTTTCCAGAATGATGCCGAAGCGCTTTTCCACCGCCTCCTGAATCATCTCGCCCAAACGCACAACGGCGGCGGCTCGGGAGCCGTAGGCGACGATGGCCAGGGCATGATGCTGGGAGATTCCAGCCTCTCCGAAGCGAAAGCCCTTACCGAAGCCGGAGTTTTCCACCAGCCAGGCTGCCGGGATCTTCTTGCGCCCGCCCGACTCTTCGAACCTCGGTATGGCGGAGTCGGGATCGACGGCGGTTGCCTTCCAGCGCTCATCAACCGCGTCCATCACCGGTCCAAGGATGATCGGATTCAGAAAATAAGAGCCCGCCGAGCGCGCGTTCGGGTCACCTGGGTCGAGGACCATCGACTTGGCTCGACGTAGAGCGATAACGGCGTCGCGAACCGCCGTCGATGCAGCCGCTCCGGCCTCGAGCTGATCGTAGCCGCTGTGCCCAGCCATGCGGTCACGCAGCTCGGGATAGGTCAACGCTGGCCTGACGCCCCGGCGCAGCTGGAAGCTGACCTGGGTGATGATAAAGCGGCCGCGGTCGGCACGCTTGAAACGACTGCTGCGGTAGCTGAAGCAGCAATCTTGGTTGGTGAACGAGACGGGCTCGAGACTGTCACGGTCCAGGGCCTGTACCGCGGTGATCGTCTGCGCCACCTCCTGACCATAGGCGCCGACATTCTGTATCGGTGTGGCGCCCACCAGTCCTGGGATCCCCGAGAGGCATTCGATCCCGCTGAGGTGCACGGCAACGCAGTGAGCGACGAAATCGTCCCAATGTTCACCTGCGGCCACCTTCATGGTGATCTCGCCATCAACGGCACCGGCGCTCTGTTCGATTCCCTTGAGTTCAATCTTGAGAACGAGTCCGGGATAGGTACCGTCAGCGAAGATGGTGTTGCTGCCGCCGCCCAAGACCTGGACCGGCTGTGCCCGCAGCCGCGCCCACTCGAGGGCCGCTCGCAGTTCATCCACTGTGCCACAGGACGCCCAATATCGCGCCTTGCCGCCTACTCCCATCGTCGTCAGCGGTGCCAGGGGCACATTATCCTTTACGTTGATCTCCATCAGTTTTGCTTTCTCATCGAGACGGTGAAAATTCGAGGCATTGAAGCCTACCCACTGGGCTTTTTAATCATAACGATATCGCGCTTGAATTACACATAGTAGAGCTGGTTGAGACGTTGTCCTCCCTGGGGAAATCGCCGGGCGGTATTGGCGGCTTCAAGCATTACGTGCGTATCCTCTGATCACACAGGCCCATCCTACCACCCGAAATACTGACTGAAGAATCGACATGCGGACGACGATCCTGGCCGAACTGA
>Ga0114999_10010113_pt1 | contig 10242 bp, 6 predicted proteins | sample ArcticOcean_MG_C_3_FD_89820 | JGI IMG/M metagenome (GOLD analysis project Ga0114999, IMG submission 89820) | Marine microbial communities from western Arctic Ocean - ArcticOcean_MG_CB8_126 | ecosystem: Environmental > Aquatic > Marine > Oceanic | place: Arctic Ocean: Canada Basin | collected... | reverse complement strand
TATAAAGGGGCGAGTATTAGAACTTTTGTTAAATATTCAACAAAAATACAAAATTACATATTTATTCATATCTCATGATTTAAGTACTGTAAAATATTTTTGTACAAATATATCAGTAATGTATTTGGGTAAAATAGTTGAATCTGGCCCTACTTTAGAAGTATTTAGCAATCCGAAACATCCATATACTCAAGGGTTAATTAATTCCATACCAAATATAGGAGTAATGAGGAATAATAATAAACATCTGATAGAAGGTGAAATACCTAGTCCCATTAATCCACCATCAGGCTGTAATTTTCACACTAGATGTCCTATAGCTAAAAAAGAGTGTAAAGATAATATACCAAAATTAAATATAATTAATAATACCAGAAAAGTTGCATGCCATTTTATTTAGTTATATATATTATTAATTCAGATTTATATTAATATTAAATTAATTATACTGCCTAATATATTAAAATAGTATTAATATTTTAAATTATTCTATTTATAATCTAAAGTGAACTTATTAATTTTTATAATTAGAAGATTAATTATTCTAATACCAATAATATTTGGTGTTTTGTTAATTGTATTTATTATTGGACGAGTACTACCCTCAGATCCTTTAATTTATTTTATTGGTCAGGAAGCTGACCAGGAACTAATAAATAAAGTAAAGCTAGATTTAAAATTAGATAAATCTATTTGGATTCAATTTTTATATTATTTAAAAGATATATCAAATGGAAGTTTAGGTATGTCATGGAGTACTAGGAACCCTGTTTCAATTGATCTAATTAGTAAGCTTCCTGCTACTTTTGAATTAGTTATATTTAGTTTATTATTTACCGTGTTACTTTCTATACCTTTAGGAATTATTTCTGCAGTTAAGAAAGACACAATTATTGATCATTTATCCAGAATATTTGTTTTATCTGGGGTTTCAATTCCCAATTTTTGGTTAGGTTTAATTTTAATTTATATATTTTACGCTATACTTGGATGGTCCCCGCCACCTATGGGGCGATTAAATATAGGAACACAGTTAGAACAGATTACTGGCTTTTTAATAATTGATAGCATATTGACATTAAATATTAAAGCATTTTTTAGTTCACTTCATTTTCTAATACTACCAGTTATCACATTATCAGCTTTACAAATAGCTCAACTCACCAGAATAACAAGGTCTTCAATGATAGAAGTATTGAATAGTGAATATATTAATTCTGCAAAAGCTCAAGGGCTAAATAAGAATCTTATAATTTATCGTTTAGCTTTAAAAAACTCATTATTAGTTCCAATTACTCAAATTGGAATTATTGCCGGGAATACAATTGGAAGTGCAGTAATAGTCGAAATAGTATTTGCATGGCCAGGTGCTGGGAGTTGGGCTATTGATGCAGCGCTAGCAGGTGATTTTGCACCTATCCAAGCATTTGCTGCTATAATGGCGATTATTAGGGTTATTATTTTTTTGATGACAGATATAGCATATAAAATGTTAGATCCTAGAATAGATTTATACTGATATATTCATTTATATTCATTTATATTCATTCATAATATATAAATTGTTATGGAAATCAGCCTGAAATACTTTATATATATAATCAAGGAAAAACCACTAAGTATATTAGGTCTATTTATTCTTATATTTTATTTAATATTGGCTATTATTGGTCCTATTTTTTTAAGTTACGATCCGGAATCACCAAACATAAGTGCTATCGCAGAACCACCTTCTTTAAAACATTGGATGGGAACTAATGCTTTGGGAATGGATATTTATACAAGAATAATATATGCAATTAAAATTGATTTATTTATAGCTTTGTTATCTGTACTATTTGCAAGTATTATTGGATCCATATATGGTATATTTAGCGCTTATATGGGAAATTGGATTGACGAATTAATGATGCGGATATTAGATAGTATACAGGCATTTCCAACAATAATTTTAGCAATATCACTTTCTACTGCACTTGGTCCAAGCTCGCATAATTTAATACTAGTACTTATTATTGTAAATGCGCCTATATATGGTAGGCTTGTACGAAGTCAAGCATTATCTGTAAAAAAATCACAATTTATTGATGCTGCAGTAACTGTGGGTAACTCTAAAACTAAAATCATATTAAAACATTTATTACCAAATTGTATTTCTTCTGTATTTGTTACTGGATCAATAAATATTGGATGGTCAGTTTTAATGGCAGCGGCATTAAGTTTTATTGGATTTGGTGTTCAATCACCTACCCCCGAATTGGGGTTGATGATATATGAAGGTGCACGTTATATGATACTTGGTGAATGGTGGATGTCAATATTTCCAGGAATATTTATATTTCTATTTGTTTTATCTTCATGCCTTTTGGGTGATGGACTTCAAGAATTGTTAGATCCAAAATTGAAATGATTAATAATAATTTAAATACTAAATTATCAGATGATATATGTCTCAAAATTGATAATCTACAAGTAATATATAATACATTTTATGGAACTTCATATGTATTAAACAGTGTAAATTTAACTTTAGAAAGCTCTAAAATAACAGGCCTTGTTGGAGAAACGGGGTCTGGTAAAACTGTAACTTCCAGAGCAATAATGCGTTTAATTAATAAACCTGGAGAAATTACAGAAGGGAAGATATATTTTAATAGTATAGATTTGTTAAAATTAACAGAAGCTAAAATGAATATCATTAGAGGTAAAGAAATAGCTATGATATTTCAGAATCCAAGATCAGTATTGAATCCAGTATTTACTATTTTTGACCAAATGCATTTCATACTAAAAAAGCATTTGAATATGAATAGAAGTGATTCTCGGCTGAAAATTATTAACTTACTAACAGAAGTAGGAATATCAGATCCTGTAAGACGTTTAAAAAATTATCCATTTGAATTAAGTACTGGAATGTGCCAACGTATTTTAATCGCTATGGCTTTATCGTGTAAGCCTAAATTATTAATAGCAGATGAACCTACCACAGGCTTGGACGTTACATTAGAAGCACAGATACTTAATTTAATCAAAATTTTAGTGAAAGAGCATAGTACATCTGCATTATTAATTACTCATGATTTAGGAGTTGTTTCTGAAACATGCGATTATGTTGCAGTTATGTATGCAGGTAAAGTTATTGAGTGGGGTTCCACAAAAGATGTTTTTAATAATCCAATACATCCTTATACTGTAGGACTTATAAAATCATCGCAAGCACTTGAAAATAATAAAGAAATCTATTATATAGAAGGTTCTATTCCAAATTTGTATTATAAAAATAAAGGATGTTCATTTGCTGATAGATGCAATCATGCTATAAAGGATTGTTTTAACAATAATCCTCCTACAATTAAACGCAATAATAAACATGGAGCAAAATGCTATTTAGAAATATAATTTATGAAAAATAATAATTGGCACGGAATATTTAATGTAATGATCACTCCTTTTGATAAATATGGTGATGTTGACTATGATGGATTCAAAAATAATTTATTATATTCACAAACTAATAACTGTAACGGAGTAATTATTGCCGGGTCTACTGGTGAATTCTATAATTTAGAAGATAATGAAAGAATAAGATTATTTGAAATTGCTAAAGAAGTTCTTGATGATAATATAATAATAATTGGGGGTTGTACATCTCTTTGTTCTACTAAAAATAATATAAATTTAATTGTAAATGCTAATAAAACTGGAATTGACGGTATTATGTTATTACCACCATTATTTTTACATCCAAATGATCTAGAAGTTATAAATTTTTTTGAAGAAATATCACATAATATTGAATGTCCAATAATGGTTTATAACAATCCAGTACGGACAGGAGTATTTATTAATAACATAATGTTAGGCAAATTGATTAAAAATAGTAATGTAATTGCAATTAAGGACAGCTCAAAGGATTTGTCTTTAATAGGTTCATTTATTGAAGATTATGGCAATGACATAAGCATATTTACTGGTTTCGACACTTTAATTGTACCTTCGATTGCAATTGGTGCAGATGGAGTTGCTAGTATGACATTTCAAGTAATTTCAGATATAATTAATGAAATTTATCGAAATATTAAAAAAGGAAATATAAAAGAAAGCTCTAAATTACAAAATTATATATTACCGTTATATCATTTAATGTATAATAGCAATTCATCTCCTTATGCTGTAATTAAAGAAAGTATGAATTTAAATAATCTTAATGGTGGCTACCCTAGGAAGCCATTACGACCAGTTACTGATTTGGATTCAAAAATAATAAAAAGTACTATAGATCACATATTATCAATATAATGATGTAGATGTGTTTTTTGAAACATTGAAATAATGGCTAACAATAATTATTATGATGTGATTGTTATAGGAGGTGGCATAATTGGAACTTCTACTGCATATTTCTTATCCAAACAGGGTGTTAAAGTAATATTATTAGAACAAAATCAGCTTTGTTCTATGAGTTCAGGAGCTAATCAAGCAGGCATTACTCTTAGTAGATCTATTACGCCTTTTATTGAATTATCTAATTTAAGTAAATCTTTATACATAGAGCTTAATAACAATTTAGATACTGATTATGAATTTGAAAGGATAGACTATCTGCTTTGTTCAATTAATAAAGAAGATGATAATAAACTTAAAAATACATATAGTGAATTAATAAATAATAATTCAAAATGTACATATTTAGATAGGAATATATTAAATAGTTCTAATTATAAACTTGGAGATTCTGTAAGAAATGCCATTTTAATTAATGATGGGATTTATATAATATGGCCTTTTAAATTTGTACAAGCATTAGCTAATAGTGCAATATATTATGGCGCTAAGATTTTAAATTATACTAAAGTAAAAAAAATAAATTTGAATAATAATTCCATTAATTCAGTAACTACGAATGTAGGTGAATTTATAACATCATGTGTAGTTAATGCTGCAGGAATATTTTCAAACAATATTAGCAATATGGTAGGAATAAACATCCCTATTATTCCTATTAAAGGAGAAGTAATTGTTACAGAAGCCACAAAGATCCATAATTGCAGGTATATTATGGATATTGATTATTTAAAGAATGAAAAGATGCAAGATAAATCTAATAAATTCTCTACAACACTAATGCAACACAAAAATGGAAATTGGACAATAGGTACATCTCGTGAGAATTGTGGTTATATAAATTCAAATTCATATGAAGCAATGTCAGTTATTGCTAAAAGGGCAGTAAATATATTGCCTTTTCTTAAAAATAAATACTTTTTACGAAGTTATACAGGTTTAAGACCTTATTGCAGTTACGATGGTAAACCTATTATTGGAAATTCTGAAGTCGTAAAAGGCTTTTACCTGGCTACGGGACATGATGGCTCTGGTATTAAATTTGGTCCAGCAACAGGTAAACTAATTGCTAATGAAATAATTTCTGGTAAAGTTCCTGATATAACAATTCCCTTTAGATATTCAAGACTATTGTAAATCAGTTAATATAAAATTATTCATTTCATTAACTATAAATACGTTGAATAGACATTTGTAAATAATATTATTTGTAAAACAATTATTATCATTTTATGAACTTAAAAGGTAAAGTTGTATTAATAACCGGTTCTACAGGAGGAATTGGAAGTGCCTGCGCAAAATTATTCTATAATGAAAAAGCAACTGTAATATTACACTATAATACTAATAAAGATAAAGTATCTGAATTGCATAAGTTAATGCCAGTTCATTCTTTACCATATCAGGCGGATCTTACTAATAGTAATAAAGTAAAATTGATGTTTGATTATATTTATGATAAATATAATAAAATTGATGTTTTAGTTGCTAATGCTGGGGTATATCCAGTTAATTCAGAACCAATATATAAAATTTCAAATAAACGTTTGAACCATGTTATTAATAATAATATAAATTCGGTATTTTATTGTACACGAGAATTTTTAAGAATATTAGTAAAGTCTAAATCAAATTATCCTACTATAATAATAGTCGGATCAACTGCAGCCAAATTTGGCGCTGAAAATAAATCAGATTATGCTTTATCTAAAGCTGCAGTTACTTTTGGTCTTACACGAACATTAAAAAATGAAATTGTTAGAATTGTACCAAATGGTAGGGTTAATGCTGTTTGTCCAGGTTGGACAAAAACTCCAATGGCTAAACATGGGGAAAATTCTGATAATATAAAACGATTTATACAAACTAGATCTTTAAAGCATATTGCTAATCCAATTGATATAGCAAATATAATATTATTTTTATCGTCTGAAAAATATTCTAAACATATCACAGGTGAAATAATTACAGTTGCAGGCGGTATGGAAGGTAGATTGTTACATAATGCAAATGATATAGACCCTAAAAGTGTTTTAAGTGTTTAATACATAACTAATAGTAATTTGTTAAAATTATTCGTACGTACTTAAATTATTAATAACTTATATTAATGTTAAATAACATGGAATCATCTTTTAACTTTGCAGAATATGCCACATTTTTTATTAGAAATGTTATAAAAACTTTTAAGTAATAATTAGGTGAATCAAAGTAAGAGAAAGGGATTTATAATACTAATCAATTAACCAAAACACCAATTAACGAATTAATTCATATCAAACAAGATTAATAAATCGTTTACTACTATCATGCCCTTTTATTTTTCACCCGAAAACCGCCTCTTCCTACTATGATTTGTAACCATACTCTTTTTTGGCGTATTCTTCTGAAATATAACCTTGTTCAATATCATTTATAATTTGTACTTTATCTCTAAGAAGTGGATCACCAAATCCTGCACCTCCTGCAATTCTCAGCTCTACAAAATCATTATAATTAGATAACTCTACAAGTGTACCAATTCCAAGATCCTTTATAGAATTAGAATGTCTGGAAAGGAATGCTCCTGCCGCAGAACCAGCTCTACCGCCTAACAAGCCCTGAGGGGGATTTAAAACGCCATTTGGAAACAAACCTGCTTCAATTGTTGAATTATCATCATTTAGTTTTTTAACACGAATTTTTTGACCCAAACCACCTCTAAATTTTCCTGCTCCACAACTATCTTGTATAAGACTTTTTTCAAGCACTAATAATGGTACACGTGTTTCAAACATTTCAATCGAAGTATTAGCTGAACTTGTAGGCCACAATAAAGCACTTTTCCCATCCCTACCTTCAGATGCACCCTGTCCACCTCCCTGGAATAGATGATCTTTAAAAAAAACTTTTTGATCTTTCCCATAAAAATATGCACTTGATGGTAAACCTGTGAAAGCTTGAACTAGCTTGGGTACTGCCTTAGCTAGTGCACCATATATATTAGGTCCTATGTACCAACCAGTCCTAATTCTTGCGTTAACTGATAATGGCTTTTCACAGTTGAGAATTGATTTCTTTGGAGCAGATACAGTCATTGAATTGTAGCAACCAGAATTACTAGGAATTTCAGGAGTCAACATGCATTTTAGTGGATAAGTTGAATGAGCTAATGTATAGTTAAATGTAGCATTGCTCCCTCCAAACGGGAGTTGATTAGGTGCCCCTTTAAAATCAACACTTATTTGATCTTCTTTAATTATAACTTGAACTGGGAATTTTAAGGGGGAAATGACTCCATCCGCCCAAATTTCATTAGTGTAAATACCATTAGGTAATTGCTTAATTGCTCTACGCACTGCCTTATCAGCTCTAGATTGAACAACCTTTGCTAAAGCTTTGAGATCAACTATTCCATAATCTTCCATAAATTCTAAAATTCTTTGAGTACCAATTTTTGTAGCTGATATTAGTGCGTGAATATCTCCCAAAACCTGGCTGGAATTTCGTACATTTTGACTTATAATTTCCAAAAGATCTTTGTTTGGTAACCCATTTTTCATGATCTTCATTGGTGGAATTTGGAGTCCTTCATCATATATTTCTTTAGCCTCTAAATTGTTTTTGATCCCTCCTATGTCGCTGACATGTCCAACTATTCCAACAAAAGATATAATTCTTCCTTTTTTAAAAACAGGTGCTGCAAATGCAATATCGTTTAAATGACCAGCACAAAACCATGGATCATTTGTTACGAGTACATCTCCAGGATTAAGAGATTTTAGAGGATGACGATCAAGCATTGCCTTTACAGCTACAGGAAGGCAAATATTGAAAACAGGCATTGCACGGGGAGAATGAACTAGTTGATTACCTTGGTCATCGAGCAATTCACAAGCAAAATCTTGACTTTCACCAATAATTAATGAAAAAGCTGTGCGGATAATTGTTTGCCAACATTCCTCTGTAATGTTTATGAGACGACTCCACATTATTTCCAACCCTATTGGGTCTGACTCAAGTTTTTCTTGCTCTTTTTCTATTAAAATTTGAGAAGAAATATTTTTTTTATTTTCTTTTTTATTTTTTAAACTGATGACGATATTACCAAATTGATCGCTATTAAATTCTGAGTCAGGAGGTATAACTATTGTTGACTCTATTTCTTGAATAATAGCTGGACCTTTGAATGTACGTCCTTGCGGCAAGGAATACCTATCATAAACAGATGTTTTTAATAATCCTCCATTTTCTGGAAAATAAGCCTTACGTATGCCTTTTTTATAATTTTTAACAGTTTTCTGAAAGATTAATCGATTGTTAATCACAGGCTTTTTGCTTTTACAGATGACTAACCAATTTATTATCTGTATTTTTGCACCATCAAAAAGATGTGTATAAAGTTTTGTATATTCATCTGTAAATTTTTTTTCAATAAGGGGTATTACTTTAATATCAAGAAATCTGTTTGGCAAAGAAATAGTAATATCATGAATTTGTCCTGAAAGTCGCATTTCTGCACATCTTTGGACTTCTATATCTTTTAATTCAATCCCAGATGCTTTTAATTTTGTCAAACATTCTTCTTCTAACTTTTTAAGTAGAGAGTTAACACTTAAAAAGTTAATTTCATCTAAAAGAGAAGGTAAAGACCTTTTTGAGATGGAACTCACTGGAGCTACTAGCATTCCAAATGCTGATGCAGCTCCTGATGCTCTTGGAATTAATACTTTAGATATTCCTAGTTTCCTTGCAACATTTACTGCATGTGCTGGCCCTGCACCACCCATTGCAATCATTGAAAAATCTCTTGGATCATAGCCCCTTTCCACAATATGTACTCTTGTTGCACTTGCCATATTTTCACATACAATTTCATATGCACCCCAAGCTGCGTCTATAGAATCAATTGATAGTTTTTCACTTAATTTCTTAAATGATAGCTCGGATTTTTTCTTATACAATTTAATTTTACCACCCAGGAAATAATTTGGATCAATATAGCCTAAAAGTAAATTAGCATCAGTTATAGTTGGTTCTTCACCTCCTCTTCCATAACATGCAGGCCCAGGATCTGCACCGCTGCTCTTTGGGCCAACTTTCATCAAATCCATCTCATCTAATCTCGAAATAGAACCTCCACCAGCTCCAATTTCTATCATATCAATTGTAGTGGATCTTATTGGTAAACCACTTCCCTTTTTGAAACGATGTACTCTGTTAGCTTCTAATGTGGAAGCTAATTCAATATTACCATTTGTAATTAGACATGATTTTGCTGTTGTTCCCCCCATATCAAAAGAAATCACACTATGTTGCCCTCCAACTTGTTGCTGAATCCAAGATGAAGCTTGAGCCCCTCCAGCAGGCCCAGATTCAAGAAAACGGATCGGCATCTCTATTGCTGTTTCGGGAGAGCTAAGTCCACCAGAAGATTGCATTAGCAAAAATGATCCTTTAAAACCACTAGAGAAAAAATACTTTTCTAAACTTTTGATGTACTTGGACATTAAAGGTTTAACATAAGCATTAGCAACTGTTGTAGATGTACGTTCATACTCTTTTAATTCTGGATTAATTTCTGATGAAATCGTAACTTGTATTTCAGGATATTTTGAAAATATGACCTCCCTTGCTAGTATTTCATGAGAAGGATTTGAATAAGAATGTAAAAAACAAATAGCAACTGATTCTACACCTTTTAATACAAGTTTAGACAAAGATGAAATCAAACTATTTTGATCTAAAGATTTGATAACTTGACCATCCCTTCCTATACGTTCCTTAACATCTATGCATAAATCTCTTTCTACAAGAGGTTTGGGGAATTCTAAAAAAAGGTCATGAATATCATATCTTTGTTCTCTGCCAATTTCTAAAATATCTCGAAAACCATCCGTCGTTAGTAAGCCGACTTTA
>Ga0114999_10010111_pt1 | contig 10243 bp, 8 predicted proteins | sample ArcticOcean_MG_C_3_FD_89820 | JGI IMG/M metagenome (GOLD analysis project Ga0114999, IMG submission 89820) | Marine microbial communities from western Arctic Ocean - ArcticOcean_MG_CB8_126 | ecosystem: Environmental > Aquatic > Marine > Oceanic | place: Arctic Ocean: Canada Basin | collected... | reverse complement strand
GATTGCGCGAGGCAGAAGAGGTTGTCGCCAACCCAAGCCATCGGCAGATAGGCCAGCACCTCGTCCTGCGGGGTCAGCTTGTGGAAATCCGCAGCAAAACGGCCGCCGAAGAGCAGGTTGTCAAAGCTGAGCACAACCCCCTTGGGCAACCCGGTGGTTCCGGATGTGTAAAGCAAAATGCCGGGGTCAGCGCCGGTCCCTTGCTCGATTTCGATCTGAAAAAATTCGGGCTTGGCTTTGCGGTACTCCCGCCCCTCTTCCTGAATCTCAAGATAGCGGCGCACGAAGGGCTGGTTGTAATGCTGCATGCCCCGCGGGTCTTCGTAGATGATCCACTCCAGTTGCGGACACTGCTCCTTGATCTCGATGAGCTTGTCGGTCTGCTCCTGATTTTCGACGATGGCAAACTTGATATCCCCATTGCTGAGGACATGCACCATCTCTTCCGCAACCGAATCCTGATACAAAGGAACAGGCACCCCGCCGAGGCTCTGCGCGGCGACCATCGCCCAGTACAAGTGGGGGCGGTTGTCCCCGATGATGGCCAGCTTATCCCCGCGTTGGAATCCCAACTGAACCAATCCGCCAGCCAAACACTCGGTCTCGTCACGCACCTGCGACCATGTCCAAGTTTGCCAGATGCCGAGGTCTTTTTCGCGATTGGCGGGAGAGTCACCGAGCTTGACAGCGTTGTGCAGCAACAACTTGGGGAGGGTGTTGCACTCGGCAGCAGGATGGTTCAACGTGAGCTCGTACTAAAGAGAGAGAAAATGCAAAGAAGGAGTATGGAAAAGTTCTGGGAAAGTTCAAGTCCAATGTTTAAAAACGATGGCCATTATTCTCTCTCATCCTGTACTTGCTGCGGATCGATCCCCTGCTTCGTCCTAATTTAAGTAACTTGAAAGTATACTAATACCCCAAGGAAAACCCACCCGGGGAACTCCCTAGTAAAAACACGAGGTCGGCTTAACATCAAGGAGGGTAGGACAAGAGGAATTCCATCACGGCTTCCCGCTTGGTGATTAGGATGAGGATGAGCAGGTCTCCGGATTCGGCCCACTGCATGGCGATTTTGGTGCCCTCCAAACCGTCAATCGATTTGGAGATGACCTGCTCCGGAATCCCTTGGCGGCGGAGTTCTTGGTGAATGACTTCGGGAATCTCGCCGGGCTGACTCCCGCGTAGGTGATCGAAGATTTCAGTGATCACGACCCGTTCAGGTTTCAGGCGGGCGGCGATTTCCGTCATGGCGCAGATTTCGACATGGGTATGGCTGCCCACCTGCCCAAACATCACGAGCCGCCGCTTCGCCGGGAGGTTTTTCGCCAAGTGAGTGAGGGCTTCAAGACCGTGGACGTTATGCGCGTAATCGATCAGCACCTGCACCCCACGTCCAGCAAATTGTCGCGCCCCGGATTGTCTGACGCATTGCTCTGGAAACTCGTCAGTGCCTGCACGATGGTATTGGTGTCAAAATTGAGGGCTTTTGCCAAGCCCACCACCCCGAGGCCGTTGGAGATGTTGTGGACTGCGGCCCCTTTCATCGTGCAAGGGATGTCGTTGATCGCCAATCGAGACGCCACGCCCTCCGCAAGTTTCAGTGAAGCGCTCCAGAGTAACGGGATGCTTTTTGTTCTCGGCCCCTCCGATGGGTACCACAAACCCTCGCGGCTGACTCGATGTTCCTAGTGATGGCACAGTTTTTCTGCTCCTAAATGCGTTCGCTCACTTAAAGTGTGGCTGGTAAATTTAGATAAATCAGACAGGATAGATAAGATGAACTCGACCATCCGTGTGGATTTCGGCAAGAATGAGGACTTTCTCAATGCAAAAGAGCGCACCACAAATTGTAAGGAAATGATGGGGAAAGTACACATTGCAGGGGTCGGGATGATTCCGTTCATGAAACCGGGAACGAGTGACGATTATCCGGAAATGGGAGCGAACGCCACCCGCATGGCACTGGAAGACGCTGGTTTGGATTTCACGAAAGTGCAGCAAGCTTATGTGGGTTATGTTTTTGGAGACAGCACCTGCGGGCAGGCGGCTCTTTATCGCGTGGGCATGCCAGGCATTCCGATAATCAATGTCAACAACAACTGTTCAACGGGATCCACTGCGCTCTTCTTGGCGCGGCAGGCGGTCGAGTCCGGAACCGTGGACTGCGCCCTCGCGCTCGGTTTTGAGCAGATGAACCGTGGTGCGCTGGGCGCGGTGAATGCTGATCGTCCGGACCCGTTACAACGCTTCCACGAGACCGCAACCGCAACACAGGGCGCGTCCGAAGTTCCGGTGGCCCTCAAGCTGTTCGGAGGTGCAGGACAGGAGTATCAGGAACGTTACGGGATTCAGGACGAGAGCTTTGCAAAAGTGACCGTCAAGGCTCGTGCCCACGCACACAAGAATCCAAGGGCGATTTTCCGCGATCCGGTTTCAGTCGAGGAAGTGCTGGCCTCCCCCAAGATGTACGGAAGCCTCACGCGCCTCCAGTGCTGCCCACCAACGTGCGGGGCGGCAGCGGCGTTGGTCTGCTCCACAGCCTTTGCAAACCAACACGGGCTGGACCGCAGCGTGATCATCCGCAGTCAGAGCATGACGACGGACTTCCCCTCAACCTTTGACGAGCAGAGCCTGATGAAGGTGGTGGGTTGCGAGATGGCCGCCGCCGCCGCGCAACAAGTGTACGAAGGCTCCGGAATCAGCCCGGAGGATGTGGATGTGGTGGAACTGCACGACTGCTTCACGGTAAACGAGGTCATCACCTACGAGGCGCTGCAACTCACTCCGGAAGGCACCGCCGACAAGTTCATTCAGGAAGACGACAACACCTACGGCGGGCGCGTGGTCGTGAATCCTTCCGGGGGCTTGCTCTCGAAGGGGCATCCGCTCGGGGCCACCGGCTTGGCGCAATGCGCGGAACTCGTCTGGCAACTCCGGGGACACGCTGGGCCGAGGCAGGTGGAGAACGCCCGCATCGGCTTGCAGCACAATCTCGGACTCGGTGGCGCGTGTGTCGTGACGCTTTACGAACGGGTCTAAGCGCATGAAGCGTGAGCGTTTGGTTCTCAAGGTTGGCACCAATGTCCTACAGCGCCCAAGCGGCCGGTTGGACTACAACCTGATCAGCGAACTCGCAGAACAGATCGCCTCGCTCCGGATACTTGGGCACGAGGTGCTGCTCGTTTCCTCCGGATCGGTGGGCGCAGGACGAGAATTGCTGCATTTGGGGCAAACCGTGACGGACCAGCTCCGGCAGCACCAGTTGCTTGCTGCCGTGGGACAGGCGCGGCTCATGCAGATTTACACTGATTTTTTCCGAGAACACCGAATCACGGTCGCGCAGGTTTTGCTCACACGGGGGGATTTCGGCGCCCGTGCCTCCTACCTCAACATCCGGGACACGCTTGAAAACCTGCTCAAGGCGGACGTCCTGCCCATCGTCAATGAGAACGATGTGGTAGCCACCGACGAGTTGCTGATCAACCAGTTCGGTGACAACGACCAGTTGGCAGTTTATGTAGCGGCCCTCGCGGATGCGGATCGGCTTTTGTTTCTAACGGTCGCGCCGGGCTTGCTGCGGGAAAAAACCGGGGTGGGAGCGCAGCAACCGGAAGTGGTGGAACGGGTTGAAAACCTTTCTGAAGAACTCCTGCAACTCTGCCTGCCCGTGACTTCCCGTGACGGCAAAGGCGGGATGGAGAGTAAGGTGCGCTGCGCGGGCATGGCGATGGATTTTGGCATCCACGCCCACATCCTCGACGGCAAGCGTCCGGAGGGTGTGCTGGGCATTCTGGAAGGACGCGGCGGCGGCACCCACTTTGTTGCCAAAGGTCGCAAAGCCAACAGCTACCAAAAATGGCTCGCTGCCGGAGCCCTCAGCCGAGGACAGTTGTACATTGACGCTGGAGCCGAACACGCTCTGCTAGAGCGCAAGAAAAGCCTGCTTGCCAAAGGGATCACGAAGGTGGAAGGGGAGTTTGACCTCAAGGACCTCGTGGAGATTCTTGGACCCTCCGGAACCAAACTCGGTGTGGGGCGCAGTAGTTTTTCGTCACGAGAATTGCAAGAGCAGTTGTTTGCAGAAGACTCAGGACCTGCGAAAGCCAACGTCCGCTCCGGAGGACCATCGAAACCGGTGGTTCACCGCAACCACCTGTTCCTGGAGCGGCCTGCTGCTTCCAGTTAAGTGCTAAAATCGCCGTTTGCTCATCAGCACTCTGTGTTTTTAGAAGTTGCTCAAAGGCAGAAATGAAACATTCATCTGTTGACCATTCACATCCAAACCAAGGAATCCATGTCTGAATCACCCCACAGTGCCAGCAACAGCATCATTGTCCGGCTCAAACTCTCCAACGAGGTGGGAGTGCTGGCTCGTATCACCAACACCATCTCCGAGATGGGCGGTAACATTGGCGCGATTGACCTTGTGCGCCCAGAGGCCGGGAGCCTCGTCCGGGACATCAGCATCTTAACTCGCAATGTCGAACACGGTGAGGAAATCGTAGCGGCGCTCAAAAAGGTTCCTAGTGTGGAATATCTCCACCACTCCGACCGCGTGTTCCTTGCCCATCTGCGCGGCAAGATGGAGGTGCAGTCCCGCATTCCCCTCAAAACCCGTGACGACCTCTCGATTGCCTACACGCCTGGAGTCGCCCGCGTCTGCATGGCAATCCACGAAGACCCCAGCAAAGCGTACAAACTCACGATCAAGGGCAACACGGTCGCGGTGGTCACGGACGGCACCGCCGTTTTGGGTTTGGGCGACATCGGCCCCGCCGCCGGAATGCCCGTGATGGAGGGCAAGGCGATGCTCTTCAAGGAATTCGCCGGAATTGACGCATGGCCAATTTGCTTGGACACCAAGGACACGGAGGAAATCATCCTCATCGTCAAGGCGCTCGCTCCCGGATTTGGTGGCATCAATCTGGAAGACATCTCTGCCCCACGCTGTTTTGAGATCGAACGTCGGTTACAGGCGGAACTCGACATCCCCGTTTTTCACGATGACCAACACGGCACCGCCGTGGTCACAACCGCCGCGCTCATCAACGCGCTCAAGCTCGTCGGGAAAAAACCGGCAGCGGTCAAGGTCGTTGTCTCCGGGGCCGGAGCCGCCGGAACCGCGTGCGCGCAAATGATCACTGGCTTGGGCGTGACGAATTTGGTCGGCTGCGACCGCAAGGGGGCACTGCACCAAGGACGCACCGACCTCAAAGGCGCTGCAAAGTTGTGGTTTGCTAACGAGACAAATCCCCAGCAGGAGTCCGGAACGCTCAAGGAGGTGATCGCCGGGGCGGACGTGTTCGTTGGTGTTTCAGCACCCAACCTGCTCGACGGCTCCGACATGCAGCGCATGGCCAAGAACCCCATCGTCTTTGCAATGGCGAACCCCGATCCGGAGATCATGCCGGAGGAAGCGAATCCGCATGTGGCGGTGATGGCCACTGGCCGTAGCGATTACCCCAACCAGATCAACAACGTCCTCTGCTTTCCTGGAATATTCCGGGGGGCACTCGATTGTCGAGCCACCACCATTTCGATGGAGATGCAACTCGCTGCTGCCCACGCGCTCGCGGAGAGCATCGACCCGCAGCACTTGGCTTCGGACTACATCATTCCCAGCGTTTTTGACACGGCCATCGCGCCCAAAATCGCCGCCGCCGTGCAGGAGGCCGCCATCCGGGATGGCGTCGCCCGCACAAACCTGGTCAAAGAACGATCCTGAGCCCCAACCACAGACTCACCATGAAACGAACGCTGCTGATGCTCGCCAGCATTTTGTTGCTCGCTCCTGCCACGCTGCACGCCGACCGCAATGTCGACTTCATCAAGTACCGCAAGGCAGTCTATTCCTCGATGAAGGGGCACATGGGTGCCGTTTCCAGAATCCTGCGGGGGCGGCTAAACGAGTACACCGGGCACATCATTGACCACGCCGAGGCGCTCCAACGAATGGCCCACCTCCTGCCGGGACTCTTTCCCGCAGGGACAGGGTTTGGGGAAACCGCAGTGAAAACGGCGGCGAAACCAGAGGTTTGGAAACATCCGGAGGATTTCCGTAAAGCCGCAAAGCGTCTGGAAGACGCGAGTGCTGACTTGGCCGAGACTGTGCGCTCCGGAAACGTGAAGGCGATCCGGGGAAAAGTCGGTGCGATCGGCAAAGCTTGCAAGGGTTGCCATCAGCAGTTCCGGCGCAGGGATTGATCCCTCACCTGTTCCGCTGGGGGTTGGCGAGCGTGGCCCTCTTGCTCGTGAGCGGACTCCATGCCCGCACTCCCAACCCCATTGCAGGCGAGCGCATCTTCAACGCCTCCGGGGGTTGCGGTTGCCACACCGCCGAAAACGGCCAGCCCCTCTCCGGAGGGCGTCCGCTGAAAACACCCTTCGGCATCTACTTCTCCTCCAACATCACGCCTGATCCGGAAACCGGGATTGGCCGCTGGAGCAACCCTGATTTTCTACGGGCCATGCGCGAAGGCGTGGCTCCGGACGGTTCGCATTATTTCCCGGTGTTTCCCTACACCTCCTTCTCGAAAATGACCGAGACGGATGTGCTGCACCTCAAGGACTACCTCTTCACGCAAGCTGCGATCGCACAGTCCAATCGCCCTCACGACGTCTGGTTTCCCTTTAATCTGCGGCTCAGTGCATGGGGCTGGAAGCTCGTGAATTTCGGCCCGGATCGGCTACTTCCGGATTCCGAAAAGTCAGAAAACTGGCACCGTGGGCGCTACCTTGCCGAAGCGGTCGCGCACTGCGGGGAGTGCCACACGCCGCGCAACCTGCTGGGTGCCTTGAAACCCGACTGGCCTTACGCCGGTTCACGCGAAGGGCCGGAAGGGGAGTTGGCTCCGAACATCACGCCGGATGCCGAAACCGGAATTGGCCAGTGGTCGGCGGATGACCTTGCCTATCTGCTGGAAACAGGCATGTTGCCGGACGGTGATTTCATTGGCGGCTTGATGGGCGAGGCGGTGGAGTTCTACGCACGGTTGCCTCCGGAAGATCGCGAGGCGCTGGCGGAATATGTGCTTTCGCTGCCCCCCATCCAGAATCAAGTGCGCGCTCCGGACGCTCCAGACGAGTGAGCGTCAGTCTCCAGCAGGACCCGCTTTTTGCGCGGACAGCTTGAACCTGCCCCAGACATCGGCCATCTTCGGAGCCTGCTTGGAACGTGGCACTCCCCGCGAACCACTGTCTTTTTTGTGAAACCATGATGTCCGATACGATCTCCTTTGCTCCCGAAAGCACATGGCAGGGCCAATTCTGCTTTGCTCACATCAAGTGCCTCATCGTCTGCCGGGGGCCAATCCGGCTGGAGGCCATCGAGTGCTTCGAATCGCTGGGGGCGCAGTGCGGCATCCTGCTTTCGGAAAAGGACAGCATCCTCTATCCGCAAACGCTGGCTCCGGAACTGCGGCGGCTGAAAAACCGGCAGGCGCAGGTTCATCATGTTCCGGATTACATGGGTGCGTCTCGTGAGGAGCGTCTGGTGCGCATGGACGAAATCGTGCGCATCGGCACCGCAAACGGCTACACGCACTTGTTCGCGGGCTACGGTTTCATGGCAGAAGATGCTGAGTTCGTGCAGCGCGTTGAAGATGCCGGACTCGTCTTCGTCGGCCCCAACTCTTCCGTGATCCGACAGGCGGGAGCGAAGGACGAAGCCAAGCAACTCGCTCGCAAGCTCGAGGTTTCGGTCACGCCCGGAGAGGATCGCATCAGCGCCCGCACCTTGTTGCGAAAAGCTGGAAATGCTCCCCAGGTTCACCTCCAACAAAGCGCTCAGCAACACGGCCTAGAGTTTCCGGAACAGTGGCTTTCCACAGAACCACTTGAGCAGGCCGAGGCCGTGCTTCAGGCGGCGTACCGCAAGCGCGTTGATCTCTTTTCCATCGAAGATTTGATTCAGGAAACGGAGCGTTGCGCGGTCGAGATTTGGGCAGGCAACCCCGGACGCCGCATCCGTCTCAAGCACATCGGCGGCGGCGGCGGCAAGGGCCAGCGGGTGGTCTCGAATCCGGAAGAGGTGCGGGACGCGGTCATGGGGGTGTTGCTCGAAGCAAAGGCCACCGGAGTCGGCGACAACAAGAATTTTCTTGTGGAACTCAACATCGAAAACACGCGCCACAACGAGGTGCAGTTGTTGGGCAACGGAATTTGGTGCGTGGAACTCGGCGGGCGTGACTGCTCCCTGCAAATGCACGAGCAGAAGCTGCTGGAAGTCTCGCTCACGGAGGAATTGCTGGAAGCCGCAATCACCGAATACGAAGCCGCCGGAAACACCAAAAAAGCCGCAGTGCTGCGAGCCGACCTTGCCACTCTGCGGACGATATGCGGACAAGCGGCGGATTTCGGGGAAGCCCTGCGGCTGGATTCCGCCTCGACCTTTGAGTGCATCATTGAAGGCGACCGCCACTACTTCATGGAGGTCAACACGCGCATTCAGGTTGAGCATCGCGTCACGGAAATGGCGTATTCCTTACGCTTCACGAACCCGGACGATCCAGAAGATTCGTTCCTCTGCGAATCACTCGTCGCGGCGATGCTCCTGATCGCGTGTCACGGTGCGAAGTTGCCCAAGCCTGCCCGTATTCCGCGTTACACTTCCGGAGTCGAAGCTCGCATCAACGCGACCAACCCCGCGCTCAAACCTCACGCCGGGGGCATCCTCCGGCACTGGTCATCGCCCACTACTTCCGAACATCGTGACGATCAGGGCATCGGCTTGTGTAATCCGGACACCGGGCTTTTCCAGCCCTACCACCTCGCCGGTGCCTACGATTCCAATGTCTCGCTCTCTGTCACCCACGGTTCCTCGCGCCGGGAGAGTTTTGAAAGACTGGTGGAAATCCTGCGGACGATGGAAGTGCGCGGCAGCGACCTGCACCTCAACCTCGATTTCCACTACGGACTGCTCCACTGGATGCTCGGGCACGATCCAATGGTCAAGCCCAACACGCGCTTTGTGCAGGCCTACCTCGCCCTTGCCGGAAAGCTCCAACAACAGGCCAACGAACTCAGCCTTGCCACGGCGTGGCAGCACAACCTCCAGCAGATTCAGGAGCAATGGGGTCCGAACGGCGTTGCACTTTGCGAACAGAAACAAACACTACTCCTGCGCCCCCTCAAACGGCTCTTCGGCAATGCTCACCTGCTGATGGGCTGGCTTGCTCCGCGTCCACAGCGGCGTTGGCTGGTCGAGATTGAATTTCAGTGGCGGCGCAATCCCGTGGAGGTGCTGGCCGACCTCTACCACTACCTGCGGCTGGAAGAGCATCCGGACACGCCGCCCAGCGAGCAGATTTGGCCGGATGACCAAGCCCTGCTCCAACGCGGACTCGACTTCTACCGCGACCTCCGCACTCGACTGGGGCAACCCGATCTCGACTGGTTTACTCTGACCGAATTGCTAAAGCAGGATTCCGCGCCCGGCAGCTTTGCACTTGCTGGCGAAGGGCAGGCGCTTTGGGGAGCAGTGCGGGCAGCGCACCACGGTTTTCAATTGGGCATGGAACTGACACGGCTTCCCGCACTGTTGAGCCATGAAACGGGCTATGATGATTTCCTCAGCAACGACCAACTCGATGTGAATGTTCCGGAAGAATTTCTAGACGCCGAGCTTTCGGCAGGTTACGTCACCACACTCGCACCACCACCACCCGCCAACAGCGATGAGGTGTTGGCCTGGACCGGAGGCACCTTTTACGCCCGCGAGACGCCGGAGAGCAAATCCTATGTGCAAGCAGGCGATCATGTGGAAATTGGCGACACACTGGGGCTGCTGGAGGTGATGAAAATGTTCAATCCCATCCGTGCTGAATTCGCCGGAACCATCCGCACACTCTGTGTGAAGGGCAACGCCGGAGTGATTGTCACACGGGGCCAGCAGCTTTTTGAGATCACTCCGGACACCCCACCCTCTGCCGAATCGGAGGAACAGCGCACTCAACGCCAGCACGAGGCCACCCTGCGACTGTTGGCAGCATAATCAGAAAGTGTGTTGGTAGGTCATGCTGCCTCCGTCCCAAATGCCGAGGAAGTTGCTGGGCGAAAAGCCGTCAACGTCCCATGTCGAGATGAGCCGCAACGCGCCCTGATCGTCCACTTGCCCCACCTGCCAACTCACGCGCAGTTTGATCTCAACTTTCTTGTCAAGCTTGTCCGTTGCGGCGGCGGGAACGCTGGCGACCCTTTTGACAACATCGGCGGCATAGAGTCCATACTCCCAAGACGTGGTCGG
>Ga0114999_10010110_pt1 | contig 10243 bp, 4 predicted proteins | sample ArcticOcean_MG_C_3_FD_89820 | JGI IMG/M metagenome (GOLD analysis project Ga0114999, IMG submission 89820) | Marine microbial communities from western Arctic Ocean - ArcticOcean_MG_CB8_126 | ecosystem: Environmental > Aquatic > Marine > Oceanic | place: Arctic Ocean: Canada Basin | collected... | reverse complement strand
TTTGCGTTGCTACTACAAAAATTTCCCAACAGCCAATATGCACCCGATGCTCAGAGAAAAATGAAGTACCTGAAGAACCTGCTTGCTGAAGCTGAGATTGATGTTGCACGCTACTACATCTATCGAGGTGCCTACGTCGCTGCCGCCAATAGAGGTAGATACGTTTTCGAGAATTTCCAGGGCACCACTGCAGTGCCGGACGCCCTGGCCATTATGGTGGAGGCTTATCAACTATTAGATCTGGACGAGCTCGCCGAGCAAACCCTGCTCGTACTATCGAGTAATTTTCCTAATCACGATTCGCTGGATTCAGACGGAAATTTTGTAAAACGAAAATCAGTCAGAAATACCGGACGATCCTGGGTCAATATTATTAGTTTCGGCTTGCTCGGGTAGCCCATAGTTCATGGACGCCGCAATGGACGACAATCTTGAATATTTGCTGAGTCGGCAGCGCGCGACCAATCTTAAGGTTTATAACTACTATCGGACCGGTCTGTCTTTCGCGTTACTTTACGTATTCCTAGGCTTCGACGATCTGGTCGGCAACGTTAATCCCGAGCTATTCCAGACGACTATCATAAGCTACGTTAGTGCAAACGTGATTATTTTGCTGCTAACGGTGTTTGTCCCTGTTGAAACACTATCGAAGCCAGCACCATCACTATTTATTCTTGTCGCTGACATCCTGTTTATGATGTTTATTCTGTCAGCGAGTGGAGGCGTCAGCTCTGGGCTTGGCAGTTTTCTTATTTTCCCCATGGCGTTCGGTGGTGGGCTGGTCACTGGACGGGTATCAACAGTATTGCCGGCCATTGCAGCAACACTCCTTCTTTACGACGAGTTTTATTTGTCGTTTTTACTGGAAAGGGATGACCTGCAGTTGTTCTTCCAGGCTGGGATTCTGGGTATTGTCTACTTTGTTACCAATATCCTGTTTCAGACTCTATCCCGTAGATTACAAAGCAGAAGTACTGAAGTTTATACGCTGGAACAAATTAACCATCTCATAATCGATCAGATGCGCACCGGTGTTGTTGTTATCTCAGACGATGAAACACCTCGACTGATGAACCACGCAGCGGAACGAATACTCTACGACCCGAGACTAACCCCGGAACCCCGTTTGAAGTTGCCCGAACCACTACTGGAGAACGTGCGGAGCTGGAAAAAGAACCAGAGAGAACGCGATATTCTATTCGCCGCGAGAGAGGCCGGTCCGCTTCTGGTGGCCAACTTCTCAATCCTGGTAACGCCTTCACCGGAGGCCGATACACTCGTATTCCTCGAAGACAGCTCTGAGGTCCAAAGGCAGGCGCAACAACTGAAACTAGCGTCTTTGGGCAGATTGTCAGCAAGCATTGCCCATGAAATTCGCAATCCTTTGGGTGCCATCAGCCATGCTGCCCAATTACTGGGGGAATCCGATAGTCTGGATAAAGGTGACCTGCGTCTTGCGGAAATTATTCAAAACCACAGCGTCCGCATGAACGATGTCATCGAAAATGTCCTGCAAATGTCACGCCGAAAAAGTGCGGAACCCAGGGATCTGGATTTGGGCGAGTTCGTATCGGCATTCCTAGTCGATTTCACTGCGGGTATGCAGAACACAGTTGATATCCACCCGGATATTCAAACTGGTATGACGGTGAGTGCAGACCCTCTCCAATTATCGCAAGTGCTTGGAAATCTGTGTCAGAACGGATTACGATACAGTGAAAAGGAGACTGGGGAGGCCAAACTAGAACTGATCGCTGGCCTTGAGGAAGATTCCAACAAGCCTTATCTCGATGTTATTGATTTCGGTACCGGTGTGGATGAAGACCTGATCGCAAATCTATTTGAACCTTTTTATACTACTGAAACGACGGGAACTGGCCTCGGACTGTATCTATCTAAAGAGCTTTGTGAAGCGAACAACGCCAGCATAAACTACGTTCGGGCTGATGCAGGCGGTGGTTGCTTCCGCATACTATTCCGCGGTTAATTAATTATGGCAGCGAAATACGCACTTATTATTGATGACGAACCGGACATTCGGGAACTCCTGGAAATAACGCTGGGCCGGATGAATATCGAAACGCGAAGTGCTGAAGACGTAAAATCCGCCAAGGCTATGTTGGAAGCACACACATTCGATTTTTGTCTGACAGACATGCGTCTACCCGACGGGAATGGCATTGAGCTGGTACAACACATCCAATCGGAGTATCCACAGTTGCCCGTCGCCATGATTACTGCACACGGCAACATGGAATCTGCAGTGGACGCCTTAAAATCTGGGGCTTTCGATTTTGTCTCAAAGCCGGTCAACCTCGAACAGCTACGGACGCTGGTTGATACAGCGTTAAATTTAAAGCCTCTGGATACAAACGAAGCCCCGAGTCTGCTGGGTGACACCATCGGCATAGAGCAACTTCGCAAGCAGATCAACAAGCTCGCCCGAAGCCAGGCGCCTATCTATATTAGTGGCGAATCGGGTAGTGGCAAGGAGCTCGTAGCAAACCTCATCCACGAGCAAGGACCCCATCCAGACGGTCCCTTCATACCCGTTAACTGCGGTGCTATTCCAACTGAGCTCATGGAAAGCGAATTTTTCGGTCACGTGAAAGGAAGTTTCACAGGCGCTGTAGTCGATAAAGAAGGACTTTTTCAGGCCGCCAATGGCGGTACATTATTCCTGGATGAAGTCGCCGACCTGCCTCTACCAATGCAAGTTAAACTCCTACGGGGGATTCAAGAGAAAGCTATTCGTCCTATTGGCGGCCAACAGGAAATTCCCGTTGATGTACGAATATTAAGCGCGACCCACAAAAGCCTGGCGAACGAGGTCGACGCAGGATCTTTTCGTCAGGATTTGTACTACCGCATCAACGTCATTGAACTCAAGGTCCCAAGTTTAAGGGAACGCCGCGAGGACATACCTTTACTCACAGAAGACCTGCTGACAAGAATTGCTGATGAGTACCAGGTCCCAAGGCCCAAGGTTAGCCCCGAAGCGATGGCGTCTTTACTAGGTTACCACTTCCCCGGAAACGTCCGAGAGCTGCAAAATATTCTGGAGCACGCGATCACCTTATGTGAAGGCGACATCATCCTGCCAGACGACCTTAGCATTACCAGCGAAACCGCATCGGTCATAGCGCAGAAAATCTCAGAACCAGAAATTATTGAAGACGAAGAGGAAGAAGAAGAACTATCCGAAACATCATCGGTACCAACCCTACCCGAAGACGCTGATTCACTTGAATCCTATCTGGAAGATGTGGAGAAAAATGCCATCGTGCGCGCTCTTGAATCTACACGCTGGAACAAGACGGCCGCAGCCAAAAAACTCGGCATCACCTTTCGCGCACTGCGCTATAAGCTAAAGAAACTCGATCTCGAGTAACATTTCCCACAAGATATTTCAGGTTTGTCCTACAGGCAAGTAGCTCGATGAAAGTTACTGTTTGTTTTTTGACGGACAAACTATGGCCAAGGGCTTTACACTGATCGAGGCGATCATCGTTCTCGCCATCATCGCAATCATTTCAGGCGTGGCGGTGCCCTCAGTGGGTCGTATGATCGAACGCAACCAGGCTTCCCTTGCGATGAACTGGATCGTGAGCGCCGTTCGCTTTACCCGGGATTCTGCAGTGACCCATAACACACTGACGACGCTGTGTCCGAGTAGCACCGGGACAAAATGCGGCGGGAAATGGCACGACGGCGTATTGGTATTTACCGACGCCAATGCTGATCGTGTCGTGAACCATGAAGATGCCATATTGCTACAGCTGCAATATCCCTATGCTGGCAGCACCGTCAAATGGCGGTCATTTCGCAATCGACAATACCTACAAATAAACAGTTTGGGGTACACCAACTTTCAGAACGGTAATTTTACGTACTGCGCCAGTAGCCAGGACCCACAGTTCTCTCGCCAAGTGATAATTAACATGCAGGGTCGCGTACGCAAGTCTTACGATCGCAACAACGATGGCATAATCGAGGATCGTTATAACAAACCATTGCGTTGTTAAGAAGGTCTAGAACGGATGTGCGTCCGGAAGTTCATGGTTGTCGAGCCAGGCATTATCCGGCAATTGCTTCAGGTACAGCATGCGACGATAGGTTCCCGGGACCACCACAAAGTGAAACTGTACTTTCATACCGACCTCGAGTAACTCCAGGGATCCATAGTTGCTGTTGAGTAATTTGACAGTAGGTTGATCAAATCCGGATGCGCTGCCAAAGGTATACTTATAGCCACTGATCACTGCAATTCGATCGGCGAGTTCGAGTCTGCGAATCACACCTTCTTTTTCCACCCATTTTAGATCGACATACTCTACTTGCTCAGCCCCGACGTTAAGAGCGATGACAATCATCAGCAGCGAAGTAATTGTGGTTATTACATGTTTCATCATCGTCCTCCGCATCTCTTTTATTCTGTTGAGTCCAACTGCTTCCATGACAGTCTGCCGGTACTTTCCGTGGTTGCCGGATTAATCATGGTGCTCTGGAACGTCTGGTCACTTAACTGGGTAATTCGACTACGTCCAATAAACGTCGAGTCCGTCGGTGTACCATCTTCGATGGTCAAACTAGCCGGGACCGAGCCGTCGGCATTCAGATCATTCTCATCAAAGACGCCATCGTTATTGATATCAAATACCGGAGAATCACCTGCGCAATCAATACCGCCCGTATCAGGACAGAAAGCGTTCTGCGCACCGCCTGCCTCATTGGTACAGCTACTGGATTCCCGTGGAATGATACTGTTCACAAATATCACACCCGCGAAGCCCTGAATGTTCCGGATCGCTTTCTCACCGGCAAACGGGATGGTCGTGGCATCACTGAATCCCGGTGTATCGAGATCAATGAAGTAGCCCTTATCCGGTGTCGCACCGGTGTAGTCCACGGGATTCTCCGATAACGTTCTGTTGAGTTGATCTGCATCAATAAAGCTGTATGCCTGCTCAACGAGGTCAGATTTAGTAATTAGGTTCGCCGCACCTGACTGGAATCGTTCCCAGACACCATAGATCGAAGAAATCTTGAGATCCGTAGAATCGTCTTCGAACAGATAGCTGCCTGTGGCAAATATAATGATGAAGCCACCGCAGGCGTTAAATGCACCTGGTGCTGGATCTGGATCACAATCGGCACCGCTGGTCGCAGTAGGATGGACTACCGCAAAGGGTCGTGTCGTTATAGGTTGCGTGTAGGTGTCATCGGTTAAGGTATTACCGTTGGTATCAATACCAGTTTCTGTATAGGTTGCCTGGAACATCACCTCACCGGTCCAGTCATCAGGATCATCCGATGTTAAATCGAACCGATATAAATTCCCGAACCGGTCTCCGGCATAGGCATAGTCCAACGTACCATCACGGTTAATATCGATCGCTCGTGGGGTACCTAAACCATTGGCCAATACACGATCTGGGTCATCACCAACATCGAGCGTATCGCCATCGTTGTTTGCATCATAGGGAGAGTTAATCGGCCCAGCGAGTTCAATCTTGATGAAATCCGCACCGTCGGTACAGCTGGTCAGACTACCTTCCAGTTCATGGTCCCAGGTATCACCCTCATTAGAGTTACCGTCATAGACCTGGTCCGGGTGACACCAGTCACCATCAATACCGCGTTCAAGTCGCAGGATATACAGTTTGGCGCGGCCAGAGCTACTGTTGTAACCATTACCAAAGATCGTGACCCATTCGTGGTTGCCATCCGAGTGAGTGAGGTTACTCATCGCAATGGTCGGCTGACTGAGACTGAAACCAAGGTCCCGGTAGGCCTCTGTTGGTGCAAGGGTGGTATCCACGAACTGCGCATCGGAAGCATTGACCAGTCCCTGATCCTGAGTACAGGCATCTGCCGTCGGTCGTTCACAGGTCGGATAGGTGTCATCTTCATCAGTGAATTCCCAGAGCACCATGTCTGCAATGATTGACGTGTCGGTTTCGGCGAGGCCAGTACCCGGCATAGGTTCGGTAATATCGAGCGCGTAATATCCCTTACCACCAGCACCCAGACCACCGATCACAATGGTCGCCCAGTTACGCGTACCAGACGCATTGCTGCCGGTCGTGTCAATAAAGACATCTTCGATGGTCGGCGTTAGATCATTGATGTATTCGTGCAGGTACTCAAAATCGAGCAGCCCTTTTATGCGGTTGCTGTAATCCCCCTGAACCACTGAGTTTGGAATAAACGCCCATTCTTCATCACCCGTAGTTGCATTGAACGCATGGAACATACCATCGTTCGCCGCCAGATATACCATGTCCTGGCGATCCTCATGGTCGCCGATGAATTCTGGATAGGTAAACCCAGTCGCCTGTGGGAACTCTACACCGGTTCGCCGCGAGCGATTGGGTGGTCCATAGAATGTCGGTGTCGAGTTAACGATATCACCTAACCTGCCATCTTCCTCCGGTCGTTCGCGAAGGTTACCAGCCGGTCGCTCAGAACTGGCATCGCCACGGAAGTAATTGATGTGTTTTGTGACTTCTGTTTCAAAACCTGGGTCGGTGGACACCAGGGTATCTGCCATCGCCTCACGCTGGGCTGTATTAAGGTCGTCGTATCTGAAGGGCACACCATCGAAATTCACTGGATCCCAGGTGAAAATAGTTCGAGTGTCGAAGGTTTCACCATCCAGTTGCTCCGCCGCGCTCCATTGCTGAGCGCCCAATTCAATCAGGCCATCAGCGTCAATACTGATCTCCTGGGCGATCAATTGACCCGTACCATCAGACACGTTGTAGGAGGCACGGTAAATCAATGAGCCTACCAAAATCTCTTCTGCGTTGGATGACACAGCGGTTGCTGTGCCAATAAAGGTGGCGAATTCTTCAAACGCTGCGGTCAATTGCTCATTTAATTCCGTCGGATTACCGGCGTCGAGATAGGCTCCCCGACCATTGAGCGCGGTATGGACCAGGTCATTCAACTTATCATTGTCAGAATTTTCCGGGTCACCCCAGAAGTCGCCCGAGGTCGCGTCAAAGTCAACGGTCTTGGCCTCCGCCGTTGCAAAACTAATATCACCCTGCGCCCCGAATCCAATCACATAGGTCTTCATATGTTGATGCGTGGTCGACGTCAAAGTATCATCCCCGCCAAAAGCGGTAGACCAATTGGCCTCGAGCACGCCGTCGAAATCACGGGTGCTGGTTGGTACCTCATCTTCCAGGTCTGGATGCAGGTCACGTTCGTAAAAATGTAGTGCTACGTCCGCCAGGGTATCCTGGGTGGTATCGGCATACCGACCACCATCAAAGGACGAACTGGCATCGCTGTCGGATTCGACACCGGGGGCGGTTCCTCCCCAGAAACCGGCAGAGATCACCAAGGCAAAGTTATGCTGACAGTTACCCGTCGGCGCACCCAGTACGGGACAACCATCCTCACCAGGGGCCTTATTCTGCGCTTCATTCACAATCGCCTGGCTCTCACAGGCAAAATAGTTACCCGTACGCACTAATGCAGATCGCATATTGTTGTTACCGGAACTGTCACCGGTCGCATACAGCTTATCGAGCAAACTAGCCTTGTGGCCGGTGAGCGGAGACTCGTTCAGCGCATCGACACCAATCACATTGCTTTGGCCATTAAATTCAGCAAAACCTACACGCAGATCTTCGGCTGCAGAAATAACTGCCCCAAGGCCGCCCTTTGCGGCAAGCCCGCGAGAGCGATAGTAGCTGTACCAGTTGGCAAAATTCTGAATCTCTTCATCGTAGGTACATAGCAGTGGGGCACCGGCGTCAGCCGTGCAATCAGTACGGTTTACGCTACCTGTAAACGGTTCGTTCGCGAGGGTAATGTCGACCTTGGTATCGTCTTCACCAATATCCACATAGGTATCGGTATCCGCATCGTCCCAGGTCCAGTAGTAATTAATGTTGATGCCACCACCGCTGCTGCTGGTACTACTACTCGTGCTACTGGAGCTGCTCGAACTACTGGAGCCACCTTTACCACCACCGCCACCGCCACCGCCGAGGCTGTGAGTTCCCGTCAGGTCATAATTTCTTTGCGGATCGTAGGGGTTATCCGGTGCATCGGTCGGGTCTATATCAGCATATTCAACCGAGTTTGAATCGTATCCACTCCAGGGCTCATAGGTCACCGATGGGTCATAGTAGAGGCTGTTGTAATCCTTGTTACGTAGCCGCCATAAACCGTTACTCGGATCTGTCGCCTCATCCGGGGCATAGTCATTATTATTGCCAAGTTTGTAGGGCATGATCCAGGTCTTGATATCGTTGCTGTAGATATATTTACCTTCGGAACCGTCCTGACCGGCATCTACGGTATCGTTAGTCAGAATGTCGGTCTGCATACCGTCGGCGGTGTCATCAAACAACACAAACACATTGGGAATAGCCGGCACCGGTAACTCCAGCGGCGATTGTGACAAGGTCTCTGTAAAGGTGACATCGTCTTCCGAGGCAACCGCTACCGGCGGGACGTCTTCGATCTGAATCTCAACCAGACCAACAGCACATTCAGTTTCTTCATCCGACGCCGTCGCGTTATCGCAGACTCGATACAGGAAGTAATCGTTATCTATGCCATCAGTATCAAGATTTCCTGGCGGGTCGTATACAAAGCCGCCGCGCTCAATAACGTCATCCGTGCGATCGCCGTCAATGTCGCTCATTGCGACCGACGCACCATATTGTGTGATCAGGGTGATGCCCGCGAAATACAGGGTTCCATCAGTGTCAACATCAACGATATCCTGATCAAGACCGGCTGCTACTGTGTATAGGAGCGGACTCTTGTAATCGACATCATCGGTATCGGTCGGCAGTGTGGCGCCTGCTGACGTGATTGCGTAGGCAACCAGCTTGTCGCCCTCGAAGAAGTCAGAATATTCGGTCTCTGCTCCCGATCCAACGATGCGGTGGCAATCCTCCCTTGCTTCCGTGGCAGGATCGTCTTCTTCAAATTCCAGAATGACCGCTTTTGTGTCATCGCCATTGACATACTTGAAGCGGTCATCGACCGTGTCATCTGACACACCACCTGTAAACGTCTCGCACAACCAGGCACCGGGGGCATCATCTGCATCGGTGACCTGAATTTCCAATGGTCCTGTAGTCGCGGAAAGAATGTCCGATGCAACCGGGGATGCATCAGGGTCTCTGTCATAAACCGTCACGGTGACGCTATAGGTATTGCCATTTCCCGATAAAGATCCATCACCTTCGAAATCGGGTGTACCAACCTCTAGAACATCTTCAGGCGTGAAATACATGAGACCGGAAGCAGTAATTGAATAGGTGTACGTTGAATGGGCTATATCGGTGAAAGGATCGTTTTGAGTCCCGGCATCCTCATTGGCACCCACACCACATGCTGATGATGGTGAACAGAATCGATAATATAGCGTATCATTTTCAACATCAGTCGCAACAATTGTCCCAATGTCGTCCGTGTTTTCCACCACATAGAAATCGGGTGGTGTGCTAACTTCCTGCCCAGTGATCGAAGCGATAACGGGGGCATCGTTTACCGCATCAATGGTGATTGATACAGATCCAGTATCCGTGGGTACTGAGCCATCGGATAATGTATAGGTGAAGCTGTCCGTCAGATTTTCGGTACCATCGTGGTCGTAATCAAAACTGCCGTTTGCTCTTAACGTAAAAGAATCGATATTTACAGGTCCAACCAAGACTGCGGCAGTAAGCGCAGGGCTATCATCTGCATCTGAATCATTTGCCAGGACACCACTACCTGCAACAACAGTCGTGCTTCCATCTTCGGAGACCAGACTGTTATAGGTATCATCAGATGCTGACGGATCAAACTCATCCACATCGGTGACCGTGATGGCTACACCCTGGGTAGCGTTATTAACCCCATCATTTACTCTGACTACGATGTTATAGACGTTATCACCGCCGGTATCCGCTGGAATTTCAGCATTCGGAGATACAGCAAATGTGACGAGCCCCGTTGCGCCAATATTAAAATCGGCAAAATCGCCAACCGGATTTAGAAAATAGGTGAACGAGTTTACAGGCAGGTCGGCATCGGTCTGGGAAGTTGCATAGACGGTCGTTAAGGTTGAGACATTTTCCGGGGTACTGGCGGTTGGGCCACTGGTAATCACGGGTTTATTGTCATTGACAGCAAGGACGGTAATGGTGATGTTTTGCGTTGCGTTGGAAGGGAAAAGGTCCGACGCCCTTAACTGGACCAGATAGATATTGTTGGTATCGTTATC
>Ga0114999_10010109_pt1 | contig 10243 bp, 12 predicted proteins | sample ArcticOcean_MG_C_3_FD_89820 | JGI IMG/M metagenome (GOLD analysis project Ga0114999, IMG submission 89820) | Marine microbial communities from western Arctic Ocean - ArcticOcean_MG_CB8_126 | ecosystem: Environmental > Aquatic > Marine > Oceanic | place: Arctic Ocean: Canada Basin | collected... | reverse complement strand
GTCTCTCTTTGCACAGCACGTCACCCAAGCCGACGAAGGCTGCGATTTCGATTTCCTGCACGCCGGGGCGGACACACCGGAGCCGCCGATCTACTGAGGCACCACCTTCACCGTCTCGCCAACTTCGATGCGCATGCCGTCCGTGCCGACGATGAGCGGGCCGGTGTAACCGGTACGCCGCAGCAACGCATCCGCGCCTTGCCGCCCAAACACGATGTGGCTGTAGACGGCAAGCTTGGGCGCCGCCCGGCGGAACACGTCGCCGGCCTGCTCAGGCGATATGTGGTGGGCCGAGCGCCGGCCCCTGCCCGCCGCCATAGAAACTTCGTGGATCAACAGATCGGTGCCTTTGGCGAACTTGATCACGTTCTCGGAAAAGCGGGTGTCGCCCGATAGGGTCACCGAACGGCCCGCAAAATCAACGCGGTAACCGTAGGCGGGAAAGTCGGTGCGCGCGCTCGCATCCAGACGCGGCGGCCAGTGATCGACTTCGAAGGCGGTGACCGTGACCCCGGCTTCATTGAAGATACGCCCCAAGCCGGCGTCCTTGGCATCGAAGCTGGCGCCTTTGCGGCGGCGATTGGTGCGGTATTTGATGTCCCAGGCGAAGGCTTTGGCCAGGTGCGCCGCCATGGCTTCGGTCCCGGCCGGCCCCCAAAGCCGCAAGGGTCCGGCGCGCCCCAATGCGGCGCCATTGACGAACAGGTCCGCCAATCCGGTCACGTGATCGGAATGCAGATGGGTAAGGAACACCTTGTCGGCGCGCCCGATGACGCCGTCGCCGGCGCCCGCCAGCCCGGCTACCAATCCGCGCCCGGCATCGAACACAAGGTTCAAGCCGCCGGCTTCGATCAGGGTGATGGTTTGGTTGCGCGTTTCGGTCATGCCGCGCCCGCCGGCGCCCGGTCCGGCGCCGGTGCCGATCAGGGTAACGGTGATGGTTTCGGCGGCAGCGGCGACGGGCAGCCAAAGCAAAACAAAGAAAACGGCGATGAAGCGAATGTGCATGGCGGATATCCTTGTGATCGGTATCATAGATAGGCATTTCGGCAACGGAGGTCCATGGCAGTATGGCGGGCGGCGGTATCATTGCCTTTCTGTTGGTATGCGTGGCGGCAACGTCGTTCATGAGCGGCGTCTTGAGCCTTGGCGGCGGCACGTTGCTGATGGGCATCTTTGCCTGGCTGATGCCGGTATCGGTGGCCATGATGCTGCACGGTGTGACCCAGTTCACATCCAATTTTGCGCGCTGGTGGCTGTACCGGCCGCACACCCAATGGAAACTTTTGAACGGCTATTTCATCGGCGCCGGATTGTGTCTGGTGGTCTTTACCTGGATCGCCTTCGTGCCCGGCAAGATCGCGCTGTTCCTGGTTCTTGGGCTTCTCCCGTTCGTGAATTTCCTGGTGCCGAGGGAATATGCCTTAAGCGTCACCAGGCGCGGCGGCGCGCTGGCCTGCGGTATCGTCAACACCGCGTGCCTCCTGACCGCCGGAGTTTCGGGGCCGATCCTGGATGTGTTCTACATCAATTCCGGACTGACCCGGCAACAGATTATCGCCACCAAGGGCTTTACCCAGACCACCGGCCACTTGCTCAAGATATTTTATTTCGGAACGTTTTTGGGACTGGCCGGCGACGTCACTGGACATTTACCCTTGTGGGTCTTTGCCGCCGCCGTGCCGCTGGCGTTCCTCGGCGTCTGGGGCGCGCGCATCATCGTCAACGTGATATCCGACGATCAGTTCCGCGTGCTTAGCCAAGCCGCAACCATGGGCATTGGCTTACTTTTTCTCGGCCGCGCCGTTGTCCTGATCACGGCGCCTTGAGCGGAGCTCATCCTCCACCGCCTTGATGTGGGAGATCAAGGGATAGAGGGCGCCGCAGATGGCAATCATGAAACCCATATGTTTTTCCCGCCAGGCGCCGCGCACCACATAGACCTTCCAGAAACGGGACAGGAATTTGCGGAACATGGTGGCGAGACTGGCATGGGTCTCGCCGGCATCGACCAGATCCTTGGCCCGAAACGTGGTGTAGCGGTCGAGGCGGATCAGCATATCCGATAAATTGCGGTCCACATGATGGACTACATGGTTATTGAGATCAGGCCCGCTTACGCCGTTAACAGTCAGATGCGGATGGGCGCGGGTGGCGCCCCACCATTTGACGCCCTTCCGGTACAGCCCCAGATAGCTGTTCTTGCCGAACGAGCCGCCGCCCCAGCCGCTTTCCACAAAGACGCCGCCGACAAAATTATGCACCGGCAGATCATAAATATCGTGGGCGTCTTTTTCGATTGTTTGCCAAATCTCGGCGGCCAGTTCATCGTTGATCCATTCATCGGCGTCGGCTTCGATGATCCACGCCCCCCGGCAGGTACGGATGCCGAGATTGCGGCGGTCCCCTTCAAGTTCCCAGGCGCCTTCAAGAACCGTGTCGGCGTAAGCATCGGCGATGGCTTTGGAGCCGTCCGTGCATCGATCCAGCACCACCACCAGCTCGTCGGCAAAGGCCAGCCGCTGGAGGCATTCGGCGAGGATTTCCTCCTCGTTGTGGGCGACCACCAGGGCGGACAGCCGGATCGTGTTTGCAGCATCGGACATAGGCCCGACTATAGGGCTTTTAGCTTGGCGAGAAAACGCGCTAGTCTCAGAGCCATGCCGGAAATTCTCAATCTGCAACCTCTGTCCGAAACCGAACGCGCCGCCATCGAAGCGGTCGATGCCGCCGTGGTGATCACCGATGCCGCCGGCTGGTTCAATGGCGAGGTTTGCGATACCTGGCCAACCTACGCCACCCGCCGCTTTATTGGCGAGATGCGGGGCGGCCACGGCACGCGGTCGATGCGTGACGCCATGCTGGCGCGCGCCGAGATTATTCTTGGCGGCTATCCCTGCCCGCTTGATCTAGTGAGCCGGGCGCCGGGCCTCAAATGGTTCCACCAGCGCCAGGCCGGCGCCAACAATTTGCACCCCACCGATCTTTGGGGATCGGACGTGATGGTGTCCACGTCCAGGGGCGTAAACAATGTGCTCCCCATAGCCGAATATGTGGTCATGGGGGCGCTCTATTTCGCGCGCGGCATCAACCGCGCCTGGGTTGATCATGAGGCCGGCGCGTTTGATCGTTCCCAATACGCGCCGGTGATATTGGAAGGCAAGACCTTGTGCGTCGCCGGCGCCGGCGGCATCGGCGCCGAGGCCGGACGGCTGGCCGCCGCCCTTGGCATGCGGGTGACCGGCACCCGCTCCCAGGCCATCACCGATGCGGACAAACTACCGGACGGGTTCAGCGAAATCCTCGGCCCCGAGGGTTTCCACATGCTTCTAGTGGAGGCCGATTATGTGGCGGTTTGCGTCCAATTGACGGAGGACACCAGCCAGATGTTCAACGCCGCCGCCTTTGCCGCCATGAAGCCGGGCGCCGTGCTGATCAATATCTCCCGCGGCGAGCCGGTGGACGAAGACGCCTTGTTCGATGCATTGCAAAGCGGCCAGCTGGGTGGCGCGGTGCTCGACGTCTATGTGGGCGAGACCGAACACGGCCCGCCGGAACGGCTCTGGAACCATCCCAACGTGTTGATCACGCCGCACTCGTCGGGCCGCTCGGAGATCAAGACCGGCTTCGGCGTCGAGCTGTTTTGCGAGAACTTGCGCGCCTATCTGGACGGGCGCAGCATGCAAAATGTCATCCAGTGGGACCGGGGCTATTGAGCGGCGCCGCAACGCCGGCCCGGCGCGGCCTTGAATTAACCCAAAAGGGAATCGCCACGCTAACCGATGGCCGGCCCGCCGATGCCGCGAATTTTCTGCAAGAGGCCCTCGGCGCCTACCGGGCCGACCCGGAGAGCTATTACTATCTGGCGCGCGCCGCGCTGGCCGGCGGCGACCAGGAATTGGCCGCGCAAACCCTGGCCCTCGCCCGGCAGCGGTTCCCCGGCTTTTGCGAGGCGCAAAGTCCCTGGGGCCTGTTTCCGCATTTGGATACCGATGACGCCAATCACGCCAGCCATTTGCGCCATGACGCGCTAGCGGCAAGCTGCCACGCCGCGCTGGCCAAGGGCCTGGTATGTCTGGATGGGTTGCGCCCCGGCGATGCCATCGATCCCCTGCTGCGCGCCTTGGAGATCGATCCCTGGAAGCCGCAGGCCTATTATTATCTGGCCGCAGCCTTCGCCGGCGCCGGCGAAATGGAAAAGGCCGCCGCCGTGTTCGCCAAGTCCGCCGAAGACATTCCCTACGCCTTCCAGCGCTTCGCCGGCTTCGGTGATTATCAGGGGCTGGGGCTGGATGCCAAAACCACCATCGCCTATTACCACGCCCTCGGCGGAATTTATGGCGACATCAAACCGTTTCTCGGCGGCCTTGGCCCCAGCGACGGCGGCGCCATAGCGCTCAGCCAATCCCGCTCCGAGGAATTGCGCGTCCTTTATGAGGCGCGGGCGGAAGACTGGGCCACCGGGTCGGCGCCGCCGCCCGCTCGTGCGGATGTATTCGATGCCCCGGCCCGTCAAGCCAATGTGTTGCTGGTGGTGCCTGAGTTTATCAAGAGCAACGCCGACTGGGTGGAATACGACGTCGCCGTCCATTTGGGCGGCACCGGGGCGGCGCATTTATCGCAATTCGCCATCCACTACGCCGACGCCATCCATTCCGAACAGGCGCAGTTGATCGGCGGGCGCAGCGCGGCGGAACTGGCCGCCGGCATCGGGGCTTTGCAGCGGGCCATCGAAAATTATGCGCCGGAGGTGGTGTTTTTCGAAGGCAGTTTTATCGGCGGCCGCCAGGGCATCGACGCCGGGATCATGCAAGACTTGAAAGACCGGCACGGCTTCAAGCTGGCCACATTGGTCTGCGATATCTATCCGCCCAAGGAAAACTACGCCGCCTATTGGGCACCCGTTTCCGATTTGATCGTCGCCCTCAACGAACACGACTATCTGGAGGATGCCCGCGCCCACACAAATGTATTGGTGTCCCCCGGCGTGCCCATCGATTTCGCAGCCATAGGCTCAAACCCCTGGCGGTCGCGGGATATAAAGGTGTTTTTCAACGGCGCCCGCAAGAGCTATCGGGACATGTGGTGCGCTTATCTGGCCGAGAGCGTGCCCGGCGCGCAGCTCCGCTTTTCCGATCAGTCGGCGGCCGGCTCGATGGACTTGGGCGACTATCTGGATCATTTATCGCGCAGCCAAATGGTGCTCAATAACGGCCTGGTATCGGCGCGGAATCACCAGATGAATTTTCGCATCTTCGAGACGATGGCGTCTGGCGCGGTGCTATTGCAACAGGATTTCGGATTGCTGCGCGAATTTTTCGCCCCTTACGTCCATTACGCACCCTTCACCACGGCGCCGGAAATGGCCGAGACGGCGCAATTCCTTATTGCCAATCCGGACATCGCCGAAGCCATCGCCGCACGGGCCTTGGCATGGTACCAAAGCCACTACGGGGGAGCCAAATTTTGGAACGGGGTGCTGGCCGCCCTGTAGGGTGAATTGCCCAACTGTACTGCTATCGTGTAATCTCCTCGCGGAAATATCATTATGGACAGCAACGTTACATCCAATCCGACCTCCGCCGCGCTGATCAGCGCGGCCGCCGAACTTGCGCCCCTAATTCGGGCCGAGGCGGCGGCCGGCGAAGTAAACCGCAGCGTTTCGCCCGTGGTTATCGGCGCCATCCGGGACGCGGGCTTTTTCCGCCTGGCCCAGCCGAAACGCTTCGGCGGGCTGGAATGCGATCATCCGACCATTATTCGCTGCCTGATGGAGTGGTCGCCTGCGGACGCTTCCACCGCCTGGGTAGCGGGGCTCGCCATAATGCATCAATGGATGATCGCCCTGTTTCCCCCTGAGGCCCAAGAAGACATCTGGAACGAAAACCCGAATGCCATCACTTTCGGCTCCTACGCGCCGGCGGGAACCTGCGAGCGCACCGAAGGTGGTTTTCGCATCTCCGGCACCTGGCTTTATGCGTCGGGCATCGATCATGGCGATTGGGGATTGCTCGGCGCGGTGATGCCGCAAGAGGATGGCTCGGCCGCCGCCGGCTTCGTCATCGTGCCGAAGAGCGATTTTACCATCGACGCCACCTGGGACCCCATGGGCCTCGCGGCAACGGGCAGCAACGATGTGATCTGCAACGATGTGTTCGTGCCCGAACACCACGCCATCACCTTCCAGCAATTGGCGTCCGGCGCGGCGCCGGGAACTCAGGTAAACACCAACCCTCTTTATCGCTACCCCATGCTGGCCTTTATCGCCTATTGCATCGCGTCGCCGGCGGTGGGCTGCCTCGAAGGGGCGCTGGCGCAATTTGTCGAACAAACCGGCGACTGGGTCACCCGCGGCGCCGTGGTGCGCGGCGGCGCCAAGGTGGCCGAATACCAATCGGTGCAAATGCGCGTCGGCGCGGCAGCCGGCAAGCTACGCGCCGCCAAGGCGATGATGTATACCCAGCTGGACGCCTCCCACCAGACGGTGATGGTCGAGGGCGGCATCTTGAGCGTGGCTGAACGCATGGACAACCGCATCACCCAGGCGACCATCGTCCAGCTCGCCTTGCAAGGTCTCGACGAGCTATGGGGCGCCGTCGGCGGCGCCGGCATCTTAAAGACCGAATACATCCAGCGCGCCTGGCGCGACGCCCACGCCGTTTCCCACCATGTCAGCTTCAACTGGGACGCGCTAACGTCCATGTATGGCCAGCACTTGCTCGGGTTGGAGCCCGAGGGGCAGTACTGAAAACCGCATTAGAGGAGAACGACTATGTCCATCTTACGTGCAGAGAAAATCATCTACGGCGTCGAGGATATGGAGGCCGGCATTCGGTACTTCGAGGATTGGGGCTTGGAGCTGGTGGAAAGCGGCGATGCCGGCGCCGACTTCAAAACCGCCGAGAACCAGCATGTGGTCTTGCGCAGGAAATCAGACTCGGACCTGCCGGAGGCGCCTGGCGATGGCTCGACGGTGCACGAGGTGATCTGGGGGGTGACGGACGCCGGCGATCTGGAGCGGCTGGAGGCCGAGTTATCCACCGACCGGGATGTGCGCACCGACGCCGACGGCAGCCTGCACAGCCGGGACGAGAGCGGCTTTGCCATCGGCTTTATGATGGCCGACCGGACAGCCGTGGATATCGCGGCGCCGGACTTGAATTTTCACAACAACATCACCCGCCTCAACAAAACCGTCATGCCCGACGCAAGGGTCAAGCCGATCCGCATGGGCCATGTGGTTTTGGAGATCAAAAAAGCCGACGCCGAGCGGGCCAGCGCCTTTTACATGGACCGGATCGGCTTCAAGCTAACCGACCGCTGCAAGGACATAGGCGATTTCTTGCGCGTGCCGGGGCTGACCGATCATCATTCCCTGTTTCTGAACTTCCGGCCCGACCATACCCAGTTCAGCCACATCGCCTTCGAGGTGGACGACATCGACGCCGTCATGATGGGCGGCACCTACATGAATTCCAAGGGCTGGGAGACCGAGTCCGGGCCCGGGCGGCACTATCACGGCTCCAATATATTCTGGTACACCACCAATCCGTCGGGCGGCTCGACCGAATATTTCTCCGACATGGACCGCATGGACGACGATTGGGAATCCCGCATCTTCGAGCAGGGCCAAGGCTATGCGTCCTGGCTGATCGGCGGCCAGCGATTGGGCCGCCCGCCCGCCTAAAGACTGCCAACCGTGCCGGGTAGCCGGGTGATGGTATCGACGGCGATCCCGGTTATTTCAGGTGCGCCTTCAGGAGATTGCAATGCGGCTAGGGCTCTGCTTGGTGATGGTTGGCTTGGTGATGGTTGGCTTGGTGATGGTTGGCTTGGTGATGGCTGGCTTGGCGGCGGGCGCGCCGGCGGCGGCGATGAATAGCGGTTTCGATGCCATCGCCAACGCCACCACCTGCCGCGCCTGGACCGGGATGCGCGGGCTGCCGCGCGATGCGGCGCGGACCCGTTTGCAAGCCTGGCTGACACACACCGTGACCGGCGGCTGGAACGCGCCGATTGCGCCGGGCAGCGACGCCGGCCTCGATTACGCCGGCATCTTCGGCATGACCGATGAATACTGCGCCCTCTACCCGGCCCGGACCATGCAGGACGCCGGCGCCATGCTGATCGAGGAAATGGATTCCCGCTAGGGCCGCGCTAAGTGGCGTTCTCCAGACACATCATTCCGGCGGCGTCGCTGAACGAATAGCGCACCTTGTTGAGCGCATAGCCCTTGATGGCCTGGGCGCCGCCGAACATGACGGTGCCGTCTATGGATTCCTGCTCGGTCATGGAAATGTCCCTCTGGGTATCTGTATTGAGCGCCGATTGTGACCGGATTTGGGGGTTTCACCTTGATGCGGATCAAATCGGCGCTCACATTGCGAAGCGCATTCCGCAATCCTTTTCTAAGAGGGAGGTCCGCCATTATGCCACGCTTTTTCAATCCCGCTTCCATCGCCCAGCCATCGGGCAACCGCTATCATCACGGCGCCGAAGTTCGCGCCGGCGCCCGCATGCTGTATCTGGCCGGCCAAACCGGTACGGCGCCCGACGGCTCGGTGCCCAAAAGCGTCGAGCAGCAATCGGAACATGTCTACCGCAACATCCAGGCGATCCTCGAAGAAGCCGGCATGGGCTTCGAAAACGTGGTCAAGATGACCGCCTATCTGGTCAATCGGGACGATACGGCGGGCTGGCGGGCATCACGCCTCGGCATCATGGGCGAGGCGCGCCCCGCCCATACGCTGGTCTATATTTCCGGTTTCGCCAATCCGGAATTCCGCATCGAAGTGGAAGCCATCGCCGCCGAGAATTAAATCCGCGTCGATGCGGCGCTGACGTCGGAGACAAACATGTGCCCGGGCGCATGACTGATGGCGAAGGCGGGCCGGGATTTGAGGATGGCCTCCTGGGGGGTAACGCCGCAGGCCCAAAACAGCGGCACGTGTCCGCCCGGCATAGTAACCGGCATGCCGTAGTCGGGCGCGCTCAAATCGGTAATGCCGATGGCGGCGGGTTCGCCTTTGTGGACCGGCGCGCCGTGGCCCATGGGGTAATGGGATGTAATCTCGGCGGCGCGCGCCGCATCATCTGGCGCAAACGGGCGCATGGTCACCACCATGGGACCGGAAAACATACCCGCCGGTTCGGTGGCGATATTGGTGGTGAACATGGGAACGAACCCGGTCTCCTCGATATGGGTGAGCGCCAGCCCGGCGTCCAGCAGCGCCTCTTCGGCGGTGAACGAGCAGCCCAGCAAAAAGGTCACCAGATCGTCTTGCCAAAAATCCTGGATATGGGTTGGCTCGGCGACGAGCACGCCATCCCGAAACACCCGGTAGCGGGGTAAATCAGTGCGCACATCGGCGCCGGGCGCGGAAATTACAGGCTCAGCATTGCCCGGCTGCAACACCTCCAGGACCGGGCAAGGCTTTGGGTTGCGGGCGCAATATTCGGCGAAATCGGACGCGTAAACCTCGGGCAGGATCACCATATTGGCCTGCACATAGCCCGCGCAAATGCCCGAAGTGGGACCATCGAAGGCGCTATCGCGGCAAAGTTTGCGCAAATGGGCCGGCGGCAATTGGGACGGGTTCTGCATGGCGGCAGAGTTTATTGAATAACCCGGCTTTCCGGAAAGCAAATTCTGACGGTGGTCCCCCGGCCGGGCCCGCTTTCGATTGCCAACGCGCCGCTATGGGCTTCGATCAGGCGCTTGGGCAACGGCTAAGCGGATATTAAACAACCACATCCACTTCGTTGCCAAGATGCGCTTGCTTGGCAGCCGGCTGGGTCTCTTGGGTTTCTTTGCTCACCTGCTTGGCCTGGGCTTCCGCCCGCTGGGCTATTTCCAGCTTGGATTGGGCTTCGGGGCGCAAGGCAGCGGGCTGGGTGGTGATCTCACCGACACCGTCAATCATTCTGATTGCTCCTATGGTCAAATCCGCGTGGTATTCTACCACGGGCGCCACTATAGGCGAGATCGCGCCGCCGGGCCAGTCAATCGGGCGTGAAGATATCGCCTGATGTTGCGGTTGGCGGCAAATCGCGATCTGTTTGCGCCATTTTAAGGGCTTGCGGGAAATAATGCTCCGGTTAGATTGGGCCGCGATCATACAAAGACCGGAGAGGTGCCCGAGTGGTTGAAGGGACTGGTCTTGAAATTCTGGACAAGCCATCCCATTCGGTTCTGATACGGCACAATTCTGCGGTTTCGTTGGGTTCACCACCCCTCCCCGTG
>Ga0114999_10010108_pt1 | contig 10244 bp, 8 predicted proteins | sample ArcticOcean_MG_C_3_FD_89820 | JGI IMG/M metagenome (GOLD analysis project Ga0114999, IMG submission 89820) | Marine microbial communities from western Arctic Ocean - ArcticOcean_MG_CB8_126 | ecosystem: Environmental > Aquatic > Marine > Oceanic | place: Arctic Ocean: Canada Basin | collected... | reverse complement strand
TGGTACCCAAACAAATTGGAACGGGTGTCCGAAGCAATTCAATCAAATCCTCAGGTTGGTCTCTTTTGTCACAACCAAGACTGGTTTCGAGAAAACGAACCTGCTATCCAGTCTCATTTTGGTCCGCCGCCTGAATACTCAGGTGACATGTTCGAACACCTGATGCTGGAATATAACGGTCCTTCAACATCCGCCACCGTTGTGGCCCGAAAGTACCTAGACGAGGTTGGCCTTTTCTCAGAGGACCCTGGATATATAACTGTCGAAGATTACGACCTCTGGCTCAAGTTGTCCCAAGTCTGTTCGTTCAGATTTATTGACGAAGTGCTGGGCTCGGTTGAGTTTCATGCTGAAAGTGCCGCCGACAACATTGAGCTTCATTTTAAAAATGGGCTCACTCTCATCGATAAACACAGCCCAGAACTGCGCAACCCAAGTCGTTCCTGCCCCGATAGCGCGATTCGACGTCTGTACGCCCGGTCTTTCTATACCGCTGCTCGTAAATACCAACGCAAAGGCGCCTACACCAAGCCGTTGAACTACTATCTCCGAACCATTAAGGCCTATCCGCTTTACTCAAAGGCTTATGCGGGGTTAGCTCTTTTGGCGGCGGACCGGCTTATTGGTCACGGCGTTAGAAAACGCCTGGCAGGCTTGCTGTTTGGGCCATCATGGCGCTGGGGCTGAACAATTTTTATCCACGTAGACGGAGATTCACTGAATAATGGCTGAAGAATACTCACCGAACCATGACGGGCCGCTGGTAAAATTATTAGAGCCTTTCTCGGACGCTCGCGGCGACCTCATGCCATTACTGGATGATGCACCACTGCGCAGCGCCCTCATGATTCAGTCGGTTGCAGGCGCGGTCCGGGCGAACCACTACCACTACACAGACTGGCACTACTTATACGTGGTTTCAGGGCGCATGGAGTACTACTACCGGGCAGTGGATAGCAATGAGCCTCCGACACATATGACAGTGCTGCCAGGCCAGATGATCTATACCCCGGCCATGGTGGTGCACAGGACGGATTTTCCTGAGGACACACTGTGCGTAACACTGTCCGGTAACCCAAGGGACCAAGTTTCGTACGAAGCCGACATTGTCAGAATTGAAATACCAATTGACCAAGTGAAATAAGGTACGGCGTAAGAATTGGAAAAACAAATTGAAGAGACCAAACTAGTACAGCGGCGAACAGTCTGCCGGCTTTGTCCCAGTTCCGACTTGGAATTGGTGCTGGCATTGAAACCGACGCCCCTGGCCAACGCACTGGTCTCAGCCGAACATCTTGATAGGCAAGAACCAAGCATCCCGCTTGATGTGTTCGTCTGTCGTGAATGCGAGCATATTCAGTTATTGGATGTGGTTGACCCGGAAGTCCTGTTTAGAGACTACGTCTACGTCTCCGGGACCTCTTCCGTGTACGTTGATTACCTCCGTGAGTACTCGTTGGCCGTGTCATCGAAGAGAAACCTCCAGCCTGAATCCCTGGTGATTGAGATTGGCAGCAACGACGGCACGTTGCTTCACCACTTCAAAGACCAGGGCATGAGGGTTTTGGGTGTTGACCCGGCCCTCAACCTTGCTGCGGCCGCCATCGAATCAGGAATCCCGACCATCAGTGATTTCTTCTCCCCTACGTTGGCGGAAGAGATTAAAAATAAACACGGTCAAGCTAGCGTGGTAATGGCTAACCATGTATTTGCCCACGCCGATGACTTGGAAAGCATAGTAAAAGGTGTCCGGACCATCCTGGCCCCCAACGGCGTTTTTGTTTTCGAAGTCTCTTATCTGCTGGATGTTTACCGCAGCGTTCTTTTCGACACTATTTACCATGAGCACGTGTCGTATCACACCGTGGGGCCGTTGGTTGGCTTCTTCCAGCGTCTTGGCATGGAATTGGTGGACTCCCAAAGGGTTAGCCACCAGGGAGGCTCGCTCCGTTGTACCGTGCAACTCGCCGGTGGCCCATGGCCAGTTGAGTCATCGGTCCAAGAATTGATCTCAATGGAATCCCAAGAACTGGGGACTGATATCCCTGAGTCTTTCCGCAAATATGGTGAGCGCATCGACGTCGAACGTAAGCGGCTAACCGACCTGTTAACCGAACTGAGTTCTCAGGGCAAACGGGTTGCGGGCTACGGAGCTCCGGCGAAGACAACCACTCTGATGCATCATTTTGAGTTGGACGGTTCACAGATAGAGTTCATCGTCGATGACAGTTCTTTCAAGCAGGGTCTCTACACTCCTGGCTTGCATATCCCCATCGTTTCATCGGAGGAGATATACCAGAGAAAGCCAGACTACTTGCTGGTGTTGGCCTGGAACTTCGCCGATTCCATCATTGCTAAACACCAAGCGTTCGCCGAAGCCGGGGGCAAGTTCATTGTCCCGCTTCCCACCTTCCGAGTGGTCTGAAATCAATGGCACCTGCGCCGGTTAGACTTGGGCTGATAGGTGCTGGACAATGGGGTAAAGCCTATATCCGCACGGTGAATCAATTGCCCGATGTTTGTCTGATGCGGCTGTGTAGCTCCAATCCTGAGAGCCGTACACTGGTACCAACCGAGTGCCAAATCACGGATGACTGGCGCTCATTGGTGGAATCAGAGGATTTGGACGGCGTGATTATTGCCACACCTCCCGCTCTGCATGCCGAAATTGCCATTGCCTCATTAAAAGCTGGACTCCCGGTCATGGTTGAAAAACCTATGACCGTCAAAATTGAAGAAGCCGTCAAAATTCATGAGACCGCGCTGGAAACTGGAACCCCAATATTGGTCGACCATACCCATCTTTTCCAGCCCGCCTACCGACGATTAAAACAGGTGGCTAAAGACTTAGGCCCGGTGAAGGCAGTCCGTTCGATTGGCGGGCAGTGGGTCAAAGCTAGACAAGATGTATCTCCGCTGTGGGATTACGGCCCCCACGACGTAGCGTTGAGCATAGACTTCATGGGAAGAGCGCCTATAACAACCAGACTGACAGACCGCGCTGAAGCTACGGTTGCTGAGGGATACGGAGAGGTTGTAAGCCTAGAACTGGAGTTCCCGGATGGAGTTGTTGCAGCCGTCACTGTTGGCAATGCCATGCCAGAGAAACGGAGGCTGTTCGCAGTTGAATTCGATGATGAAACGCTCGTAATAGATGACCTGGCTGATACCAAATTGGCTCGCTATTCCAACTTGCCAGTTCACAAACTTGACCATAGATCAATCAGCCTATCGCTGAAAGAATACAAAGCAAACCCCATACGAACTGAAGATTCCCTGCCCCTCACCGAAGCCGTAAAAGAGTTCGTTGAGGGCATCCGAGCCCCCCACCACCTGACACCAGCGTTTGGGGTGGAACTGGCGGTGGAAGTCACCTGGGTACTGGCGGCCTGTGAGATTGATAAGGAGCACCGACAGATAGCATGGCACAGACTGTATTAGTGACCGGTGGCGCCGGTTATATCGGATCCGTTTTGGTACCCAAGCTAGTGGCAGCCGGTAAAACGGTAAAGGTGATTGACCGCCTGTATTGGGGTACAGATTCCATTAGCTCAGTAGCTGACTCAATCGAAATTATCGAGGGGGATGTACGTAATATTCCAGACGCCGCTCTAGACGGTGTGGACGCCATCATCCACCTTGCCGGTCTGTCCAATGATCCAACGGCGGACTTTGCCCCGGAAGCCAATTGGCAGATGAACGCCATTGCATCACAGGCCCTGGCAAAGAAATGCCTGGAAAACGGCATCAAGCGGCTGGTGTTCGGATCCACATGCTCGATATATGACGGTCTTCCCAGCGGCGTTATCTACGATGAAACTGCAGAGGTTAACCCCAGGGGAGCCTACGCCACATCCAAGGCATTTGCCGAAAAAGCCCTCCTTGAAGCCTCTGAACAAGGTCTTGAAACCGTGATACTGAGACAGGGAACGGTCTACGGACCAAGCCTCAGGCTGCGTTACGATTTAGTCGTTCAAACAATGCTCAAGGACGCACTTTCCAAACGACAGCTCCAATTGCATGGCGGCGGATATATATACCGTCCAATGGTGGACATCCGAGATACCACCACCGCTTTCATGCTGTGCGCAGAGGCACCTGCCGAAAACGTACAAGGCCAGATTTTCAACGTGGTGCACCTCAATTACCAGGTACGGGAATTGGCTCAAGAAGTACAGCAGGTCCTGAAGAAACGAGGCGTAGAAGTGGAGTTGGTGGATGCGCCCGCTCCGGATTTGGTTAGAGACTATCGCTGTTCAAACGAAAAATTGACCAACGCCATAGGTTTCACTCCCGGGGTCAGCGTTGGCGAGTCTGTCGAAGACCTGATGCAGTTTGTGGAGACGCATCACATGGACGACTTCGACAACGACCGGTATTACAACATCAGATGGCTAACTCCGATGAAAGACCAGCTAACATCATTCTCCTAGCAGCGGATAATCGGCAGTCGCAACTGAAATCAACCTGGCCGGATAGTTCTGAATAATCTGCAATCAGATGAAAGAAACCCAACGTAAAAGAGTGGCACTGGCCCAATCAAATATCATCCCAGGCGGAGGGACGGAAGCCGTCACCGCGTGGATGATTCAGTCTCTAAAAGATGACTACGAGGTAACACTCTTCACCTACAGCCAAGTTGATGTGTCAGAGTTTAATCGCTATTACGGCACATCATTGGACCCCAGCGAATTCAACCTGGTCAAAGTCCCGTTGCCTCCGTTTTTCATGGCAACCAGGCGGTTGTCCATTCTAAAAGACCACTTGCTGATGCGTTACTGCAAAGCAAGGCACGACCAGTTCGACGTATTCATCTCTCCTGGGGGAGTGATGGATTTTGGTGTTCCAAGTGTTCAGTACGTAGGATTGGGACCGGACTCCACCCTCATCAAGGTTATGGATAGCGGATCTAATTCCAAGGCAGGATACATACGGCTCAAGCGCTGGTTTATGGCTGCCTGTGAACGCTTGTCCAAGTATTCTGAAGACAGCACAAAAAGTAATGTGACCATGGCACCGTCCATCTGGTCGGGGAACTTGATTGAAAGAGTCTTTGGAATTCCTGATTACCGAGTGGTCTACCCGCCAGTCAGCGCTTCCCAAGACGAAAAAACATCCGTAACCCCTTGGAAGGATCGAACCAACGGCTTCCTCTGTGTGGCCCGCCTTGCACCAGAGAAGAAGATCGAAAACGTTATCGCAGTTCTAAAATTGGTGCGGGAATCGGGATTCGACATCACACTTCGTATAATCGGTCGGGAGGACGACCCAGTTTACGCACAAGAGATACAGACTCTATGCGAAAATAACGGGAATTGGATCACATTGGATGGGGTTCTTGAACGGCGTGAACTTCTTCCATTGATGACTCAGTACAAATACGGCATCCATGGCGCTCTCGACGAACCGTTCGGCATAGCCGTCGCCGAGTTGGTGAAATTTGGCTGCATTGTGTTTGTTCCCAATGGTGGAGGACAGATTGAGATTGTGGAATCACCTCAATTGACCTTTGACGATTTCCAAGACGGCGCTAAGAAAATCACCAATGTGTTGGGCAGTCCATCATTGCAGTCAGAACTACTTAATCATCTGGCAGAGCACTCCAAGGCCTTCTCTGTTGAAACCTTTTGCGAATCTACTCGCGAGATCGTCGAAGATTTATTCAGCAAATAACCCGTTATACCTCCAAGAAGAAACAATCCCACAGTGACAACCAACACTCGAATACTGGCTTGCGCCTACACTTGTTGTGCCCCTGGAACCAAGGATTTTCGCGGCGGCGAGGACTTCCTTGGGTGGAATCTCCTACAACAGATTGCTCGACATCAGGAAGTTTGGGCGCTCACGAACGGCGATGACCGGGCCAGCGTGGAGCAGGGTCCGCAGAACCCAAACATTAACTACTGCTATGTCACGCTTCCTGGCTGGCTACGTCCGCTAACGCGTATCCAAGGGGGCATCCAGTTTTACTACCACCTCTGGCAAATTAGAGCCTATTTCGCGGCCCGTCGTTTGCATAAACAATGGAAGTTCGACCTCTTCCATCACATCACCTACGCCAACGACTGGCTGGCAAACTTCATTGGCGCTTTTTTGCCGATACCCTATGTCAGAGGCCCTGGCGGAGGAGCCCACAGCACCCCCAAACAACTGATGAATGAATATCCTCTGGGCGGTCGTATCTGGGAGAAAATACGCGCCGTTGGCCAGAGGGTTTTGCGGCTAGACCCCATCTTCATCATGGGCCAAAACCGTGCGAAGGCCCTTCTGCTATGCAACAAAGAAGCGATAGCCAATGTCCCAAAAAGTTGGGCAAACAAGGTCCATGCATTTCCAGTGAGCGGAATCCTTCCGGAAGACTTTGAAGGGCTGGATAGTGGCCCAAGAACCAACGACAAGTTTCAGGTTCTAACCGCCGGTTCGTTAATTCGGGTTAAAGGCTTTGGCCTGGCAATCAAAGCGTTCAAGGAATTTGTGGCGCAGTTTCCTGAAGCACAGTTCAATATCGTAGGCAGTGGCCCTGAAGAACCCAGGCTCAGGGAATTGGTCAGAATATACGGGTTGGAAGCCAATGTTGAATTCCTTGGGGCATTACCCAGAAAAGAGGTTCTACGCCTAATGTCCAATTCTGACGTATTCCTGTTCCCTAGCCTGAGGGACGGCGGTGGCACTGTAGTAATTGAAGCCATGGCCTCGGGAATCCCGGTGGTCTGCCTCGACATAGGCGGGCCGGGCATGCACATAACAGAGGAATGCGGAATCAGTGTCACTCCGGACGAATCTGCAACAACGGTGCGGAATCTCGCTTCAGCCCTGGAGAAGCTCTACCTTGACGAGCCGCTAAGACTACAGCTTGGCCATGGGGGCCAGAAACGTGCTGCCGAGTTGTACCACTGGGACAAGCTGGGAGACCAGCTTCAGGCGGTGTACCAGCATGCCATTGATCCCGCTGGTATCCGTTAACCCTAGATGCATTTGCTAAAAAAGTTCCCACTAACGCCGTTTCAATTGGCGGCGGTACTAGCTCCCATCGGCCTGTGGATGATGGTCTGGGCGGGGATGCAGTCAGGGGAAATACGACTGCTCTTTGAGTGGGATGGTCTTTCCTTATTTCTCAACCGGTTTCGGGCCACCGTCCCGTTATTTGCCGGTTACACCGCCCTGATGGTTATCGCCATCAACTTGTACTGGCGTCGGCCTGCTGAGTTCAACCTCGTTGGCCCTCTAGGGTTCACCGTAATCTACGGACTGGTAGGCGGGATAGCTGCTGCTGCCTCCCCGTTAATACCAATAGCGTTGTATTGGGTCGGCGTCTACACGTCAGTGCCATTGGTCTTGCTGGCAATCATGTGGGGTCCCAACGGCCCGGAACGGATTCATAGGCTGATTAGGTTTAATACCCTATTCATCCTATTTCTGGTCATACTTTTCTTCTTCGTGGCTGTCCGTCAGTTGGACCTAGCTTCCCAATTATTCGACAAATCGACTTGGTTCAATTGTTCCCTGGATAAGCCGTGGTTCGGCCTCGATTTTGGCCCCGTTGATTTCCTTCCCTTGGGAGACGGTCTACTTCGGCCGACTGGCGTAGGTAGATTCTCGGCCTTAATCGCGATTATTGCGATGACCAGTGTGGCGGCCGGGTCATGGCGGCACGATAATTTTGATATCCGGGTGTCCCGAGGAATTCGGGTTTTCTGGGCGATAATATTCTTTGGCGCATTGATCATTCTATGGACCACTGGCGCTCGAACCGCCATAGTCGGATTCCTAGGCGCCATCGTGATCATCGGCGGCCTATACGGCTACTTCTTCCACGGACCAAAAGTTCTGATCGGGGGAACATTAGGCGTATTAATCCTAGGTTCCGCGCTGCTCACCACCGGTGTTCCACAGGGTCTACTCAGAGGATGCATCACCTCCAGCACCTACACAGCCGGTACTTCGCTCCTAAGTATCAAGGGAGACCAGGTTAATCAGGTCCCGGATGCCACTCCGGTGCCCACTGTTATCCCCGGTACCACGGTTAATCAGGTCCCGGCAGTTGAAGCAACTCCAGTGCCTGGTTCAACGGCAATTGCCCGGCCAAAGCCTACACCGACTTTAGATGATGACAAAGGTGGGGGGTTTTTCGCTTTTAGCGGCCGCACCATCGTCTGGGAAGCGGCTTGGGTTTCTCTGAAAGATTCCCCGTTTTTCGGCTACGGGTTTCACAGTGATCGGCTCATACTGGGCACCCACATGCACAACAGCTACCTTCACGCGCTCTACCAAACAGGGTTCATTGGCATAATTCCGTTCATGGTCGCTCTAATATTCACTTGGATATTGTTGCTTAAATCTGTCATAAATCTACGCACTCTCCCTACAAGGCATAAGCACCTTGTGATCCAATCGGCAGGAATCATAGTGTTTTTCTCCGCCAGGACCATTTCAGAATCCACTGTCGCATTCTTTGGTATCGATTGGCTGATACTGGCCCCAATAATGATGTACCTGCAGATTGCGTCTAACCTGACAACTCAGCAGGAGTCAGAAGCGTGACAACCTCACAACCAGAAAAGGAAACAATAAGTGTCCTCGGCGTCAGAGTTGATGTCGTTGGAATTCCCCAAGTCGTCGATGCCATGACGGGGTGGATAGAACATCCAGAAGAAAGATGTCATCATATTGTTAATACCGGCATGCACGGCATCATGGTGGCGCATCGGGATGAAGATTTTAAGGGCATTCTCAACGCTTCAGATTTATTTTTTCCAGACGGTATATCAGTCATTTGGATCGCCAGTCTCAGGGGACACAAACTACGTAAGAAAGATACCGGCCCGGAGTTATTGCTGGAGTTTTGCAAAGTAGCAAATGAAAAGGGGTTCTCCAGTTATTTCTACGGCGACACCGATGAAACCCTAGGCCTGCTTACCTCTAGATTAAAAAAAGATTATCCCAATCACAGGATTGCCGGCGCATTTTCTCCGCCATTTCGGCCTCTGACACCCGAGGAAGATGAGAAAATAATCGCTAACATAAATTCATCCGGGGCGGACGTACTCTGGGTTGGCCTTGGCTGCCCCAGACAAGAAAGGTGGATTTACGAACACAAAGACCGGCTGAAAGTTAAAGTAGCTGCCGGGGTTGGGGCATACTTCAAGTTCCACAGTGGACAGGTTAAGCGTGCTCCCGGTTTGGTCGGCAACAACGGTCTGGAGTGGTTATGGCGGTTCGCCCTTGAACCCAGACGGATGTGGCGAAGAGTCCTAGTGGATGGCCCTCAGTTTGTGGGGCTCTCGCTATTGGAACTAAGCGGTCTAAAAAAGTACAAATAGAATAATTACCTTGCCTGTAGTCAGTTGGCAGGCGAACATATTATTAGAGAATTTATGTTTTGGTATTCGGGAAGGTAACAAAGAATATGGATTGGAAAAAGCAAAAAGTGCTGGTTACCGGCGGAGCATCATTTATCGGCTCCCATATGGTCGACTCTCTGGTGAACCTCGGAGCATTCGTCCGGGTTGCGGATGATTTCTCCAGCGGCCAGCAACAGGAGATCCAACGTCATATAGATGCTGGCGATGTGGAATTATTCCACGGTGATCTGCGTGAGCTAGGCATGGCCAAGAAGGCCATTGCTGGGATGAGCGTTATATTTCATCTGGCCGCCGACCACGGTGGCCGAGGCTACGTTGACACATTCCAGGCTGGGCCTGCCTCCAACATGCTCTTGGACGGCGTTGTTTTTTGGGAAGCGCTCAATGCAGGTGTTGAAAAAGTAGTCTTTGCTTCGTCTGGTTGCGTATATCCGAATTTTCTCCAGTCCGACGTGAACGAAGAACTATATCTGACTGAAGATTTGGTCAAGCCTCCCTACGACGCCGACAATATGTACGGATGGGCCAAACTCATGGGTGAGTTGACTCTGCAGGCGTACCACCGTGAGCACGGTCTGAAATCTGCCTCATGCCGATATTTCACCGCCTACGGTCCAAGAGCCAAAGAAACGCACGCAGTTATGGCAATGACCGCCAGGGCGTTCTTGGGTCGTAACCCCTTTGAAGTATGGGGAGACGGCACTCAAGTTCGAAACTGGACTTACGTGGACGATATCGTGACTGGCACGATTCTGGCGGCGGAGAAGATAGACGACGGCACTGCTATCAACCTGGGTACAGTGGAACGCACCACGGTGCTGGAAGCAGCCCAGTTGGTATTGGAAATGACCGGCCATGATGCTGAAATCAAGCTTCTAACAG
>Ga0114999_10010107_pt1 | contig 10244 bp, 4 predicted proteins | sample ArcticOcean_MG_C_3_FD_89820 | JGI IMG/M metagenome (GOLD analysis project Ga0114999, IMG submission 89820) | Marine microbial communities from western Arctic Ocean - ArcticOcean_MG_CB8_126 | ecosystem: Environmental > Aquatic > Marine > Oceanic | place: Arctic Ocean: Canada Basin | collected... | reverse complement strand
TCAGCGTGCTGTGCTCAACTTCCCCATTAGCGATCGGCGTTTCCCTCGGCGCTTCGTACGCGCGCTGGGCCTGATCAAACGCGCCGCAGCCGAGGTCAACAACGAGCTCGGCGGACTGCCCGACGATGCGGCGGCGGCGATCGTGCAGGCTGCACAGGAAGTCGTGGATGGCCAACTCGATGACCACTTCGTGCTCGATATCTACCAGACCGGGTCCGGCACCTCGACCAACATGAACGCGAATGAGGTGATCGCCAACCGCGCTACCGAGATCATGGGCGGCGAGGTCGGCAGCAAGTTGGTGCACCCGAACGATCATGTAAACCGCGGCCAGTCCTCCAACGACGTGATCCCGACGGCGATTCACGTGGCGGCAGCCGAGGCGATCGTTGAAGACCTGTTGCCGGCGCTGGAGCAACTTCACGGATCGCTCGCCGCGAAAGCCTCCGCGTTTGATTCCTACGTAAAGATCGGCCGTACCCACCTGCAGGACGCCACGCCTATTCGCGTAGGCCAGGAGTTCTCGGGCTACGCCCGCCAGGTCGAACTCGGTGGCGACCGGTTACGGGATTGTCTTGGTCGCCTGGGTGAACTGGCCCAGGGCGGCACGGCGGTCGGCACGGGTATCAATACCCACCCGGAGTTCGGCGCCCGGGTAGCAACGCGCCTGGGTGAGCTCAGCGTGGCCAGCTTCTCAGAGGCGACCAATCATTTTGAGGCGCAGGGTGCGCAGGACGCCGCCGTCGAAGTAAGTGGTGCGCTCAAGACGATCGCGGTGAGCCTGATCAAGATCGCCAACGACATTCGACTGCTCGGTTCCGGACCGCGTTGCGGTCTTGGCGAGCTCATCCTGCCCCCCGTGGCACCCGGGTCTTCAATCATGCCCGGCAAGGTAAATCCCGTGATCGCAGAGTCGGTTCTGCAGGTCGGCGTCCAGGTAGTGGGCAACGACGCGACGATCACAGCGGCGGCGCAGTGGGGCTTCTTTGAGCTCAACACGATGCTACCCGTCATCGCTTCGAATCTTCTCGAGTCAATCAGCTTGCTCGCGACGTCGGCGGAGAACCTGGCCGTCCGGTGCGTCGACGGAATCGAGGTGGACGTCGAGCGGGCCCAGGGACTCGTCGAGGGATCACTGGCAATGGTGACTTCACTGGCGCCCGTGATCGGCTACGACCGCGCAGCGGACATCGCAAAAGAAGCCTTCAAGAGCGGCAAGACCGTTCGGCAGGTTTGCCAGGAACAGGCTGTTCTTCCCGAGGCCGAACTGGACGCGGTTCTCGATCCGATGAGCATGACGGAGCCCGGGTCCGCCTAGGCCTTCCCGTGGCCACCGCCGCCGGGCGTGCGCAGACTGATCACCGTCCCTGCAGCCACGTCGAGGCTGCACTTTCCCGGCAGATCCCGTTCGACGCCATCGACGATGAGAACGGTACGACCGGGGGCGCCAGGTTCGCCACCGGCAAGGCCGTATGGTCGACTGATTCGCCGGTCGGCCAGGACCGTCAGGCGTGCGTCCCCGAGAAGCTCGACGTCGCGTCTGATGCCGTGACCTCCCCGGTATGCGCCATGGCCGGCACTCTCGGCGCGGACTTCGTAGCGCCGGACCCGGAAGGGGTAGCTGTGCTCCAGCGCCTCTACCGGCGTGTTCAAGCTGTTGGTCATGTGGGTATGTGTGGCGTCGAGCCCATCGGCGGTCGGTCGCGCCCCCATGCCGCCAGCGGTGGTTTCGTAGTAGGCGTACTCCGCTCCATCCCGCGGATCGGTGCCACCGATCGTTAGGTTGTTCATCGTCCCGCTGCTGGCCGCCGGGATCATCTCCGGGAGTGCCTGCGCGAGGGCGCCGAGGACGGTGTCCACGATGCGCTGGGACGTTTCGACGTTGCCGGCGGCCACGGCAGCGGGCGGCAACGCATCGAGCAGGCTACCGGCCGGCACGCGAATCGTAAGCGGCCGCAGAGTTCCATGGTTCGACGGTATCGGCCAGTCGACGATCACACGGAAGCAGTAGAAGACGGCGGACACGGCGATGGCCTGGACGGCATTGATGCTCCCGATCGCCTGCGGGGACGTTCCCGCGAAATCAACAATTGCGGCGTCGCCCTTGATTTCGATCGCGACACGGATGGGCAGTGGCCCCATTCCCATCCCATCGTCATCCATCACGTCTTCAAACGCGTACTGCCCGTCGGGCATCGCGCCGATCGCCTCCCTGGTTAGGCGCTCGGCGTAGTCCTGCAGTTGTGCCATGGCGTCCCACACGACGGGCAGGGAGTAGCGCCGAACGAGTTCCAGCAGGCGGCGTTCTCCCGTTCGGTTCGCCGCGATCTGCGCTGTCAGGTCGCCCTCGCGCTCGACCGGGGTCCGGACGTTGGCAAGGATGAGATTCATCGTCTCGGACACGAGCTCCCCGCCGCGGATCAGATGCATCGGAGGAATGCGGATTCCTTCCTGAAAGATGCTCGAGGCCAGGGGCATGGATCCGGGACTAATGCCCCCAACATCCGAGTGGTGGGCGCGATTCGCCACGAAGAACGACGCTTCGGTTTCGCTCGGTGCGAACACCGCCTGAACCAGGGTGATATCCGGTAAGTGCGTGCCGCCCGAGAACGGGTCATTGGCGATCACCACATCGCCGGGTCGCATGTCGATGGCGTCGATCGCCGAGGCCACGGACATTGGCATCGAGCCCAGATGAACCGGCATGTGATCGCCCTGCGCCACGGTCCGGCCCTGTGCATCGAAGACGGCGCAGGAGTAGTCCCTGCGCTCCTTGATGTTCGGGGAGAAGGAGGTCCGGCAGAGCGCTACACCCATTTCCTCCGCGACGGAGTGCAGCAGGTTGCGGAATACCTCCAAGCGCACAGCATCAATCATCGGCAAGCTTCACGGGCTCGAGAACCAGGTTGCGGAAGCCATCGACGCGGCAGCCCCATCCGGGAGGTACCACGGTAGTGGAGGAGTACTCGACTACCACTGCCGGACCGGAAAACACTGCCCCGGGAACAAGGGCTTCCCGGTCGTAAAGACTGGCCGACATGGCGACGCCGTCGAAGGTAGCCTCGGCGGCGGAGAGGGGGCTCGGCGCCGGTAGCGATTCGTCAACAGCGAGCGGGGCTGGGAGGGTGACGGCGGTGGCCACCGCGGCCCGCATCCGTAGCGTCACCAGTTCGACGTCGCGCGTCTTGTCGGCGTAGCCATAGCGCTGGCGGTGGGCCTCATGGAAGTCCTCGACCGTCTGTCGCGTCCACGGGATATTGAGCTCGTAACCTTGACCGCGGTAGCGCATGTCGAGCGATCGCACGAGTTCGGGCTCGCGGCCCGACAGATCGGCGGCCGCGCGGGCGGCCATGGCATCGAAGGTCTGCGCAACCCGATCGCCGGACAGCTCCGACGAGGGTGCCAATAGTGTCCGAGAGTACTCGCGCACGACGTCCGCCAGGAGCATGCCGTGTGCCGAGAGCGTGCCGGGATCCCGCGGTACCAGTACCCGTGGCATTCCCAGAGCCGTAGCAAGGCTCACTGCGTGCAGACCTCCCGCACCGCCGAAGCAGACCAGTGTGAAGTCGGCCGGATCGTGGCCGCGTTCAACCGAGATCACCCGAATCGCTCCCTCCATGGTGCTATCGGCGATCGCCAGAACCCCCGCAGCGAGTTCGGCACCGGCGATCTCGTACTCGGCCGCCATCTCGTCAACAACGCGTCGCGTGGCCACGGCGTCGAGACGGCGTTCACCGCCGAGGAAATGTTCCGCGGAGATCCGCCCCAGGTACAGATTGGCGTCCGTAACCGTGGGCGCGGTGCTACCGAGCCCGTAGCACGCCGGTCCCGGTGTCGCCCCGGCGCTGCGCGGTCCCACCCGGAGACCTGCCGCGGGATCCCACCAGGCGATCGAACCGCCGCCCGCGCCCACCGTGTGGATATCGAGCATCGGAACCCGGACGGGAAGGCCACCCACGCGCGCCTCGCTGGTGCGGCTCAGCGAGCCGGCACAGAGGCTCACATCGGTGCTGGTGCCCCCCATGTCGAAACTGATGATGTTCTCGTAGCCCGCCGCCTGGGCCACGGCGAAGGCGCCCACGACGCCGCCGGCAGGACCCGACAGCACGGTCTCGACGGCGTGCTCGCGCGCAGCTTCAAGGCTCAGTGCTCCGCCGTTGGATTGCATGATCCTGACCTCGCTCACGGCGGCCCCGTCCTGGAGCGTCTGCAGATAGCGAGCCATCACCGGGCCGACGTAAGCGTTTACGCTCGTGGTACTGCACCGCTCATACTCGCGAAACTCCGGCAGAATCTCGTGCGAGGCGCAGACGAATTCGATTCCGGTAGCCCGTAGCGCCGTCTGGAGTAGCTGTTCGTGGATTGGGTTCGCGTACGAGTGCAGGAGACAAATGGCCACCGCCTCGACTCCGCTCTCATGAACTGCGACGGCGATCTCAGCTGCTGACATCGCGCTCAGTTGGAGTAGCACAGAGCCGTCTGCTGTAATGCGTTCGGGGGCCCCGAACGTCATCGTGCGGTCAATCAGCGGCGCTACTCTTGCAACGTTGAGATCGTAGATCTCAGCTCGGGCCTGGCGGCCGATGAGCAAGAGATCCTCGAAGCCGGCAGTGGTCACGAGGGCACATCGTGCACCCGCACGCTCGAGCAACGCATTGGTGGCCACCGTGGAACCGTGAACCAGTTCGGCGGGGCCTAGACCAGCCCGCTTTAGTCCTTCGAGAACCGCGTGCGCTGGGTTGGTCGGAGTCGACGGCACCTTGAAAACCCCGAGACTCCCGTCGTCCTGGAGATAGACCACGTCAGTGAAGGTGCCGCCCGTGTCGATGCCTACAAGCGGCGCGCTCACTCCTCCTCGCCCGGCAACCGCCCTGGCCGCTCGCGTGTCAGTTCCAACGCCGCTGCCCCGTCGAAGCTGGCCACCGACCGCTCTACGGGATGTTCGAGTTCGAGCAGATAGCGCAGGATGGCTTGATCCCAGGCAAGTCCACCGGAGGCGACCAGTTCGAGCCATTCGCCATAAGCCGTTTCGTCGGGTGCTTCGGTGCTGCCGCTCCAGATCGTGACCTTGGGATTACGCCCCATCCACCCGCGATCGCCGGCGCGGGTGCCCTTCAGCGAGGTGTAGATCAACACGCCGTCGGCGAAGTTCAGGCGGAACGTCTCGGGGTCCGCATCGTGGCCGTAGCGCCGATACCGGGCGTAGGCCCGCTCGTTGAGCGCTGCGATCCCGGGGACCGCATTGATCGCAGACGTGATCGCATCCCTGATCAGAAACGCGTGTTCCATATGTCGTGGATAGTCGGGATCATCGAGATAGGAGAATCCCGGCATGAACCAACCGCGCATGCCCCACCAGTCACGCGACTGTGTGGTGCGATGACGAACCCAACCGGCGTACTCGGAGAACGGCTGCACCCATTCGTGCGACGGGTAACCGTGCGGGTTGAGGAAGATGTCCGGCAGCCAGGTTTGCCACAGGCGCTCACGCACGTTGGATTCGGGGTAGATCGGGTCCGTATCGCCCGTCGCGGACGTAACGTCGACACCGAGTGCTCCGAGATAGCCGGCGTGCAGCATGTGGTCGGGGGTGAGCTGGTGCAGTTCATAGGCGAGCTGCGCCCCATCGGGGTTGGTGATCGGGTGGACGACAACGTTCACCCGTTTCAGCGCCTGCTGCCATTCGGGGTCGTCGAGCACGGTCTCCGCCAGACGCAGTACGTGGCTCGTGGACGAGACCTCGTTGGCGTGCTGTCGGGCGGAGTAGACCACAGTGGGCTTGTACGCCGACGCTTTTGCCTGAGACCAGTGCGAACCGGGTAGGGGAGCCATGAGATCGAGGCCCCAGATCTCCTTGTCGAGATAGCTCGTGCCCAGGCGGTAGACGGTCGCCTCATCGAATTCCTGTGCCATGACCGCGATCACGGAATGGGCCTCGTCGGGTGGCATGGGGGTTTCCCACTGCACCCGATGAGTGGCTCCTTGAGCTGCGATCAGGGCGGCTGGATCGGGGGCGGGCACCGCGAATTGGGCGGCAGCGAGAAGGACGTTGTGATCGGTCTCGCCCGGCGTAAAGGCGTCGCCAAAGACGACCTCGATGCCTGGCGTGGTCTCGTAGGCCAGCTCGTCAACGTACAACCCAGCTTGACGGAGTTGCTCAAGCTCATGGAGAGCACCTGCGAGCCGCTCGCTGGTAACCCATGCGGTGTCGAGTTGCCGCGCCGAGTAGCTTTGCAGCAGGTCTTCGCGCGCCTCGACGTGAGCATCGACCGGCAACCAGAGGTCTACGCCGGCGACCGCGAGCGCCGATTCGACTCGGACGGAACGGACCGTGGGCACTGTGACGTCAAGCGGCGGGAGGTCCCGTCGCACGCGGCGCTCCACGCCGTCGAGCTGGTAGACGAGCTCGACCCGGGGCACGGGGGACTCGAATCCGGAGAGGGTGAAGAGGACCTGGCCGGGGCTGCCGTCGAACATGGGCTCGACGATCGGAATTACTCGGCCTGGATATCCGAGAACCGAACCCGAAGAAATGCGACCCAGCAGGTCGAAGAAGTGCAATGTGCCGAAATACAGCTCTTCGTGTAGAGCCTCCATCGGCGCGATTCGTTCCTTGTCGACACCGAGTTCACGGTCGGGCTCGCTCAGCTTGATCGTCGCCAGAAGCTCCCCGAAATGCGGCGCGTACGCAGCGCGCGGCGCCCCCTCATGCAGGCGCATCGTGTAATCGTGAAGCGTCGGGATCACCTGTGTTTGGTAGATGTCCCAGACCCGCTCCAGGTCTGTCGGAAGGTGTTCGTCGGCGACGACAACACCGTCCGATGCAACCCGTACCCAACCAGCCGCGACGCGGACACGCTCATAGGCTGGGTAAATGTCGAAATAGGGTCTCTCCACCAACGCCGGGCTGAACTCTTCATCGAGAACTACATCGCCCTTAGAGGTGGCCACCACTCGGTAAATAGATCCCTCGGTGGTCTTCTCGACGAACTCGATCGCGCTGAGCGGCAGGCCAAGTTCACGCGACAGAATCTCGTCGATCGGGAAGATCTCGAGCAGCCATCGGGTTGGCGTCTGCATTGCCTGGTACGGCCACGATGCCGGAGGATCGTTGCGGGCGTACTCGATCCGGATGTGATCGATGTCGCTCTGCCGGATCCGCGGCAGAACGTCCTCTTCGAGCCAGCCAAATCCCTGTTTGTAGGCCGGTAGGATCTGCACCCGGGCGCTTCGCGCCCCACTCTTGAGCAGTGCGCCTTCCAACTCGGATTCGAGACGTTCGCGAACCGCAAGCGGTTCTGAAATACGAGCCGCTACGTCGACGGCCGCCGCGCCCTGGTCTGCAGCTGCAAGTCGGGCAAGGACAACGCGGCGAAGCTGGTCGGGCTCGGACTCCAACTCGGTCTCAAGGCGCCATATCTCGGGTGCCGCGCGGACATCGCGTGACTGCGTCCGGACGGAAGCGACCGCGTCACCCAGCGCGAGCCGCAAGTGGGCATCCAGGCCGCTATCAACTCGATCTACCGTCAGGGTCACCGCCGCGTCCAGGGCGTCATCGGGAAGACTGGAAACCATGGCGCGCGCGATATCGACACCGGCCGCCGCCTGACCAGCTGCGGTTCGCCGCGCGAGAAAGCGCCGCATATCTGTTGATATGGTCAACAGTTCGGGAGCATCCTTGCCGCGCCGACTGAGATATGGGGCGGTCTCACCGAGGTAACGAACGGCCGAATCGACCTGGCCTCCGCTCCCTCGGACCACGATCGCGGCGTGATCTCCGAAGGCCTCCCTCACGACCTCTATCGTAGCGCCCGGGCCGCTCGCCGGATCGAGGGCTGTGAGCTTGCCGTCTTCGATCAGTTTCTCGATCGCTGGATGCGAGGCTCCTAGCAGTACGCGAGTGCCTCCTGGGCCATCCTCCACCGCCTCAGGGACGACTACAGCGGGGATCCGGATTCCCGTCGCCTCCAGCCCCAGGCGAGCGGCCAGGCCCATCAGCGGCTCCGGCGCAACGTGGAAGCCACTAACAAGGGCTTCAAGTCTGTCTGGGATCTCGTCGCCATTCGAGTCGCCGAACAGACCGCTCTTCGTATAGATCGCTGCGAGATCGAACTCCTCCCGACCGCTGCCGGGTGGGGATCCACCCACTTCAACCGCAGCGCCAGCCGAGTGGATCTCCAACGCGGGCCCCGCGCTGCCCACGTGGCGTAAGTAGATGACGCGGGCACCCTCAATGACCGGCTGAGCCTCCAGGTCGAGCAACTGATCCGGTGCGCTGGACTCCGCCAGAACGACGTCTACTACAACATCCACGCCGGGCGCCCCAGGTTCGAGAATCACGCCGATCGGCACAGCGCTTGTGATCTCCACGGCAACGCTGGTAGCCCACTCCTGCAGTAGCGACTCGAGATCATTGAGGCTCGCGGAGTCTTTGTCCCATAGCAGCGGGGCTCTTCCGGCGAGCCACACAGCAGCGGCGGTCAGGGACGCGTCATCGTCACCCCATACATGCAAGGAGGATGGCTCCTCATCGACAAAGACATAGCCACGGGGCTCGGTAGCGGCCCCCATCTCGCCGGTGAGCGCCATCGGCGTCCCCACCAGGATCCTGGGACCGTCGGCAGCGGGGACGAGCGGAAGATCCAGAGACATCGTCTCGAACCCCAGCCGCCCCGCCAGGTTTGCCGCTGCAGCGATCTGCGCCGCGTCGGTCGGATCCTGGAGGACGATCGCAAGGCGAGTGGAGTCGGCGAAGCCATCGCTATTCGAGTCGCGCAGTGCGCCGTCGGTGGTCCATAGGGCGGCAAGACCCGTGGCGACGGGTTCCTGGCTTGCGCTCGAGAGGAACGCCCCGATGATGGCGCCGGCGACCAGCGTTAGTCGGAACACGATTGGTACCAGCCGCAGGCCAGGCAGATCTGCTTACAATGCTGCTCATGCAGCGCCCGTATTCCGCACCATGGGCACGGCGCGGCCGTGTTGACCGTCGGGTGGTCCTGCCACTGCGCGTCGACCTCTTCGGGTGTCTTCGCCTTGGCAGGGCGTTCCTGGACCTGCGGTTTCGGTGTTACCAAGGCAACTGATCTCCCGTGTAGTCGAAGAAGGAGCCGCTGTCGGCAGAATCGACGCCGTCGATCACCCTGACCATTCCAGCGACGCTCTGCGCGATCGTTACCGGTGCGGAATCGCCGCCCATCGCGGTCTGCACCCAGCCTGGGTGGAGGACGACGCACGTAAAGCCTTCGGGCGTGAGGTCGATCGCCATGGTCTTGGTGACCATGTTCAGCGCGGCCTTGCTGGCACGGTAGGCATAGGCGCCGCCCGACGTATTGTCCTGAATGCTGCCCATGCGACTTGTCAGGCTGGCGATCTTCTTGCCATGGCCGCGGCGCAGTGCGGGAAGGAGCGCCTCGGCGATGCGCAGCGGCCCGACGGTATTGGTGAGATAGAAACGTTCGACCTGTCCGTAGTCGAGCTCACCCAGGGGAACGTGATTGACGCCAACTCCAGCGCTATTGAGCAGCAGGTCAAAGGAGCGTTCAGCGTAATGCTCGGCCAGCGCTTCAATGGCGGCACCATCGGTCACATCGAGTGCGGCCACTTCGACCTCGAGCGACTGGAGTTCCGTAGCGGCCGCAGGGTTGCGGCAGGTCGCGACGACACGATCCCCGCGCTCCGAGAACTGTCGGGCGAACTCGAGGCCGATCCCGCGATTCGCTCCCGTGAGCAGAATATCGATACCCATCCGTTCCTCCAGAACCGTGGACTGACCCGCGCCAGTCTAGCAACAGGTACGGCTAGGGTCAGAACAGGCCCATTTGATCGTCGTCGTCGGCCTCGGTCGAGTCCGCCGCGGGGGGAGTATTGTCAAGATGCTGCACCCCGAGACCGATGAGACGAATGCCGGCACGCGGCGGCCGATCTGCCCGCCGCGCCAACTCGCGTGCAATCTCGAGGATTCTCTCGCGGCTGCGAATCGGCTGCGTCGGAGTGTGCGACCGCGTGATGGTGTGGAAGTCACCGTACCTGACCTTGAGCACGACGGTCCGCGCCCAGAGGTCATGCTTGTCGAGACTGGCGCAAAGGCGGTCGGCGAATTTGCGCACGTGCGGCGCAGCCTCGGCCCAGGTCCGAATGTCCTTGTCGAAGGTCGTCTCTGCGGAGATCGTCTTGGGGCCGCCGCGCCCGGCAGAGACCCGGCGTTGGTCCTCGCCGATCGAGAATGATTGCAATCGCGGAACCGC
>Ga0114999_10010106_pt1 | contig 10245 bp, 14 predicted proteins | sample ArcticOcean_MG_C_3_FD_89820 | JGI IMG/M metagenome (GOLD analysis project Ga0114999, IMG submission 89820) | Marine microbial communities from western Arctic Ocean - ArcticOcean_MG_CB8_126 | ecosystem: Environmental > Aquatic > Marine > Oceanic | place: Arctic Ocean: Canada Basin | collected... | reverse complement strand
GTCACCGTGCCTGAGGTCTGGCGCATCGGCGACGAGCGAGTGCCCTAGACCGGCTCTAGCGGAACGTGTTCGGGAGGTGCTACCACCTCGATCGCGTCGCCGTCGCTGACCGCGCCGACGCTCATCACTCCAACCTTGCTGATCAGGTTGCCATCCTCGTCACGGTCGAGCACAGCCTTCATCAGCCCGGAGCGGAGGCGGTTGAGCTGGTGGCAGAGGTTGCGTAGGCCCGCCACCTCGAGGATCGTGTCGCCGCCGAGGTGGAGGCGGGTTTCGGCCGACAGGCTGAGGAGGTTAATGCCCTCGGTCGTGACGTTCTCGCCCAGCTCGCTATAGGCCATGTCGTACCCGGCGCCACTCACCTCCTCGTGAAGTTCGCTGTAAATCGTGTCGCAGGTTTGGCTTCGTCGCGTTGGCGCGCACGTGGGACAGGTGCTTCACGGTCTCGCCTCGATGCACGTCGTCCTCGATGCCGATCCCAGCGAGCACCGTGATCGCGCCTCGCGAGGGCTTCGTCAGCGAGTGGGTCGGGCTGGAGTGGACGGCCACCACGGTCGGGTGACGTTGTGCCTCCCTCGGACGTCAGTCGCCGCTTGCGGCGGTGGTCTTGACCTCGCGCGTGTGCACTTTCGGGTTCGGTTTCGCCCGTGCGATCACCGGCCAGAGCACGAGCACGATCACAATCGTGAGTACGCCCATCACGATCAACGTGATCCGCTCCCCGAAGGCGTCCGCCGCGAGGCCGACAGGTAGGCCCGCCAGCATGAAGCCCGCGAAGGCGAGCGAGGTCAACGAGGTGACTCGCCCGTAGTAGGCCGGTTCGGCTTCCATCACGATTACCGCGCTGTTCAGCGTCTGGAACGCGCCAGCGCCGAGGCCGGTGAGCACCATCGGGAAGAAGAGGAACAGCAGATTCGGACTGAGCCCGGTAAGAACCAGCGCGATGCCGGTGAGCAGTGCGCCCGCGCTGTAGACGGTCAGCGCACGAGGCGATCCGGCGATGCCGGCGACCGCGAGGCTCGCGGCCAACCCACCGACCGCGTTCGCGGTCTGCAGCAGCCCGAACGGTTCGAGGCCGACGTCGAGCTCGTTCTCGAGCAGCCCGGGGAGGACGGTCACCGAGGAGAGGCCAAGCACAATCATTGCGAAGAAGAGGACGAGCATCCAACGCAGGCGTGGCTGCGCCTGGACGTATTTCACGCCGGCGACCATGTCCTGTAGCACGGACCGATCGCCTCCCGTCGCGCGCGGGGATGAGGCAGGCAGCAGCAACAGCGACGTCGCCGCCACGCCATACAGCGCCGACATGAGGAAGTATGCGCCGGCAGCCCCGACGAAACTGATCGCGATCAGACCGGCGGCGATCGCCGGCGCCCAGATCCGCGCGGCGTTGAGTGCTACCTGGTTGAGAGCAACCGCGTTCGCTCGGAGATCTTCGCCGACCAGCTCGACGACCCACGCCTGACGGGCTGGGCCCATGAACGCGAACATCGCGCCGATGAAGAACGAGCCGATCGCGAGGTGGTAGACCTCGATGCGCTCGAGTGCGAGCAGGATGCCGATCGCGAGGAAGACGATCGTGATCACCGTGGCGCTCAGCGCGGACACGAGCCGCTTCGAGGCGCGGTCGGCAACCGCGCCCCCGAACGGACCGAGGATCGTCATTGAGATGCCCTGGCCGAGCAGGACGACACCGACGGCGCTGTTCTTGCCAGTCAACTCGAACGCGACGATTGCCTGGACGATCGTCGACATGAAGAAGGCAGTGAACGTCGCGAGCGAGCCGCCCCACAGGATCGCGTAATTACGGACCGCGAGGGCAGCAAACGAATTGCGCACGAGAAACCCCGATCGCGCGCAGTCTCACGTGCGCGTCAGGGTGCCAGCGTAGCCCGCACCGTCACCGGGCGATACGGGCCGCGCCGATCCTCGTGTGGGTTTACTGGCGAGGGCCCTCGGGCCAGTTCTCTTCCTGCCACGCGCGCCGCTGCTCGAGGTCGCTGAATCGGCCATCGCGCCACGCGAGCGCTTCCTTCAGGCCGCCCTCGCGGTTGCGGACGCGCCAGTCGTCCATCGCGGGCGACGAGTGCATGCGGGCGTCCATCTCCGCGGCGATCTTCTGCATGGTGCGGGCACCCTGCAGTTCCAGCGCGAGGTTCACCGAGCGCTTGTTCCCGGCGAGGAAGTCCGGGTGGACCATCGCCAGGCGGTCCGCGATCTCCTCAACGGTCTCTTCGAGGTCATCGAACGGTACGGACTTCAGCGCGAGACCCACGGCCGCGGCTTCCTTGCCGGAGAGAAATTCGCCGGTGAGGAGCATGTACTTCGCCCACTGCGGCCCCACGAGGTAAGTCCACATGTGCGCCGGGGGGCCACCCATCGCGCGCACCGGCGGGAAGCCGATGTTGGCGTCGTCCGCGATCACGACCATGTCGCATAGCAACACGAGGTCGGTTCCACCGGCGACGCAGTAGCCGTGCACCTGACCGATCACCGGCTTGTGCATGTCGAAAATCGCCATGCGGTCACGCTGGGCGTCTTCCATCCGCCAGGTGTCGTCATCGAACGACTGGGACCCGCGATAGACCTGCGAGTACTTATCCGCTTCATCGACCGTCTCGCCGGCGCGAGTGCGCTCCGGGGTGAGGTCGTAGCCCGCGCAGAATGAGCGCCCGGCGCCTCGAAGGATGACGGAGTGGACGCTGTCGTCGCGGTCGGCATCCCATAGCGCCTGGCCGAGCTCCGACTGGAGGCGGCGCGAGAGCGCGTTCAGCTTTTCGGGACGGTTCAGCGTAATCCGCGCGCGTCCGCGCTCCTTCTCGACGATTAGCGTCTCGTACTCGGCCATCGGTACCCCCTCGGTGCTGGCTGCCGGAGCAGATTACCCGAACCACCCCCGACGGGCTGCCCGTTAGCGGTCGGCGGCCCGCTCGAGGAGGCGGCCCTCCCAATGCTGCCGCGGCCCGGGCTCCCTACCGACTGCGCCGAGCAGGTTGCCTTCGCCGATCAGTGGCCCTTCGGTGGCGAACGTGGACTCCGAGGTGAAGCGCGCCCGGGTTGCGGGCGTGACGAGTGGCCTTGGGCGTCCCTCGCGTGGATGAATCTGTAACCCGACCCAGAGTTCGCCGTCGCGCTCGCTGAGTACGACATCGCGCCGCGCGCCGCTGTAGCGGCCGGTGATCGACGCGAGTTCAGGTGTTGGCGTCGACGGCAGCGGCGGTGCGCGGAGTCCGAGGTGCTCGTCGAGCACCCAGCCGATCAGCTCCTCGTACGGCCGGATTCCGCTGGAGGAGTTCGTCAGCACGGTGATGCCGACATCGTGGTCGGGCACGAACGTGAAGCCGGCCATGTGACCGTTGGTCTCGCTGTCGTGTCGCCAGACCTTGGTCACGTCGGGGTGCTCGAGTATCCAAGCGTAGCCGACCGCCTCGCAGTTATTGCCGCCGTCCACCTGCCGAGTCTGCATCGATCGGAGCGTCTCGGGCCGCAGCACCCGAGTCTCGTGCCCCTCGGAGTCCGTGCCGCGACCGTCGCCAAGCTGGAACCGCAGCCAGCGCAGCTGGTCGGGTAGGTCTGCGGCGATGCCGCCGTGCGCGGCGGCGCTGCGTACGAGGTGCCAGTGTCGAACGGCCTCGATTTGGCCGCCACGCACGAGGTGCCCGGCGGCGAAGCGGTGGAGCAACACGTCGTGCTCCCGATGCACTGAGTGCGCCACGCCGAGCGGCTCGAAGCTCCGTGCTCCGACGAGTTCCTCGAAGGATTGTTCGTTGCCAGCGATCACCTCGGCAAGCCGTTCTGCGAGTGCTAACCCGGCGTTGGAGTAGGCTTAGGCCGTGCCGGGCGGGACCTGCGAGGCCATCTGCCGCATGGCGCTGATCACCGAAGCCAGTCGGTCGTCGTCTCCTCGTTGGCGGGCGAGAAACCAATCGCCGTTGAAACCGCCGGTGTGGGTGAGCAGGTGACGCACGAGCAGCTGATCCGACCACTCCTCGCGCTGAAGTTGGAGCTCCGGGAGGTAACGCCGGCCAGGCGCATCGAGGTCGAGGCGACCGGCCTCGACGTCTTGCATCAGCAACCTTGCCGTGAAGGTCTTGGTGGTTAAGCCGATCTGGAACAGCGTGTGCTCATCGACCGGCAGCGGGTGCTCGATGCTGTTGACGCCGAACGTGTCGACCGTCTCCACTCCACCCTCGAAGATCCCCACCGCCACGCCGGGTACCTACAACTCCGCCATCGCCCCTTCCACGCGCTGACGGAGCTCTTCGAGCAAGGCGTGGTCCATGCGTGCTAACGCGAGCCGGGCACCACGCCTCGAACCTTCGTCTCGACGCGATAGACGCTAGTCTGCGCGGTGAGGAACAGCGATGAGAAGTCGGGGCCACCGAAGGTCAGATTCGCCGCGTGCTCCGCAGTCTCGAACGTACCGAGGTGCGTGCCGTCGGCCTCGATCACCCAGACACCGCCGGCGCCAGTCGTCCAGAGGCGGCCGTCCTCATCGACTTTCATGCCGTCGGGCACACCGGGTAGGTCCACGCCGCTCATATCGCAGAAGAGCTCTCCGCCGCTAATCGTTCCGTCGCCGGTGACGTCGAAGCGGCGAATGATGCTGTCGCCCGAGTCGCCGATATACAGCACCGACTCGTCCGGTGTGAAGGCGAGCCCATTGGGCTGGTTGAAGTCGCTGACGAGGAGGGTCAGGCTGCCGGCAGGATCAACGCGGTAGACACCCTGAAAGTCGATCTTCTGCTGCTCCCCCGGAACGCCGAACGGTTCGCGGCCGGGCCGCGCCGGTTGGAGCCCGTAGGTGGGGTCGGTGAAGTAGATCGAGCCCGAGCTATGGACGACAACATCGTTCGGGCTGTTGAAACGAGCGCCCTCGTAGCGGTCGACGACCACCTCGGCGACATCGTCGTAGGCGGCGCGTGACACGCGTCGGCCGGAGTGCTCGCATGACACGATGCGGCCGAAAGCGTCCATCGTGTGGCCGTTAGAGTGGCCGCTTGGTTCTCGATAGACCTCCGCGGTGTCGGTGCCGGGGCGCCAGCGGTGTATCCGGCTGCCAGGGATATCGCTGAAGAGCAGTGCGTTGTCTGCCGTGACCCAGAGCGGGCCCTCGGTGAAGCCAAAGCCGGTGCACAACCGCTCCTCGGACGTTGACGCGAGTAGGTCGCTCAGCCCGGCGTCGTTCGAAATCTCCATCGGTCCCCCTCCATGTGCTGCGAGCGGCCATCTTAGCGGGAGTGACTACGGGTCGTGTCGTGCGGGGTGGTTGGTGCGCTCTCTCGATCGGCGTAATGTCACGTCACACTTACCGGTGCTACCTGCACTCTCCCCGGTTTCTGAGCAGCATGGTGCCGAGCGTAAGGATTCGACGATTTGCCTCGGTGACGGCGCTTCTTGCCGTCCTGTTGCTCGCCGCGTGCAGCTCGAGTTCGGACGGCGACTCCAGCGCCACCCCGACGGCACACTGGCTGGGACCGACCCGACCGCGGCCGCGGCCGCGACGGATGCGGCACCCTCGGAGACCGCAGCCGCTACCGAGGCGCCGGCGACCGCAGAGCCGGAGCCCGGTCCGTTCTCGCCCTACGAGGACGGTTCGAATGACTGCAAGCGGAACGCGGACTACGCGGAATCACCCGTCTGCATGCCGCTCGACATCGAGTCCGTGACGATCTCGCGCGCGAGTCTGGTGACGATCGTCGTCGCTTTCCGCGCACCGCCAACCACCAACGACTGGTAGCTCACGATCGGCTTCGGCTTCGACTTCGACAATGACCCGTCGACCGGCATCGTCGACGGAATCTGGAGCGACGAGCACGGCATCGGGCCCGACGCGGAGATCGACTACTTCCCGGCCGCCGGCCCGGGCGGGACGCCGTTGGCACAGGTGCACCAGATCGATCCTGGTCCCGTGTTCAACCGTCTCGAGGTCGGCGTGCCCGAGGAGGGCGAGGTCGCGACGTGGACCTATCTTGACGAGACGTGCCTGCAGGCGGTGATTCAGGACCCCCTGATCTCGGACTCCGCCTCGATGTTCTACGTCGCGGAACACACGATGCAGCCGGATTACCACGACTCGTTCCCGGACCCTGATGACGGGCCGCTGGCCTTCGGTAGCTAGACCATGATCAACAGGGCGCCCACTCGCCACCGTCGGCGAGTGGGCGCCCTGTTGATCTAGCTCGTGAAGAGCGGCGCTGCGTTTCCAGACTCAACGTATTGCTTGAGCGACGTCATGAGCTGACCCCAGGTGTCGGCGACCAGGCCCATGCCCTCGTCGGTCGGAAATTTGGCGCGCTTGAAGTTGACCAGCATGCCGGGACCCTGCGAGTTCGGTCCCACTTCCCAGGTCACCCCGGAGTTGGCCCAGTGCGCCGCGATGACGATCGGCTCAGCGTCCTCGACGGTGCTCATTCGCGCCGACCTCCGCTGAGCGCCCTAACGGTGCGTATCCATTCCATCAGGCATCGCGTTCCTCGGTGCGGGGATAGACCGCGCGGCCAGCTCGACGAGCGTGCCGAGCGAGTGCTGGCGTTGCCTCGCTTCGAGGCGGCGCGGGTTGGGCCAGGCGATCTGCGGCGAGATCACGAAGGAGTGTGCGACCGCGCGGTACAACGTCTCGATGAAGTTTCCTTTCCGGCACTCCTCGATCGGTTCGACGAGCTGGACGCGCTCGAGCTCCTTCAGGTGGTAGTTGATGCGCTGCCGCGGCTGGCCCAGCTCGCGCCGACCGAAGCCGCCAACATCGGCTCGCGCAACACCTCGAGGATCGCGATGCGCGTCGAGTGACTAAGCCCCTGGAGTTGCACGGGAGCGCTCAGCGAATGGATTGAGGCGGTGCTGGTGGCCAAGTGCTTTCGCTGTCTAGACAGTGATGTTGTTCTCGTGAATCAAGAAGTGTCCTGTCAAGCCGTCGTGATGACTTGGCACCGACCCATGTGCATGTCATGGCCGCAAATTGCGACCGAGCCGCTCCGCACGGACACTTCCTCGATGCCGAAGCGCGACCTCGTCAGCCTGCTCGACATCGGCTTGAAGATCGCGCTGGTCGGGCTGCTCGCCTTCGGGGCGGCCAGCGGGCTCCAGCAGTTCGAAGGCAAAGCGTTCGGCGGACGTCTAATCGCTTACCCGATCGCGGTGATGGTGCTGCCGGTTGTCTGGCGTCTGTTCGCGACCAGACGTCCGTTCCCGTACCTGGCGGATGCGCTGATCACGGCGCCGTTCCTGATCGACGTGGTGGGGAACGCGGCAGACCTTTACGACACGGTCGACTGGTGGAACGACGCCAACCACTTCTTCAATTGGCTGCTGCTATCCGCGGGCGCGGGCCTGCTGGTAGCGCGCTCACGCCTCGAGGCATGGCAACTCGCGAGCCTCGTGATCGGCTTCGGCGCGACGAACGCGATCGTCTGGGAGCTCGTCGCGTACGTCGTGTTCGTCCGCGACTCTCCGGAGCTCGGGACAGCCTACGAGGACACCCTCGGCGACCTCGCGCTCGGCACCCTGGGCTCGGTAGTGGCTGCGGTGATCGCCGTGAGGTGGCGCCCTACGAGGTGACGCGCAGCTCAGGGTGCTTGAGCCCGGTGCCGGTGTTGAACAGCACGATGCGCGAATCAGCATCGAGGCGGCCCGCGGCGATCAGCTTCCGCATCCCTGCGAACGTTGCAGCGCCTTCGGGACAAACGTCGATGCCCTCAGACCGTGTCACTTCGAGGATGGCGTCCCGGATCTCGTCATCGCTGACGGTGATCGCGTCGCCGTTGGATTCGCGGACCGATTGCAAGATTAAGTCGTCTGCGAAGGCGGCGGGAACGCGGATGCCCGGTGCTATCGTTGCGGCGTCCTCCCACGGATCGGCGCGATCGGCACCCGCGTCGTAGGCGCGAACGATCGGCGCGCAGCCCTCGGACTGGACGACGATCATTCGAGGGCGCTCCGAGCCGATCAGGCCCATCGCCTCGAGCTCGGCGAAGGATTTCCACATGCTGATCAGGCCGGTGCCGCCGCCGGTGGGGTAGAGGATGGCGTCGGGCAGGCGACCATCGCACTGCTCCCACAGCTCGAAGCCCATCGTCTTCTTGCCCTCAACGCGGTACGGCTCTTTGAGCGTCGCCATCGGGAACCAGCCGTGCTCGGCGGACTGCTCGGCGATCCAGGCGCCCGCATCGGAGATCAGGCCGTCAATCAGCTTGAGCGAACCGCCGTACGTGCGGACCTCGTCCATCATCGCGACCGGCGTGTCCGAGGGCATCGCAACGTGGGCTGAGATGCCAGCCCGCGCAGCGTAGGCCGCGGTCGCCGAGCCTGCATTGCCGGCCGTCGGCATGCCAACCTCGGTCACTCCGAGCTCGAACGCCCTCGAGAGCGCCGCGGAGATCCCGCGCGCCTTGAAGGTCCCCGTCGGGTTCGAGCCCTCGTCCTTCACCCACAAGTCCGAGGCGCCCACGGTCGCTCCCAGGCGCGGCACCGCCAGGAGCGCGGTCATCCCCTCGCCGAGCGAGACGATGCAGTCCGCCTGCCGGACGGGCATGAGCTCCTCGTACCGCCACATCGACGCGACACGTCGCCCCAGCGCCTTCCTCGTGAAGGTCGCCTTCGCGGCCTCAAGGTCATAGCGCGCGACGAGCGCGCGGCCGCAGCTCTGGCAGATGGTCTGGAGCACCTCGGGGTCGTGCCGCTCGGCGCAGATCGAGCACTCGAGGTGGGTCAGTTTCGAGATGGTGGGCGTCGTCACGGGGGCTCCATCGGCAGGCATTCGAGGGGTCCACGGAGCCTACGCGACGGGCGCCCTGCGCTCATTGCTAGGCTGCGCGCACCAGCCCATGCCCCGAGGAGTGCTCGATGAAGTTTGTTCGCGTCTACACCGGTCCTGACAACCAGTCCCACGTGGAGCCGTACGAACCGGACTTCGGTGAGCGCGACGGCACTCGGACTGCGCTCGAGGGGGCGACCGGCGTGATGTACGCCCACCGGCCGGACGGCGGGTTCATCGACTACCACCCGGCGCCGCGGTTGCAGTACGTCCTCTACCTCACGGCCAGCGTCGAGATCGGACTCGGTGACGGAAGGTCGATCGTGATGGAGCCAGGCGACGTGCTGCGGGCCGAGGACACCTCGGGGCAGGGCCACACCTCGACGATTAGCCAGGGCGGCGTCTGCGCCTTTGTGCCGATCGCGGACTGACGCTGCGGCGCCGATCCGAGTACGTTGCTCGCACCCAACCAGAGGGCGCCTGACGCCCCGTAGCCCGGAGGTTTCGAGGAATGCCAGAGCTCGACGGCAAAGTCGCGATTGTTACCGGAGCAGGTCGACTGCGCGGCATCGGGCGCGCGGCAGCGGTCGCGTTCGCGCGGCTGGGCGCGGACGTGGTGATCACCGGCACCGGGCGTGACCCGGCGAGCTTCCCGGACGACGAGAAGGCTGCGAACTGGCGGGACATCGAGAGCACCGCCGACGAGATTCGCGAGCTGGGTGTCCGCGCGCTGCCGGTCGTAGCGGACGCGCGCAACATCGAGGACGCGCAGAACACGGTGCTGAAGGCGGTCGAGGAGTTTGGACGCGTCGACATCCTCGTGAACAACGCCGCGGCCGCTCGAGGCGACGATCGCGTGCCGTTGCTGGACCTCGATCCGGAGGTGTTCCAGCGGGTGCTCGACATTAAGGTGACCGGTAGCTACTTGATGACGAAGGCGTTCGTGGAGCAGGCGGCCGCGCATGGCGATGGCGGCAAGGTCATCATGATCTCCTCGAGCGCAGGGAAGCGCGGCAGCGCGAACACGCTGGCCTACAACGCGGCGAACTTCGCGGTCGTGGGAATGACACAGGGGCTCTCTCGCGAACTAGGGCCGATGGGCTTCAACGTCAACTGCGTTTGCCCTGGCGCCGTGGACACCCACAGGATGGACGACCTCGGGCGTGGCGAGCAGTGGCAGCAGATGGCTGAGCACACGCCGATCGGCCGCAACGGGACTGACGAGGAAGTGGGCGACTTCATCGCCTACCTCTGCACCGCCGCCGCGTCCTGGATTCACGGGCAGTCGATCAACATCAACGGCGGGACCGTGATCGAGCACTAGCCACCGTCGTGAGCGCCCTCGGGAACCTCCTGCGGGATTTCCGTTATGACAACAATCCCGCAGGAGGTTCCCGAGGGCGCTCACGACGGTGGCTAGTGCTCACGGGATGGTTCACAGAAGTCTCGCGGCGCTGCTTGTCTTGATCGCTTCCGCGACGGTGCTCGCGGCT
>Ga0114999_10010105_pt1 | contig 10245 bp, 10 predicted proteins | sample ArcticOcean_MG_C_3_FD_89820 | JGI IMG/M metagenome (GOLD analysis project Ga0114999, IMG submission 89820) | Marine microbial communities from western Arctic Ocean - ArcticOcean_MG_CB8_126 | ecosystem: Environmental > Aquatic > Marine > Oceanic | place: Arctic Ocean: Canada Basin | collected... | reverse complement strand
GGCAATAGTCTGTATTCTTGGAACCGGTTTTGATGTGAAAGGGATTAATGACACCGCCATGGGTACCTGCGAAAAAATCCATGACCTTGTAGAGTTAAGAAAGGACAAAGGATTGGATTTTGAAATAGAAGCTGACGGTGCAATTCGTCGGCATACCGTTCCTAAATTACGTCAAGCGGGAGCGGATATCGTCGTACCAGGTTCGCTTATTTTCTGTCCGGAGATGAAGGAGAACAGCGCATGGCTGCAATCGCTATAGACACTTATAAAGTCACCTCTAATTTGGCGAGCGCATCATGAAGGGAGGGGTCATTGGGATGTCCATTGAAGAGGACATGACCCTCGTTATCGATCAGGACCATGCGAGGTATCGAATCGATCATAAAAAGTTGACTCAATGGATTTTTATCGGGCTCCACAAGCCAGGTTATATTGATCTTTTTTTCCTTCCTGAATTGCTCCGCTTTACTAACCGATTCCGTGTTCATCCCCGCCACGAGAATACCTTGAGGTTCGAGTATTTCCGCTTTTTCTGCTAATGCAGACATAAGGGCTATGCAGGGGCCGCACCAGGTAGCCCAAAAATCAAGCAACAGGGCTTTCTTTTCTTTAACAAGGGAACCCAGTGTAGTCGTGTCCCCATTAGAATGCTGAATATTCATATCAAAAGGGACTTGAATATTCGACATGACACTAACTCTTCGGTGATCCTGAATCCAAGTTGTCAAAAGCGGGGCTAACCGTGGATCAAGCCAGAATGCATTTTTTGAATATGTTTCAAAAGCATCTATATCATTTTTAGTTTGCGCATCATAAGCATGTATGGCCGATCGCATACCCTGGTAACTTTCCGTATCACGAAATATCTTACTTTCGTCGGGTGCCCAGTTATTGGATTCTTTGTCAATCTCAGGTAAATAAGAAGATAACCCTTCATAATCCTGATTCACAATATGGAAAAGCATTCTGGCTTCCGTCAGCAGCTGTGTTGACGCGCCCAGCTTGCGCGCATGCTCAAGTTTTTCATTGAAAATATTCTCGTCTTTAATTTCACCACTGAAGATTTCATCGATGAGGGCATCAAACTCAGCAATCTCTTCTCCCGACAAAGGAGTAGAAACAGAGCTGAGAAAACCGACCGCAATGAAAGCGGCTATCAGAAAAAATGATCTATTTAATAAGTTAGTATACATAAAATAAAAAGGGTTACATTTTATAAGAACTATTTAACGCATGTTTATTTCAATTATATTTATACCGGCCATTGTTGACAGCTATACCCCATATCCCAAAACAAGTATTCAAACTTCGCAGTCATACCAAAATGCTTTGCTACTATTTCCTTCTGGCCGGAGTTAAGCGATTCACAAGTGCGCTCAACGGTTGCGAGCATATCCCGCACAGTTTGCGCGAACTCCTCCCCCGCATAGGTATCGATCCAGCGTTGATAGAGCTTATTTGGTGAACCCTGGTCAAGCAAGGCTTTACCCACCTCCCAGTAAATCCAGTAACAGGGTAAAAAAGCGCCTAAAGCTTCATAGTAGGGACGCGAATAAACAACACGTGACAAATAGGAGGTATAGAGCAGACAATTAGGGGAAGGTTCTGTATTTTCTACGTCATCCCAAGTTAAACCCCAAGCGTCGATGAATCCTTTATGTAGGGCCCGTTCTACAATGATAGCCGTTTTGGCATGCTCGCTAAACATCATCAAGTCTTCATCATCGTCACTGCGCGCCCCAAGTAGAGCGAGACCGCGCCCATAATCTTTTAAATAAAGGGCGTCCTGGATAACATAAAAGCGAAATGCGTCTTCGCTCAACTCACCGCTCGTTAATCCAAGAATAAATGGGTGCTTTAAAATAGAATTATAGGTCGGACCTATGCTTTTCCACAATGAATCGGTAAAGGTCATTTTCATTAATAATAAGAGACTTAAATAATTTTAAAATAAAAATATGAAAAACATTTAGTCCTAAGGAAACATTGAGAGTAAATGAGATAAAATATTAAGTTAAAGAGTATTCACTTTTTAATAGTTCTTTCAAACAATTTTTACACAAAATATAGATCATCACTCGTCGCCTGTCAGTCAGAGATGAAAATTATCTTAAGCACAAACGATATTCAGACTATACTAATGAATTGACCCCCAGTCGGGATTGTGTGAATTTCGCAAATTATGATTCATAAATACGCTTTTAAAATAATTTCTGTTTATACCGCCAGCTTATTGTTGGTTCTACCAATCACCTTTGCTCAGAACGATGCAGCCGAAGCAAGTGACAACGCATCGACACAAACGGATGCGGCAATAAGTGACAATGAAGCGTTCGAGGTTTACGGCTGGATGATTTCCCGACAGACGGGACTCCATATGGGCTACACGGAAGAGGAGATCGATCACATTCTTAAAGGAATGCGGCAAGGGGCACTTAGCACGGAGGAACCGGAAAATCTTCAACAGATGTTACCTACGATTCAAAAATTAGTGGGAAGTAAAGCAAAGGCTTTTCAAGATAAACAAGCGAGATTCGATGACGAAGCCGTGCAAGCACGGCTTAATGTTAATCGCGCTTATTTTGCTGAGCTTGACATTCGTGGAGTAGCAAAAACGGAAGGTGGTTTATACTATGAAATTATAGAAAATGGGAGCGGAGAAATGCCCACCGCGGCGGATAATGTCATGGTCCATTACCATGGAACATTCATTAATGGTGAAGTGTTTGACAGTTCACGAGATCGCGGAACTCCTGCCAGTTTTCATATGAGTGGCGTAATCATCGGTTTTAAGGAAGGCTTAAAATTGCTTCGCGAAGGAGGTAAGGCCAAACTCTATATCCCGCCTAATCTCGGCTATGGAAATCGGTCAAAGGGCAAAATCCCCGCAGGTTCACTGTTAATATTCGAAATCGAACTTATTGAAGTAAAGAAACCGGTGAAAAAAGAACCCGCTCCCGCTCCGATAGTACCACCCGAAAACACGGAAATAGATTAAGGAGAGATCCGGAGGACCGGAAAGTCGGAGGACTAGAAAATCAGTAAACCTGAAATCGTTAGGATTATTTTGCATCCTAACCGTGAACCCAGAACCCTCTTACTTAACACGTCGCGCTTAGTCGCGCCCTGCATATCCGCCTAAAAGTTTTGGGTTTCCGAGGATACAGAAATGGGGGTGTCTTGGGTATTGGTAAAAGTTGCTGAGATCGTTAGCGGTGGCAGAGGGGTGCCATCCGCCTTGAAGTTATTCTGCGAAATAATATTGAAAAATCCAGCATCGACACTGGTATCTGGAGCGATAATGATTGCTTTTCCATTAGATTGAGAAAGATCACCACCCGCAACTCTAATACTTTTTTCTGATCCCAAGGGATCGGAAATAGACGAGCTTTCATCTAAAAGAAGAAAGGGCGTTCCATTATCCTGCGCATCGATATCGTTAATAATCACACGACCAGACACGGGGATGGGCGCGTTGATACCCACGCTTCCCTTTGTGCCGGTAAAAACAACATTCCCGTATCCGACATGAAGCAAAGAAAGTGCGCCTATAAAAGCTACACATATTTTTAACTCAATTCGCAGAATCATTATAATATTAATGCTATTACCATCACTGAGAATAATAACGCTTCAGACCTAAATTTTTCAACTAAACTCTTTGAAGTCTAGATGCTTAAGCGATCGGATTTATTCCCTCTTTTCACAATAACTCTCTTCAACAACATTTGCTGTGTGATTTCATGATTCGCTCTCAACATTCGGTGAATATCGCCTGTTAAAAACTACGAGAATAGGTAACCCCCAATAGCGCCCAGTCCCGATCAGCATAGAGATTGGCAAATGGTTCTACATCTTGTTCCAAATTATCGAACCGAGTAAAGTAGGGTTGAGCGATGATTCTAAATGAAGGTTTTTCACCCTGCCAGCGTAAGGTAATTCCACTTTGAAATGTATGGAGTGGCGGTACGCCGCTGTCGACAAGCAGCGATTCTTCAATCTGTCCATTATCTTGATAGTAGCGTGCCGCAACACTTAGAAACCATGTTTCGTTCCAGTCATACTCCAAATTTAAACCGACAGAGTAGGAATTAAAGGTTCCTCTATTTGCATCATCTTCTACTGTTGCTCCGCCCACCGTGCGCAATACCCAACTTTCTTTTATTGCCCAGTTAAGCGAACCTTGATACGAAAACCTCAGTTCACGTGAGGTAGTATCGATGAATTAAAATTGCTGAAGAGACCGAAGTCGGGGTGTTAGCACATTTTCCAAATTCACCCCTATCGATGAGCTTTTGAGAAAGTCGATTCCGCGGAACAGGGGCTCAAATAGTACCCTTTCATAGCCGGGTGAAATATTATCTTCAGAGTATGACCCGGTTACTTCGATAAATCCGTTACTCGGTATATACTCCCAGCGCAATCCGAGGGAAAAATTAATGCCGCGAGGATCAGAAGCAAGGTCCCCTTCAATACCGGAAAACTGCTGACGGTAATATTCATCCAGCCAGAGAGAACGATGATCGGTAAAACCTTTATAGCCCCCCGCCGTTGCTGATAAAGTTATAGTCGGGTTGAGGTTTCTACTGTAGCTTAGAAGAAAAGAGGGGCTGCCCTCAGAAAGATGGGTAGGAAACCCGACAATGTCAGCAGTTGCGAATGGTTCATAGTCAATGTCTATAATTCCGTAAGAAACACCCAGACCAAAATCGGCATTTGGTCCTGTTACTCGATAATCAAGATTATTATCTACGAGGATGATGTCTGAAGACCAGAGAACTTCGACCGATGGTTCAAGATAGTGAGTTCTTATTGTCCTACGATCCCGACGATCAATACGTGAAAGATCTCCGCTTAAAGTTGTCCTCAAGCTTTGTTGCTCCTGCTGGTCCTCTAATTGAACAATGGATGTATCTATTTCAGGGATATTGTTTACCCGCTTGTCGTGATCAGATTCATTGGATACTTTTGGTGATGGAATAGGCGGCGTTTCAGGGTTAATAATCTGCTCGTTCGATGGTGTGCTTAAGATTTGACTATCGGCTATGGTATTAATTATCGTACGAATTTTGGCCGACCCTTCATAACCTGCATGTTGATAAGCTATCTTCCAACCATCACCCTGGGTTGAGGCAGAAGTTCCATCTAGAATGACAAGGAAAGGGAGTCCGGTGCCATGGAAATTATTATAAACAGCTCCGTTGGTGTCATTGAGAACAAAGCTAACCCCAGTTTTATTTATAAATTGTTCTGTTTTCTTTGGAAAAGAGGCTTCGATATTCATCGACATGACACGAATCGGGACGCGTTGGGGATTTCCCTCCCATTCAGAATAATAATTTTGGATATTGTCTTCTAAATCGGCAGAGGTTGTGAGGCAGGGAACGCACCAGTAAGCAAAAAAATCAAGGACAACAATACCACCCCGATAATCATTGAGTTTTACGCTTTCTTCACTCTGCCAACGTGACAGCTCAAAAAGCGAAGTGGTGTTTGCATCGAGCGAGATTATCCCCCATCCCACTCCGAGGCAAAAGCCGATCATCGACCTTAGCGCTTGAGCCTTCATAATTAAAAGTTACTGGCAGGTCGTACAACCCGTGCCTTGACTACCGCCATCAGACGCAGATCCTGGCTCAATTTGAGAAATAAAACGCGACTGGTAATTAAACACGGGGGAATCGGAAAAGAGCATATTAGGTTTGGAGACCAGTCTCTGCTCAGTCACTTTTACATGGGTGCAACCGGATGCTGCGATGATAAGCCATGCCAGCAGAATGAATGAACCTACATGACGTATTCTCATTTTAAAATTATGACTGGATGCTAATAGAATTACAAGCATTGGGGTAAGTATCTTTCTCGGTTTGATCGAATTTCAATAATATCATGGTTCTGAGCTCACGCCGTCGACACGCATTCGCAATAGTTCTGTGATTACTCAATTTTAGCGGATATTTAAAATGGGAGATGGTTGGACGCGTAATTATTCCAAATTTTATAAGCTGCTCGAACGATAGTGATGTTCTGTAGAATCAACACAAATACCTGATAATGTGAATATTCGAAAGGGAAATGATTTGACATAAGATATAATATTAACGCATCAAGAAGTCGTCCATCTTCTATTAAAATCAACACTCACACGGATCCAAGCGGTATGCAGAATGCAAAATTATTAAGAGAAAAGTTAAAAGGAGACAAGCTGTGCCTTGGCACGCACATAGGTAAAACCGAACCTGCCCTGACAGAGATGTTAGCGAGAAGTAACATTTTGGATTTCGTATGGGTGGAAATGGAACATGCTTCTATTACAATTGAGACTGTCGACCATCATATTATGGCTACCAGAAACTCAAATCTACCTACCATTGTTCGTGTGCCATGGAATGATCATGTTCTGATAAAACCTGTGCTTGACTCCGGTGCCGACGGCATCATTACACCGCTTATCCGCAGCGCCGAAGAAGCGCGCATGGCAGTGAGCGCCTGTCTCTATCCGCCAGAAGGTATTCGTGGTTATGGCCCCAATCGCGCCGCACTTTATGCGCAATCAACGGGACCGGACTATATAAAAGAAGCGAATGAATCAGTTGTTATCGTAGTCCAGATCGAACATATCGATGCGGTGAATGACTTGGAAGCCATTCTCGATGTCCCAGGCATCACGACAATCGTCATCGGACCGAACGATTTATCGGCTTCTTTAGGGTATCCCGCACAGCCACGCCATCCAGAAGTTTTGAAGACGGTAGACAGGATATTTGAAGCCGCCAATAAAGTAGGTATGCCAGTGGGTGTTTCCATTCCCTATGACCTCGAGATTGCGAGGGACTGGGCAGCCAGAGGTTGCCGCTGGATATCGACGGGGGCGGTCGTTTCCTTTTTCTTAAACGGACTTAAGCAAATGACCGATGACGTACGAAAATAATTTCACCATAAGCGATAACAAGAGAATTAATATCAGTACTCAGACATAAATATAATACTGATATAAAGCTCATTGTTAATTCTGAGAAAGTAACTGCATGCAAAACGCTAAAATCTTTAGAGAGAAATTAAAAAGTGATACCGTATGTTTTGGAACGGGCTCCAATCCGGGAGGTGACGCTCTGCTAACTGAGTTTCTCGCGCACGGGACAGATATCGACTTCCTGTGGATCGACATGGAGCACCCTGCGATCACCATTGAAACGGTAGACAATTTAATTATGGCGACACGAAATTCTGACGTTGCCGCATTAGTCAGAGTAGCATGGACGAATCCTGTCCTTGTTAAACCGGTATTAGATGCCGGCGCAGACGCCATCATCTTTCCACAGATTCAAACGGTAGAAGACGCTAAACTCGCCGTGAGTTCATGCCTCTACCCTCCGGACGGGATCAGGGGTATCGGTCCCGGACGAGCGGCACTTTATTCGCAATCAGGAAAAGGGCCGGACTTCTGTAAAGAAGCAAATGAAACGATTATCATTATTTTGCAGATTGAACACATCGATGCGGTCAACGATATAGAATCAATCCTGGCAGTGCCGGGAATCACATCGATCGTTTTCGGTCCCAATGATCTCGCGGGCTCGATGGGATATCCCGGTCAACCTCGCCATCCAGACGCGCTTAAGGCCGTGGACACCGTGTTGGATAAGGCTAAGCAGGCGGGTATACCCGTGGGCACTTCAATCCCCGCGGAAATCGATCTTATTAAAGAGTGGGCTGAACGGGGTGTGAGTTGGATTGAAGCGGGCATCCCATTAGAGATCATTACTAAAAGAGTTCAAAAGATGTCCGACGCGCTAAAAGATAGGTGAATGAGAGAAAGCGATAATGTGTGGATGCGGATTGGTTCATGATCTATTAACCAGGTTGCGTAAAATTCTAGGTTACTTCCGCATCACCGCTTATACTCATTTCGCATTCAAACGTTTCCGCTTTCACCCATCTTCGCTTATACGCATATCCGCGTAAAGCCTGCTACGGTAGATCCGTCGTTCCCATCAGATAGCGATCACATTCACGCGCCGCGCCGCGCCCTTCATTGATCGCCCACACGACAAGGCTTTGGCCGCGTCGCATATCACCCGCCGCAAATACCCCCTCGATGTTCGTCGCAAACTTTCCGTACTCAGCTTTTGCATTTGATCGCTCGTCTCGCTCCACTTTCAAATCTGAGAGGACGGTATCTTCCGGCCCGAGAAAACCCATCGCAAGAAGGACGAGCTGAGCCGGCAATACCTTTTCAGTACCCGCTATTTCCTTGGGTACGAATCGGTCGTTTTCGTCTTTCCCCCATTCGATCTGAACGATGTGAAGTTCCTGCACATTTCCCTCTGCATCACTCACCATCTTTTTCGTCATTATGGAATATTCACGGGGATCACTACCCTGCAAGGCTGAAGCTTCGGCCTGACCATAATCCAGTTGATAGACTTTAGGCCACTCTGGCCAGGGATTGTCCGATGCCCGTTCAAGCGGGGGCTTGGGTAAAATCTCCAGTTGGACGAGGCTTCTGCAGCGCTGACGAAGCGAGGTTCCAACACAGTCGGTTCCGGTGTCGCCACCTCCAATAACCACGACGTCCTTTCCCAGCGCGGAAAGCGTTGTCTGCACGCCGTTGAGTAATGCCTTCGTGTTCGCGGCAAGAAATTCCATCGCAAAATGAACACCTTTTAAATTACGACCCTCAACGGGAAGATCACGAGGATTAGTCGCACCGCCACAAAGAACAATTGCATCCGACTCATCGTATAAAGTTTGAGCAGAAATATTTTTACCGACCTCAGCTTGTGTAACGAATTCAATACCTTCAGCCTTCAGCAGGTCGACCCGCCGTTGCACCACCTTTGTTTTATCCAACTTCATGTTAGGGATGCCATACATGAGCAGTCCCCCGATTCGGTCTTCACGTTCATACACGGTTACGGTATGCCCCGCTCGATTGAGTTGATCTGCACAAGCGAGACCTGCGGGTCCTGAACCGACAACCGCTACTTTTTTACCCGTGCGCACTGCAGGTGGTTGGGGAGTTACCCACCCTTCCTCAAATCCGCGATCAATGATCGCCTGCTCGATAGTTTTAATCGTTACCGGGGGATCAATGATGCCGAGAACACATGATCCCTCGCAAGGGGCGGGACAAACGCGTCCGGTAAACTCGGGGAAATTGTTCGTTTTATGCAAACGGTCGAGCGCTTCACGCCATTGACCGTTATAAACAAGATCATTCCATTCGGGAATAAGGTTATTTATGGGACAACCACTGGCCATACCGGACAAGGTCATTCCTGAATGACAGAATGGAATGCCGCAATCCATGCAGCGCGCACCCTGCTCTTTCAGCTTATCTTCCGGCATCGGCAGATGAAATTCATCCCAGTCACTGACTCGATCCCGCGGAGCCCGGTGCTTCAGCGCATCTCTTTGAAAATCTAGAAATCCCGTAGGGTTACCCATTATATTAAAAAGTAAAATTAATTACCGCCCGCTCGCGCTATGTCGTGTGCATTCTCCTCGAATGCAGCCATCACTGCCTCATCACCGCTCATCCCTCTTGCCGATACGCGTGCCATCGTTTCAAGCGAGCGCTTGTAATCATTGGGGATTACCTTGACGAACTTTGGCACTAATCTATCCCACGAAGTAAGAAAGCTCCTGCCTCTATCACTTGATGTATAGGCGACATGCTTCTCGATCATCGTTCTCACTTCCTTAATATCTTCGTCGTTGTCCAAACGATCGAGACTCACCATATCCTTATTGCAATGGTTTGCGAAATCTCCTGCTTCATCGAAAACGTAAGCGATCCCCCCCGACATTCCGGCGGCAAAGTTACGACCGGTTGGACCAAGGATGACGACACGCCCACCCGTCATATATTCGCAACCATGGTCACCCACCGCTTCAATTACGGCATGGACACCACTATTTCGAACACAAAACCTCTCGCCCGCCATGCCGCGAATATAAGCCTCACCATTTGTCGCTCCATAAAATGCGACGTTCCCGATAATAGTGTTTTCTTCCGGCAAAAATGTTGATTGCTCCGGTGGATAGATGATTATTTTACCACCAGATAACCCTTTGCCCGTATAATCGTTGCTATCGCCTTCGAGGTTAAGGGTAATACCATGAGGCACGAAGGCGCCAAAACTTTGCCCCGCAGAACCTTTAAAATTCAGATAAATAGTGTCCTCGGGCAGTCCGTCAAATCCGTAGCGTTTACTGACTTCATTTCCGAGGATCGTGCCG
>Ga0114999_10010104_pt1 | contig 10245 bp, 10 predicted proteins | sample ArcticOcean_MG_C_3_FD_89820 | JGI IMG/M metagenome (GOLD analysis project Ga0114999, IMG submission 89820) | Marine microbial communities from western Arctic Ocean - ArcticOcean_MG_CB8_126 | ecosystem: Environmental > Aquatic > Marine > Oceanic | place: Arctic Ocean: Canada Basin | collected... | reverse complement strand
GTGATACGAGAGAAGTCGTCATCGGCGCCGGCAGTTTCGGTGAGCACGCCTTCACTGAGGCATGGGACGTTACCGACGGCAATACACCTGCTGAGCCAATGCGGATCGACGGAACCTGGATGCGGTTGCGCATGCGTCCCGGCTCAGAGATCACTCTCCACCTGGGCACCAAGCGCTACGGTCAGGCGCCCACCTATGCTTTCCCTTGGCACAACGGTAGTATCCCCATACGCTGATCATGCAAAGAGTTGTCGAGCCTCAGTTGATCCGCGTCGCCGGATGAAAGCTCTCCGCCGACGACTCTGCAAAGGCGGTCCGCATACCCTTGGGCGGTTCGTCATGTAGCAGGCAAGCAGGTTTCGGATAGGGGTAGATCTCGTCGTATCCAATACCTGCGTCTCGCCACACCGTCGGAAGATGTGTCGGCGTTGCAGTTGCTGCGTATTGTGCAGACCTGCCGCAGCCAGCAGTTCTTCTGTCGCTTTTACCGTGCCGCTATGGAACTGCGCAATGCGCACCCGCTTCTGTGATGGCACAAGACCTGCCGTCAGATCGGGATTCTGCGTTGTGATTCCCGTGGGGCAATTGTTGGTATTGCACTCCAGCGCCTGAATGTAGCCCAGCGCCAGCATCATGGCACGAGCAGATGCCGTCATGTCTGCACCCAGCGCCAGAGCCCCGACGATGTGGAAACCGGTGAGAATCTTGCCGCTCGTATTGACGCGAATGTCCTTACGAAGATCAAAGGCAATGAGAGCGTCGCCGACGAAGGCGAGACCGTCACGCATGGGTGAGCCCACCGAGTTTGTGTGTTCCACCGGCGCTGCACCCGTGCCGCCCTCCCTACCGTCCACGGTGATGAAATCCGGCTTGATGCCCGTTTGCGCCATCGCCCGGCAGACGACGAGAAACTCGCTGCGCACTCCGAGACAGAGCTTGATGCCAATGGGCTTGCCCCCCCGAGAGTTCGCGAAGTTGAGCGATGAATTCGACCATCTCCAGTGGGGTCCTGAGGCAGTGTGGGCGGGAGGCGAAACAACCTCCGTGCCGACTTCTACCGCACGGATTTGTGCGATTTCCGGCGTGTTCTTGCTCGCCGGCAGAATCCCGCCGTGGCCTGGCTTGGCCCCTTGAGACAGCTTGATCTCGATCATCTTCACCGACTCCATCTGAGACTTCTCGGAAAAACTCTCCGGACAGAAAGAGCCATCTTTCGTACGACAGCCGAAATAGCCGGTACCCACCTGCCAGATGAGGTCGCCCCCTGGCTCAAGGTGTGAGGGACTGATGGAGCCCTCGCCCGTGTTGTGCGCGAAGCCTCCAAGCTTGGCGCCACCATTGAGAGCAAGAATCGCATTCCTGCTCAAAGCGCCGAAACTCATGGCGGAGATGTTGAGAATGCTTGCCCAGTAGGGTTGCTTGCAGTCCGGCCCCCACACACTCACGTGCAGATCATGATCCATCTCGCGCGCGTCCAGTGCCGATAGGGAATGATCCATCCACTCATATCCACTGCTATACACGTCGAATTCCGTGCCAAAGGGCACCGTATCTCGAGCCCCCTTTGCCCTCTGATAGATGACGTTGCGGAACACCCGGCTGATTCGCGTGCCATGTACATCGGACTCGACGAAGTACTGGTAGATCTTTGGCCGTAGCGCTTCCATGACATAGCGCCCTCGGCCAAAGAGGGGGAAATTTCGCACGATGGTGCGCTTGGTCTGGAAGTAATCGTAGAAGCCGAGTACCAATACCGGACCGATAACAATCATCGTCCACTAGGCAGGTGGCCGGAAATACCCGCCTAGGGCCACACCGATGACGACCAGCAGAGATACGACGACGAATTATGTACGCATCGCGAAGCACTCTCCTTAAGTTGAGTCTAAAGCGAGAAGGCAAGAATACAGATTATCGAAGAACTGTGGGATAAGAATTTCGGAGCCATGAATCGACCACAAAGCCGTACCGTAAACCGCTACCTGCAGAAACGTGCCGACTTCGATACGTGGCCGTTACAGGGGAATACGCCTCAGACGTGCCAGTCGGTCGTGGTAATTCCGGCGCTGGCGGAATTTCCAGGAATCCTGCGCACCTTGGCAGATCTGGTGGCATCTGCAGCTAAAGGCTCAGCGTCTCCTCTTGTCATTGTTGTCGTCAATAATCGGACACTGGAGCATAGTCAGGCCGAGGACATTGCCGGCAATCAACAAACCCTGACGGCACTCGAACAGTGGGATCAACGCAGTCTGAACGTCGCCTGGGTCGATGCTTCGTCTGCGGGAAACGAGTTATCACCCAAAGATGGCGTGGGGCTGGCACGCAAAATCGGTCTCGACTGGGGGTTGAAGATTTTGGCCGAGCAGAACCGTCTCTCTGCTCCCCTGATTTGTTTGGATGGCGATTCTCGTGTAGACACGGACTACCTCAGCGCCCTGCACGCCTTTTTTGAGCCCCCTGCGAAGCGCTGGGCCTGTGTCTTACCCTACGCCCATCCCGTGGAGGGTACGGAGCAGGAACAGGAGGCGATTGTCTGTTACGAGTCCTACCTGCGTTACCACACCTTGCACCTTGCCTGGGCGGGATCACCGTACGGGTATCATACCATCGGTTCAACGATGGCTTGTACCGCCGAAGCCTATGCAGCCATTTCCGGCATGAGCCGACGTCAGGCGGGGGAGGATTTCTATTACCTCCAGCAACTGGCCAAAACAGGCAAGGTGGAACATCTCACCGGGACCGTCGTGTTGCCATCCTCTCGGCCCTCCCATCGGGTCCCCTTTGGGACCGGCCGCTGGGTGCAGAGATACCTGGATGGCGAAGTCACCGAATACCGACTGTATCATCCGGACAGCTATTTGGTAATTCAGAACTGGCTGCAACTGGCAACGAACCGAACCAATCGATCCGGTATCGAACTGCTGCAGGCGGCAGAGGAAATTCACGCTGAACTTCGGGTGTTTCTGCAACAGCAGGACTTCGTTCAGTCCTGGGATCGAATCCATTCGCAGACCTCCTCCGAAGAGGCTCAGATCGAGCAGTTCCATCGATGGTTCGACGGATTTCGCACGCTCAAACTCATCCACCATCTGCGCGATACGGCCCACGAAGAAGCGCCGATGTTCAGCGCCATTGGTGTATTGTTGAAACGGCTTGGCGTGGAAATTGAGATCGAGCTCGGCACCGCGGAACCATCAACCCTACCGCAACGCTATCGCCTCCTGGAGTGCCTGCGCACGTTGTAGAGAGCCTCTACGGACGACAGCCTGCGAGTGAACTATCTTTGCGCTTCTGTCTGTTGAAACCCCATAGAGGCCTGTTACATCTCGACTCAACCCATGAACGAGCAAATCGCCGATGCTGTCCGCCGCGTAGGGCAGGATGGCTTCACCATCCTCGAAGGTGTCATTCCCGACGATCAGGTGGGTTTTGTACGCGACGAAATCGTCGCCGCCCAGCAGCGGCGTTATGCCCAGGCTGAGGCGGAACTGGCTGCCATTCGTGCCAAAGACCATCGTGTCGGCGTCGAGGGTGTTGCCAGTTTCCGTGGCGCCATCAATGAGACGCAGGTCTTTGCGCCCTGGTTGGTTGAACGGCGCCTGCTTGGCGTTGCCAAGTCTTTCTTTGGCGAACACATCCGTATCAGCTGCACCGATTGTGTCACCAACCATCCTGGCTGCGGCCGGGGCTACTGGCACGCCGACTGGCCGTACAACCAGACCAATGCCAGCCACATTCCCGTGCCCTACCCAGATGCCCTGCTGCATCTGGCAACGATCTGGATGCTCACCGATTTCACGCCGAGCAACGGCGGCACACTGCTGGTTCCTGGCAGCCACCGCTATGCGGGCAATCCGTCAGCCGACGACATGGGAGGTATCGACCGGGATGCACCCTATCCCACCGAGTTCCACGCCGTGGGCCGTGCGGGCAGCGTGTTGTTGTATGACAGTCGCATGTGGCATGCTGTGCCGCCAAACAAATCCACAGAGGAACGCGTCGCTCTCATCGTCCGTTATAAGCCCTGGTGGCTGAATCTAGAACCGACACGCCCGGGTTCCGCAGAGCACACAGCCATGGTCGTGGAGACAGAGGGCAAGAACTACGCACAGCCGGAGCTAACAGCGGAGGCGTACGCCACCCTGCCAAAAAATGTGAAGCCGCTGTATCGACATTGGGTGGAAGGGGGCGCTTGATGAGCAGGACTCCGTACAGCGGTTCGCTGTCTTGTTGTGCTTGGGCACTTTCGGGATCTGAGGCAGAAACTCTGCAGTACCTGCACGGCCTCGGTCTGCGGGCGATGGATGTCCGCCCCGGTGGCCTGCACTCGGCAGCAGCGTTGGCGCAACGCGATGCCCTTGGGCTGGAAGTATGTTGCGTTGCCGCTTCTCACGAGTTGCCAGAGGAAGCCGCCCTAGATTCTACCGATGATCGTGCCGTTGCCAGCGCTCGCCTTCACATCGAAGACGCCATTACCCATGCCGCGTCTCTGGGTGCAGGATTCGCCTACATCGTTCCTGATGCACCTGTCGATGATCGCTCTCTGCATCGCTACGCCAACCTGTTGCCACAACTGGCCGACCATGGCGCCCGACATGGAGTACGGCTGGGCATTGAGCATTTTCCCGGCACGGCGATGCCCACGGTAGCCTCAACGCTGGCGTTTCTGCAGCGGGTGCAGCACCCCAATCTCTATCTACTTTTCGACATCGGCCACGCGCAGATGTCCAATGAAGATCCACGTGCCGCCCTGGAGGCGGCTGGCAGCAGACTGGGTTATGTGCATCTCGATGACAACGATGGCGTCGAGGACCTGCATCTGGCTCTGACGGATGGTGTGCAGACCAGGGCCTCCCTGGAGGACCTTTTCGCTGTCCTTGACGATGTGGGTTATGCGGGCCCGGTGAGCCTGGAAATGAAGAACGACCTGCCCGATCCGGCCGACGCCATCCGGCGCAGCTACGAGATCTTGCGAGAACTGACAGGAGATCGATAAGAACATGAGTGATTGGAATTTCGAACAGGTAGCAGGTCCTTTTGACTTTACCGAGGGCCCGGCGTGGGATGGCAGTGGTCTGATCTTTTCAGACATCCCCAACAACCGGTTGATGCGATTCGATCCAGCGTCGGGCGAGACCGAAGAGTTTCGCACGGCAACCAATCAAGCCAATGGACTGATGTTTGATCGCGAGGGCGTGCTGCACGCCTGTGAAGGGGGTGGTGAAGGCCGCTGCATCTCCCGCTACAACGCAGATGGCTCGCGTCAGGTCCTTGCCAGTCACTTCGAAAGCAATCGACTCAACAGTCCCAACGATCTGGCTTTCGATCACAAGGGCCGAATTTTCTTCACCGACCCCCGTTACGGCAGCGACTTCGGTGACATGGAATTGTACCATCAGTCGGTGTATCGCCTGGACCCTGATGGCGACAACCGGTCGATCACTCGTGTCACCTTTGACACGGAGAAACCAAACGGACTGTTGATCTCGCCCGACGGCGGCACACTCTACGTTGCCGATAGCGCGCAGACGGACGGTCCCCGTGAGCTTCGCGCCTATCCTCTCGATGCGGACGGCAACGTCAGCGGTCCTCATGAAGTTCCGCACAATTTCTTTCCCCATCGTGGCATCGACGGCATGTGCCTGGACGTGGATGGCAACATCGTTGCAACATCTGGCTGGGAGCAGAGCGGTCCCGGTCCCATGATCAACGTCTTCACCCCCAAAGGACGAGTGCTGGCCATGCATCCCATGACGCACGCACCAACCAACTGCACCTGGGGCGATGCGGACTTGAAGACGCTCTACGTAACCGCCGGCGCCCGCCTGTTCCGCGCCCGAACCGAACTGCAGGGAGCACTTCTCTACCCAGCAGCGAGTGCAACTTGATACGCGCCTTTAAACTCTGCGCCTGCGCAATGGCAATGCTGACAGCAGGTCCCACCTTGGCTCGTAAGCCAACTGCTGGCAGCGATCAGTTTGTAGATATCCATGCAGAGACATGGGCACAGGTTGCCACACAGATCTGGGATTGGGCCGAACTGGGTTACAAGGAGCAGCGCTCCTCAGCCCTTCTACAGAGTCATCTTCGGGACGCAGGTTTCACCATTGAGACCGGCGTTGCGGGTATACCGACGGCTTTTGTTGCGGAGTACGGCAAGGGCTCACCCGTTATCGGTATTCTGGCGGAGTTTGATGCCCTTCCTGGTTTGTCACAGGCGGCGGTCCCCCATCGGCAACCCACCGTCGCTGGTGCTGCCGGTCATGCCTGTGGCCACCATCTGTTTGGCGCCGGCTCCCTCGCTGCCGCCATGGCGTCAGCGGACTGGCTGCAACGCTCTGGCCATTCCGGCACCATCCGGCTCTATGGCACGCCTGCCGAAGAAGGCGGTTCCGGCAAGGTGTACATGGTTCGCGCAGGACTCTTCGACGATGCCGACGCAGTGCTACACTGGCATCCACGGGATCGCAACGACGCCTGGGCGTCGACGACACTGGCCAACAAGTCAGCGAAGTTTCGTTTTCATGGAATCGCCGCCCATGCCGCCTCTGCACCGGAGCGTGGCCGTTCGGCTCTGGATGGCGTCGAAGCCATGAATCATATGGTCAATCTCATGCGCGAGCATGTTCCCTCCGAAACCCGGATCCACTACGTAATCACCCGTGGGGGCGCGGCACCCAACATTGTGCCTGAGTTCGCCGAGGTCTTCTACTACGTGCGCCATCCGGATGTAACCCGTCTGCATGGCATCTGGGAGCGCGTCGTGGCTGCAGCAGAGGGTGCTGCAACGGGCACGGGTACACGCATGGACTACGAAGTCATTCACGGCAACTACAACGTTCTGCCCAATGAGACGCTGTCACACGTGATGGACGAAGGGCTGCAACAGGTTGGCGGTGTTGTCTATTCGACGCAGGAAAGGGCCTTTGCTGAAAGCCTGCAGACGACTTTTGGTGACGTCCATGTTGATCTCGCCACAGCAGAAGAAGTGGCGCCTCAGCAACGGCAAAGCATCTACCGACGTAGGTGACGTGAGTTGGGCGGTGCCGACAACAGGGCTCAGCACCGCCACATGGGTCCCGGGAACGGCAGCGCACAGTTGGCAGGCCGTGGCTGCAGGCGGCACCACGATTGGCGTCAAGGGATTGATTGTGGCTGGTAAGACGCTGGCTCGCGCTGCCATCACACTGTTTGAAGATCCGCAGGCACTCGTCGCAGCCCGCGCGGAACTAGATCGCCGCAGGGGTGATGGTTATGTCTACGTGCCACTGTTGGGCGATCGTGAGCCACCGTTGGACTACCGCGACTGAGCGACCGTGATCGTATACGGTGCGCCGCCGCGGCCTGTTCACCCGATTCCTATCCGGCAGGTCTATCCGGCACTGCATCCTGTAGGGCTTTGAGCAGCGCTCCGGCTCGTACCGGCTTGCTGACGCAGCAATCCATACCGGCCGCGAGAAAACGTTCCCGATCGCCGGACATCGCGTCTGCCGTCAAGCCGATGATCGGGATGTGACCCCCACTGCTTTTTTCAGACTCGCGAATCTTCCTTGTCGCGCTGATCCCATCTAGTCTGGGCATCTGCACATCCATGACGATGGCATCGAAGGATCCGTCGCGAAGCTCGTCTAGCGCCTGCTGGCCATCCTCAGCGATTGTTACCACATGACTAAGTTTCTTCAGCAGAACGCTCGCCACCATCTGATTGAGCTTGTTATCCTCGGCAAGCAAGATGTGCAGCCCTGGTGTGGCATCCGAAACTTCAACTGGCGTCGCCGTTGTCGGCGTTTGATCAACAGAGCCTGGTGCTATGGCACGGCACAACGCCTCTTGCAGATCGTATGGACTAACCGGCTTCCTCAGGCAGGTTGAGATACCGAACTCCCGGCAGCGGCTTTCGTTCTCTGCATCGTCAAGGGATGACAACATTGTGATGGTCACCTCCGAATGTTGAGCATCGGCCCGGATTCGGCTGGCTAGTTCGATGCCGTCGATCCCCGGCATCATCGCATCGAGCAACATCACACGATACGGAGAACCTGCCTTACGCAACAGTTGTAGGGCCGCTCCGCCCCATCGACCGTAGTTGGCACCACTCCCCAACCTCGTAATATTTCGTCTATAACTCGCAAGTTCGTCTCATTGTCATCAACAACGAGGACCTGCAGGCCGCGCAGTCTTTCACGTCCGTCCGTCGGTGGGGAACTCGAGCATGGATTCGAATGGTGCTTCGGCGATCAGGGTCTGTGCTTCTGAGGCGTTGGCGACGAGTAAAATAGCGTCGGCGCCGGTCTCAACGACGTCTCTGAGCAGCGCCCGAGCGCGTGGTCAACAATAACCTGACCGGCCTTGGTATCGTCCACAGCGAGTCGGAAGATCCAGTTCTCAGTTGATGGAAAGCGTGTGATCGGCCCGGCTGCCGCCCACGGATCCAAAACGAGAATTTCCTGATTTTTGATGAAATCCCGATGGGCGAGCAGGGGTGGTGAATGCAACCCTGACACAACGGCAAGAGCCTGCTCGTCTTTCAGGTACTGATCTAGGTGACGCTTGCTCCTAGGTAAACTGCCCCGGTGGTCTTTTCTCACAAGCTCGATAGGTCTCCCTGCGAACTGATCGTCGACTTCACTCAAGGCTGTGCGCACGCCGCGCTCGATGGAGATGGCGGATGATTTGGCAATCGTGTAGTCCGCATCTATATACAGACGAATCGGTGTGGGCTCCTGCGCCGACAACGAAGCCAGCGTGCCACTGATCGAAAGCAGAAACACGTGCGGTCGAGCCCAACGCGTGACCCCGCCGCTGATCGAGATGTGACGAGTCATTTCAGTCATTGGGGACCAACGCTGATGCCAAGTGCCAGCCCGAATCCATCTGCCGCCGGGTTGGCGTTGAGAAAACCATTGTATCGAGCCTCCAGGGCCAATCGTATCGGTCCGTGAATCTGGCAAGTTATCTGTGATTCGGTGACCCAACGATTTGGGCTCGAACGGTTGACATGAAAATCGATAAAGCCGACCCAGTTGAAACGCTTGGAAAGTTGCATGAAATGAATCAAGCTGAGTTGCTGGCCGGAACCATCGGTTTCGTATGGCAGGACCCGCCACTGAAACCAGTTGGCCCGTCCAAGGCCACCCAACGTGTGCTTGTACATGACGCCAATTCGCAACAAGCTGTTGTCGGGCCCGCTGGCGTCGTTGTACTCCACTTCCGTACCCAGACCACTTATTCCAGTCAGAGACTCAAGCCCTCGCCGCAATCGGTATCCAGTGAAGTGGCGCGTCATATCGAATCGGCTGTCCCGATCCCTCTGCACCATCGAAATCAATAAATCCCCACAGATCCGTCCCCGCCGGTAGCCCGGAATGACTGGTCACAATGTTTAGCGTGTTATGGTCTCGATGGTCCGCGTAGTATATGATCGTCGATTTTGCTAGTGCCGCCGCGCCATGCAAAGCGCATGATGGCGCAAGCAGCCATGATGAGGCCATATGGGCCTTTGTTTTTTGCCATAGATTCTCCGAAATTTCAGCTTATGAAGCGCGGGATCGATCCCCGTACCAAGATCAGGGAATTCATACACGAGCAAGTGCGATGCCACAGTTAAAATATCTTGGCGACACAAGCCACCGCCCGAGAGTTGAGTTATGACCATCGACACCCTCACAGACTCCGAACGTCGGGACATCGACGACGAGGGCTTCGTTATCCTGCGCAATGTCTTCACCGGCCAGCAAGCTGCGGCGATGATTTCGCGGATCAGGCACGTCGCCGAAACGACGGAGCGAGACCTCTCGCGCGAAGCAGTCGTTGAACCGGAAATAATCAAGGTCACCGACTTGATCAATGTCGGCGAAGTATTCGATATCGCCTACACGCAGCCCCGGGTACTTGCTGCCGTACAGTATATGCTCGGCGGTGACGTGAAGCTGCATTCCATGGCTTCACGGTCGGCGACGCCCGGCTTTGGCCAACAGGCCTTACACCTGGACTTCGGTCGCGACCTGGGCCAACCGTATCCTGCCGGCTGCAACACGCTGTGGACTCTGGTCGATTTCAATCGTCACAACGGCGGTACACGCCTTGTGCCGGGCTCGCACAAGTCGAAGAAAAACCCACGCGAGGCTCTTGAGGATCCCGCGGCCGACGCTCCCGGCGAGATTCGGCTCGAAGCGCCTGCTGGCTGCGTGGTAGTGTTCGGCGGGCACACCTGGCACGGTGGCGCGCAGAACCAGAGCGACGATG
>Ga0114999_10010102_pt1 | contig 10246 bp, 11 predicted proteins | sample ArcticOcean_MG_C_3_FD_89820 | JGI IMG/M metagenome (GOLD analysis project Ga0114999, IMG submission 89820) | Marine microbial communities from western Arctic Ocean - ArcticOcean_MG_CB8_126 | ecosystem: Environmental > Aquatic > Marine > Oceanic | place: Arctic Ocean: Canada Basin | collected... | reverse complement strand
GTTTTACGAGATTCAAAATTACCTAATGATAAGAAAAAAATTAATCTTTTAATTAAATGGATTGAAAAAAATATTTCTTCAATGAATAATGATCTTCCTCATAGTGGTGCAACTGGATTGTATACACTATCTCTTAAAAAAACTCAGTAAATTATTATTCTATTTTCATTCTGTTCAATCTAATTTCTTCACTAATGAGTTGTTTGTTAAATCCAATTATAAATGCAACATAATCTGCAATTTCTTTTGGTTCTAAAAATGTTTCAAATTTTTGATCCTTAGATTTTTTCCCCATTTTCGTTTGTGTTGAGCCTGGAGAAATAGTAAACACTCGAATATTATTATTTTTTAATTCTGAGAACAATGCACGTGAAAATCCTAACAAACCATGTTTACTAGAGCAATATGCGCTACTATTTTTAAATCCATTATAAGATGATGAAGAACCAATATTTACAATTCTTCCCCATTTTGATTTTTTCATGTCTTTTACAAATTCTTTACTAAAAATAAAAGGAGCTCTTACATTAATTTTAAATGATTCTTCAAATTCTTCCACTGTTGTTTTATCTATAGATTTTATTAAAAATAATCCTGATGTATTGATTAAAATATCAATTTTCTTAAATGTTTTTCTTATTTTTTTAATAGATTTTTCAATTTGTTTTTTATCTGTAAGCTCTACTGATTCCGTTTCCACTATAATATTATTATTTTTAATTTCTTTTTTTAATTTTAGTAATTTATTTTTATTTTTTCCGATTAAAAATAAATTATAATTTTGTTCTGCAAGTTTTTTAGTAATTGCATTACCTATACCACCTGATGCACCAATAACTAAACAATTTTTCCCCAACATTACACTATTTGATTTCTTTTATCTCTACATATCTTTTTTCATTATTTGATATCCTACATGCCTCCATTACTTTTGCTTGATTTAGAAGATCCTCTTCAAAATTATAGTTACATGAATTTGATTTAATTATTTCACCACAAAATGCTTCTATCATTAATTTAAAATGATTAACTGGTTCAACTAATATTTCTTCTTCCATACTACTATTTTTAATATTTAATCTAGCTGGCATATCTGGTGGTATGTTGTAAGCTCTAGTCAAGTTTAGAGAACCATCACTACCCCATAATCTATAATTTGATTGATAATCAAGATCATAACCTACACTACTTTGAGATTGTATGTCATCATCAAAATCCATCAATAATGTAGCTTTAGTATCAACTTGTGTTTTTTCATCAATAGTTAAATTACAAAAAACACCTTTAGGTTCAGATTCAAATAACATTCTTGATGCATTAATTGGATAACATCCTGCATCATTTAGAATACCTCCTCCTAACGATTTATCATATCTTATATTATTTTTTGATATTGATGGAAAACCATATTTTGAAGAAAATAAGAATATTTTCCCAATTATTTTATCGCTGATACATTTCTTTACTTTTTCATGAGATGGATGAAAGCGAAACATAAAACCTTCCATTAATCTCACATTATTTTCTTTACAAATTCTAACCATTTTTTTTGCTGAATCAAATGATGTTGTTGTTGATTTTTCACATAGTATATGTTTTCCAGCTTCAGCTGCCTTCAATACCCATTTTTCATGATTTCCAACTGGTGTAGAAATATACACAGCATCTATATTTTTATTATTTATTACATCGTCATAATTTCCATATTGTGAACAATTAAATATTTTAGAAAATTCAAATGCTTTATCATTTGAACGACTTCCAATCTGTTCTAATTTTGCATTATTTGAATTTAATATTGCAGGTATAGTAGAATTTTTTGCAATTGTTGAACAACCAATTATTCCAATTTTAATAGTCATCATTAAATTATTTTACCAGATTGTCCAACCACCATCTACAACCATAGTTGAACCAGTTACATATGATGAATCTGATGTACATAAAAATTCAACAAGTTTATTCAATTCATCTTTTTTCATCATTCTTTTCATGGGTGTTAATTCCGAATATGCTTTTTTAAATTCATCATCTTGATCAAATTCTACTCCTCCTGGTGCTATACAATTCACTCTAATTCTAGGAGCTAAATGTGTTGCAAGAAATTTTGTTAAATTAATTACTCCAGCTTTTGAAATACTATATGCGGGATGTTTATGCCCTCCATTGTATAAATCTGGTCTAGCTGAAACTATACCTGTAGAAGCTGAAAAATTTACAATAGTACCTTCATCATTATTTTTTGCAAATTGCCTACATACTGAAAATAATGATGTTAAATTTACATCTAAAAATTTCTTAAATGATTCTAATGATACATCAAATATTGTCCCTCTAGTTTTTCCTTCTTCAACATGATCGTTCATTGCAAAACAATTAACTAAACAATCTGCTTTGTTTTTTGAGAACCAATCTTCCACAAAATTTTCATCAGTTAAATCATGACCTAAAACTAAATCAAGAGTAATTACTTCATGTTCTTTTTTTAGATGTAAAGTAATTTCTTTTCCTAGTAATCCTTCAGATCCAGTAACAATTATTTTCATTTTTTAACCTTCATTTTTAATTAAATATAGTATTTATCTACATATTGTTTTACAAATTTATGATAAATTTGACATGTTTCCTTTGGCTTAAATTTTGTTTCTGACTGCCTTGCTCCTTGAATAATCAAATCTCCTGAATAATCAATTTTGGACAACATAGCAAAAAAATCATCAAAATTTGTATCTCCTATTCCTAATGGAACTGTTCCACCATTGATTTTTCTATCCTTGACATGAACATTTTGTATCCATTTATTCAAAATAGTCAATTCTTCTATCACATTATATTGTAATGATGTACTATTACCTGAATCATAATTTATTTTTATATTTGGATGATTAATTTGCTCAATTAATTTCTTAAAATTAGCTGGATTAAGATCTGTTTCTAAACCTATAAAGATATTATTTTTTTCTACACATTCCAAAATTTTTTCTAAATTTTTAATTAATTCATTTCTATTTTCATCTGTTTTTAATGAAGATGAATCAACAAATGGTATTTCAATACAAGAAATATTTAGATTAATACAACAATTAATTAATTCATTTAATTTTTCTAAATTCTTTTCTATATTTTCTGATGTTTCAGAAAATAATTTTTTCTCCATAAAATAATCAGCACAAACAGAATTTATATTAATATTATTATTTTTAGACAATTCAACTATTTCTAATCTACCTTCATTTGTTAAAATTGGATTAGGGTGAACTGTATCAAATATCCACTCAATAACTTCAAATCCACAATTTTTTGCTTTTTCAAATTCTAATTTCCAAGAATTTATTGGAAATGCTTGAATTTGATCTGTATACTGTTCAGATAATCTTCCTTGCATAATGCCTATTTTCACTTTTTTAGCCATTCTGTTTAATTCATTTTTTTCCATATTAATGATTTATTTCATATTTGTATTAATTATAAAAAATCATTTCTCAGTTATGTTTAATATCGTTTATCTGAAGTGAAATTATATGACCTCTAAACCGAGACTTCTTTTCTGGTTAAATGGATTTTTTTTACATTTTTCACTTGCATATTATCTTCAATCTAATTTTGATGCTGATTATTATGGAATTATAGATATTAATTCAAAACCAAAAATTTTTTTCCAAAATCAATCTTTGGTAGATTTTAAAAAAATTTGGTTTTTTCATGATCATATTAAAAAAACAAAAATGGAACCTGATCTTGATTATCTTACTAATTTTGAAAATAGATATGGAATTGATTTATGGAAATTAGCGATTAATGAAAGATTTTTTTATAAACATAATCGTTTTTATAAGTTTTCAAAAAATGAAATTTTATCAATTCTTGAACAAGAATCTAAATTATTTGAAAATATTCTTGATGAGATTAAACCTGATTATTTGCTTACTTATGATCCACCATTTCATCATCAAAAATTATTATTAGAACTTTGTAAATCTAAAAATATTCAAATTTTATCTATTTGTGGTACTGGGATTGAAAATAAAGTAATTTTAACTGCAGATGGTGGAACATTTGATCTTAAATTAAATGAATTACCCACAAATTCTTTCACTTCTAATAAAACTATTAAAAAAAATTCTTACGATTTAGAGGTTAAAAAATATTTAAAACATCGTGAAACTAAATTTGTTAATAAATTTCAAGCATTATGGGATTATTTACTTAATTTTGATTCTACTGATTTAAATTCTAATTTTATGTATTATGGAAGAAGTAAATTCAAAGTATTTAGTGATCAAATTAAGTTAGAATTAAAACGAAGAAAAAATTTTAATTTTCTTCAAAAAGCTTCAACTTTAAATCCTAACTTGAATACTCCTTTTGTATATTTTCCTATGAATGTTGATGAGGAAATGAATCTTTTACATTATGCACCATTTTATAATAATCAAATCGAAGTAATTCGTCATATTGCAAAATCTATTCCTATTGATTATGTTTTATTTGTAAAAGATCATGTTGCATCAAAATTAAGAGGTTGGCATGAACCAAATTATTATAAAGAAATTTTAGAAATACCTAATGTTATTTTAATAAATCCAAATTTTGATAATGATACTTTGGTACAACATTCTAAATTGATTTTTGGTATTCGTGGTACAACTCCTTTGAAGGCATTAAAATATGGTAGATCCTCAATTATTTTTGGAGATCAGGCATTCAAAATATTACCGTCTATTTTTAAAGTTGATTCCCTTACCACTCTTCCAAATTTAATAGTTGAAGCTTTAACACATAAAGTTGAACCATTTGAATATGAACAGTATGAAGAATTATTACAAAATAGGTTAATTGAATTTAATATGTTTGAATATGAATATCAACGTGATGTTAATTTCTTATCTGGAAAAATTAATTCAAATATTTTAATTTCAGAAAATCATATGAGTAAATTTTTGAAAGAAAATAAAAATTCTTTTTCAAAACTTATTGATTCCCATTTAAAATTAATTACTTCTTAGTATAACATACCTTAAATAATCAAACTTTGTTTAAACAATACTTTGAAAGTAATAATTGGTATTCCTGCATTTAATGAAGAAAAAAATATTGGAGCTATTGTTGCAAAATTAAAGATAAAATATGATCATGTAATTGTTTGTGATGATGGTTCTTCTGATATGACTCAAACTATTGCTTTATCTTTAGGTGCGACAGTTGTCAAACATCCTAAAAATTTGGGATATGGTGCAGCTATAAAGACAATTTTTAATGAGGTTAAAAAAACAGATGGAGATATTTTAGTAACTTTTGATGCAGATGGACAACATCAAATTTCTGAAATTGATTCTGTTTTAAAACCTTTATTTGAAAATAAAGCAGATATTGTAATTGGTTCAAGATTTTTAGGAACTACAAAAAATTTACCAAAGTATAGGAAAATAGGCATTAAAACAATTACTAGTTTAACAAATGCGGTTACTGGTTCTAATCTTTCTGATACTCAAAGTGGATTTCGAGCTTATTCAAAAAAAGTATTAAATGAAATTTTTCCAACAGAATCTGGGATGGGAATATCTACAGAAATTCTCATAAAATCTTTAAAAAAACAAATGAAAATAGTTGAAGTTCCAATTACTATTAGTTATGAAAATAATTCTCACTCTCAAGCACCTATTTCACATGGAGCTTCTGTAATTATAACTACAATAAAACATGTAGCCATTGAACGTCCACTTTTGTATTATGGTATAACTGGTCTATGTTTTCTAATAGTTGGATTAATTTTTGGTGGTTGGACAATTCAGATATATTCTGAAAGTGGTTCTGTAACTACCAATATCGCTCTTGTTGGAATTGGTGGTGTTATTTTAGGCACTATCCTATTAATTGCAGCAACAATTCTTTATTCTATTGCTAATGTTGTTAGAGAAAAAAAATAATTTTTTAAACATATTATTGTTTTTTATAATTAGATCCTAAAATTATAATGATATGTATTAAATTTTATAAATTATTTATTTTGTTGATTCAATTTCTACAATACCGCATATTATATGATAAATTACTCTATGCACCTCTTGAATTCTTGCAGTATTAGTAGATTGAACTACAATTGGAATATCTACAACATCATTAATAGTTCCACCATCTCCTCCAAGTAATCCTATTGTAATTGCACCCATTTTTTTTGCTGTTTTAATACCTTCTTCCACATTTTTTGAATTACCGCTAGTAGAAATCCCTAATACTATATCTCCTTTTGAAACGAGACTTTCACATTGTCTACTAAAAACTATGTCATATGAATAATCATTTGATAATGAAGTAATTATTGATGAATCTGTAGTTAAAGAAATTGCTGGTAAACTTTTTCGTTCTTTCTGAAATCTTCCAATAAATTCTGCAACTATATGTTGAGCATCTGCTGCACTACCTCCATTACCAAAAATAATTATTTTATTTCCTGTGCTAAAACATTTTATTATCTGATTGATTGATTCTTCAATTTTCTCTGATAAATCTATTGAATTTAAAATTACGTTAGAGCTTTCTGTTATAGTTTTTATTATCTGATCATTTATTGAACTCAAACTAATCGTTCTCTAAGTTTTTTCATAGCAGATTTTTCTGAATCCCATATTTTCTTTTTACCGTCTCCTAAAATAATATCTAATACCCTTACATCTCTTACAAGTCTCATTAATCCTTCTGGTTCTAATGAAGCTGCTTGATCACTACCATACATGGTTCTATCTAATGTAATGTGTCTTTCAATTGAAGTAGCACCTTGAAGAACAGCTGTAATACAAATTAATGATGCTGCAGATTCGTGACCACTATAACCTACATCACATTTGAATTTATTTTTTAGAGTTTGAATTAGTTTTAAATTCGCTTCCTCTATCTTCATCGGATAACTACTATGTGAATGCATTAATTCAAATGGACATTTATATTTCTTGAAAATTTTAATTGCTTTTGAAATATCGTTTATTGTGCTCATTCCTGTAGAAATGAATGTATGTTTCTTTTCTTCAGCAATTATTTCTAATAATTTGGTATGAATTAACATCGCTGATGCAACTTTATTATATTTAGTTTTGAATTTTCTCATTTCAATTTGACTATCTATATCCCAACATGAAAGATACCACTGAATATTTTTTTGTTTACAATATTTATCAATAATTTTATAATCTGTTGTAGAAAATTCTAAACCTTCTTTTTGTTCTCGTTGTGTTGTTCCCCATGGACTTTCTCTTGGTCCATCTAGAACTTCTTTAGAATATACTTTATTCACAGTTCTTTTTTGAAATTTAACTGCATCACATCCAGATGAGACTGCAAGATCAATTAGCTTTTTGGCAATTTTTATATCTCCATTATGATTTATTCCAATCTCTGCAGTAATGAATACCATGTTTATTCTCTAAAATATGTCCTATTAAATTTGACTCAGTACCAATTAGTTTCATTTGAAAATTTTTCTTTTAAAATTAAATCAATCATTTCTCTCAAGGCTCCATTTCCTCCTGAATTTTTACAAATATAATTTGCATTTTTTTTAGCCTGCAAAATTCCATCTGAAGGAGTAACTGCAAATCCTACTTTTTTCATCAATTTGATATCATTAACATCATCACCAATAAATGCAACTTCAGAAGGTGAAATTTTGTAGTATTTGCATATTTTTTCTAATTCTTTTTCTTTAATTTTAATTCCAGAGTAAGTTTTTGAAACATTCATTTCTTTTGCCCATTTTTTAACAATTTTTGAATTTTCTTTTGTAACTATTGCAGTTTTAATTCCATTTCGTAGTAGAATGTTTATTCCCATTCCATCTCTTACGTGAAATCTTTTCATAATTTCACCTTTCTCTGAATAATATCTTCCACCATCTGTTAATACTCCATCAACATCAGTTAACACTAATTTGATTTTTTTACATTTACTTTTTATTGATTCTCCCAATTTCTTATCTCTAGTTTAGAATTTTGACATAATAAATATAATTATAACAAATGAATTGATTCCATATACATGTCATTAAAAATAGAAAATCTTGATTTAGGCGTACAAATTTTTAGTCCTCACATTAATCTAGATGAAAGAGGATTTGTAACAGAAATTTTTCGTTCAGATTGGCTTGATTTTTTTGATAAATCTTTACCTAAACAAGTTAATTTTTCTAAAAGTAAACCTGGAGTTATTCGTGCTTGGCATAGGCATAATCGTAATCAGACTGATTATTTTATGGTTACAGAGGGAAAAATGAAAATTTGTGTTTATGATGGAAATAAAAATTCTGATACTTTTGGAACATTAATTGAAGTTTACGCTGATGGCGATGATTTAAAAATAATTAAGGTACCTGGGAATTTTTGGCATGGAACAAAAACTATCAGTTCAATTCCTTCTAAAACAATTTATTTTTTAACCAACCTATATGATTATGAAAATCCTGATGAAGAAAGAATGGATTGGAATGATCCTACTGTAATTAATCCAAAAACAAAAAATCCTTATGATTGGAATATTGATGAGTAGGTACTGATTTGAAATTTTTAGTTTGTGGTGGTTATGGGTTTATTGGAAGTGAATTTATCCGAAACCATTTTGAATATAATCCAAATGATGAAATCATAAATATTGATAATTTATCATTAGGTTCAAATAAATTAAATCTTGAAACAATTGAAAATAATCCTAATTATCTGTTTAAAGAAGGAAATATCACTGATATTGAATTTGTAAAAAATCTTTCAAAAGATGTTGATGCAATCATTAATTTTGCAGCAGAAACTCATGTTGATAGAAGTATTGCAAATCCGAAACCATTTTTGGATACTAACATCTATGGAACTTATTCTCTTTTAGAAGCATCTAAAAAATTTGAAAAATTATTCATTCATGTTTCCACAGATGAAATTTATGGTGATTTAGAAAAAAATGCTAAACCCTTCTTAGAAATAGATAATTTGAAACCAAGTAATCCTTATGCTGCAACAAAAGCATCTGCTGATCTTTTGGTTCAATCCTATGCAAGAACTTACAAAACTAATTGTATAATTACTAGATGTACAAACAATTTTGGCCCATTTCAATTTCCAGAAAAACTAATCCCAAAAACAATTATTCGTGCCCATAAAAATTTGAAAATTCCTTTGTACGGTGATGGAAACCAACTTAGAAGTTGGATTTTTGTTACGGATCATGTTCAAGCAATTGATTTAATTGCCAAAAAAGGAATTTCTGGCGAAATTTATAATATTTCATCTTGGAATGAGATTTCTAATAGAGATATTGTTGAAAAAATATTACAAAAAATGGAGAAATCCGTTGATTTAATTGAACATGTTGATGATCGCCCTGGACATGATAAACGGTATTCAATAAATTATGAAAAAATTAAAAATGAATTGGGATGGTACCCACAATTTAATTTTGAAAGTGCTTTGGAAAAAACAGTTGAATGGTATCTAAATAATTCAAAATTATGGGAACCATTAGTGAATGAACAAACTTTACATCCTCAACCTTGGACTTTAAATTGGAAATAGTTAGTTTTCCTCTATACTGTGAGGATTTTCTCGCATAGTCTGACTTTTGTTTTGTTTTTGATTTTGGAATTGAATTAATTTTTCAATTTTTTCAGAAGAAAGGTTTGAAGATTTTACAATCTCATTTATTGAAAGATTTCTCTCTCTTGCATAAAGTATTAGATCTACGATATTGTAAGGAACTGCATAAAAAAATTCTTCATCACTTGTTTTAAAGCTCCATACATCTGGGGAGGCATCTTGATTTATAATTTTTTCAGGTAATTTTAAAAAATTAGCAATCTGATAAATTTGAGTTTTATATAAATGAACTAAAGGTTCTATATCTGAACCTCCATCACCATATTTAACAAAATATCCTTGTAAATATTCTGTTTTATTTGTAGTTCCTATTACTGCAAAATTATTTTTTTCAGAATAATTGTAAAGCATTGTCATTCGTACTCTATGTTTAATGGATGTTAAAGCTGTTAAATTAAGAAAATCAAATGATGATATTTTTAATTTATGTAATACATTTTCATTATCTAAAATTTCTAAAAATGGCATTCCTATGTTATTTTCTAATTTTGGTGGGACAACAACTCTATATTTGCATTTTTCATTGTAGTTTGAAAATTTTTCTTTTACAATTTTTTCTTTATTTTCATATACTCCAAATGATTCTAAAATATTTGTTATATCGATAGTTTTTGTTT
>Ga0114999_10010101_pt1 | contig 10247 bp, 10 predicted proteins | sample ArcticOcean_MG_C_3_FD_89820 | JGI IMG/M metagenome (GOLD analysis project Ga0114999, IMG submission 89820) | Marine microbial communities from western Arctic Ocean - ArcticOcean_MG_CB8_126 | ecosystem: Environmental > Aquatic > Marine > Oceanic | place: Arctic Ocean: Canada Basin | collected... | reverse complement strand
GTGGTACCGCATTGCCGACTGCACGCCGGCCGAGGTAGATCAGGCGGTCGCGGCCGCCCAGGCAGCGCTCAAAGCACCCGAGTGGGGTGACATCACACAGACCCAGCGCGCGGGGATGATCTTCAACCTGGCGGCGCTTATCAAGGAGTATGCGCCGGAACTGGCGCTGCTCGAGGCGCGGGACAACGGCAAGATCTTGAGGGAGACCACCGCGCAGATCTCCTATTTGCATGACTATTACCGGTACTTTGCCGGCATGGCCGACAAGATTGAGGGCAGTACGATCCCGGTCAACAAGTCCCAAGTGTTGAACTTCACCCGTCACGAACCGCTGGGTGTGGTGGCGATCATTACGCCCTTCAATTCACCGCTCAATATCTTGAGTGTTTCTCTGGCGCCCTGCCTTGCTGTGGGGAACACGGTTGTTGCGAAGCCTTCCGAGCACACCTCTGCCAGCACCATTGCCTTTGCTGAACTCATTAAAGCTGCGGGCTTTCCTGATGGAGTTTTTAATGTCGTGACGGGCGCGGGCGCGAGTGCGGGCCAGAGTCTAATCAGTCACAGCGGGGTTTCCAAAGTGGCGTTTACCGGCGGCAGTGATACGGGCCGGCGGATTGCGGCGAGCGTTGGAGACTGCCTGACCCAGGCCAATCTTGAGCTCGGCGGTAAGTCTCCGCACATCATCTTTGCCGATGCGGATCTCGATCGCGCGGTCAATGGTGCGGTGGCGGGAGTCTTTGCTTCGGGTGGGCAGACCTGTGTCGCCGGCAGTCGGATCTTTGTCGAAGAAAGTATTTATGAAAAAACGCTCGAGCAACTGAAGGCAAGCGCGCTTGACGTGGTGGTGGGCCACCCGGAGGAGCCCGCAACGCAGATGGGCCCGCTTGCGACCCGAGATCAGCTGAGCAAAGTCGAGGATTTTGTGCGTTCTGCTGAGGAAGAAGGCGCCCGGCTTGTCTGTGGTGGAAACCGCCTTGAAGGCAGTCCCTACGGTGACGGTTTTTATTTTGCGCCCACGCTCTTTGCGAATGCCCGCAACGAGATGCGCTTTTGCCAGGAAGAGATCTTTGGCCCGGTGGCCGGGGTGATTCCTTTTTCCAGCGAGGCCGAGGTCATTGCACAGGCAAACGACACGCGCTTTGGCCTGAGTGCAGGGTTATGGACGCGTGATCTTGATCGTGCGATGCGCTGTGTGGATGCCATCGATTCGGGGACCGTATGGGTCAATACGTTCCGCAGCGCAGCGATGATGTCCCCCATGGGAGGCTTCAAGGACAGCGGGTACGGCAAGCACAACGGTTTTGCCTCGATCCGCGATTTTTCAAGACTCAAGAATGTGGTGGTGGATTATTCTGGCCGAAAACAGGATGCCTTCGTCGTAAAGCTCAAATAACTGTAACCCCACAATCTGAGTTATCCAGTCGCGTTTGAAAAACTGAACAAGTGAAAGAGTCAACAAAAATCTATAGCGAAATTCTTGCGTGCGAAGCCTCGGGAATAAATCATCAGAGCGTAGTGTTGATTCATGGATTGTCTGGGACCTGTGCTTTGTGGGATCCGGTATCGGATGTATTGCGCCAGCGTTTTCAGGTAATCCGTTACGACCTTCGGGGGCACGGTGAGAGTGGTTCACCCGAAGGCCCGTGGACGCTCGACGATTTTGTGGCTGACCTTCTTGAAGTGCTAAAGCGCTATGAGATCTCCCGAATCCATCTCGCCGGTTTTTCAATTGGTGGCCTCATTGCGCAGCGTTTTGCAATCGATTACCCGGATAAACTTGAACGGCTTGCGATCGTGAGCGCGGTTGCGGGACGCACACCGGAAGAAAAGGCCAAAGTGGCGCAGCGTCTTGAAAACATCCGCGAGGGGCATTACGAAGTCAATATCGAGGCGTCACTGGAGCGGTGGTTTTCATCGGACTTTCGGGACAGGCATCCGGAGCTGGTCGAAAAGCGCATTGCCCTGTTACGCAAAGTCGATCGGCAGAGTGGTTACCTGGAGGCATTTAAAGTGTTTAACACCAGCGATCTCGCTGATGAGTTGCACAGGATTGGCGCACCGACGCTGGTCATGACGGGTGAAGATGATCCGGGATCCAATCCCCGGATGGCAGCACTGATGCATTCGCGAATTCCCGGATCAAGAATGGAGATACTGCCGGGACTTCGTCACAGTCTGCTGGTCGAGGCACCCGGTCTTGTGGCTGAAAAACTTAACGGATTTTTCCTGGAGGAATGGGTTTGAAATTTCATTTGGTTATCAACATGGAGCGCATGGATGCCTCGTCTTCTTATTCGGAAGTTGCGCGCCACGTGACCGAGATGGTGCAGATAGCCGAGGAGGCAGGCTTTCATATTGTCTGGTCCGCGGAGCATCACGGTATCGAGATGACCATTGCGCCTGACGCCTTTCAGATCCTGACTTGGCTTGCCGCACACACCTCGCGGATCCGCCTGGGAACCGCTGTCGTGGTGTCGCCGTATGCGCATCCCGTGCGGGTGGCCGGGCAGGCCGCACTTTTGGATGTCTACAGTGATGGCCGCCTGGATCTTGGGTTAGGTTCCGGAGCCTATCAATGGGAGATGGACCGAATGAAGCCTGGTCTCAAACAACAGGACGCACACCTTTATACACAGGAGTTGTTGCCTGCGGTGCGGGCTTTGTGGCAGGGAGACTATACCCACGAGGGGGAGTACTGGCAGTTTTCACGCATGACGTCTGTGCCCAAGCCCATCCAGGCATCTACTCCCCCGGTCTGGATTGCTGCTCGGGCACCGGTGACCTTTGAGTTTGCCGTCAAAAACCATTGCAACATTATGTCCTGGGCGCTGGCCCGGCCTTTTTCCGAGGTCGAGCTTTACAAGGAGAACTTTGAGACTGCGGTAAAAAATAATCCTGGTATGCCCCGTCCGGTCTTCGCAACCATGCGCCAGACTGCTGTTTATGAAAAGACTTCAGACGTGGATCCTTACCTTGATGCCTTTATCTCGAAAACGGCTCGTTTCGAAAACCTCTTCAAGAACATTGCTGATGTAAAAGAAGGCTTTCCCGAGCAGGTCGATCTTTCGACCGTTGTCGGGGAGGATCGCTTCAACCGCGAAGAACTCCAGAAGAATCTGATGTTCGGTACGCCCGATGAAGTGGTAGCCAAACTCGAGCAGTACCAGGCGATCGGGGTTGATGACTTTATTTACAACGCCAGTTACGGTCTTGACCGCGAAAGACAGAAAAACTCCCTCAAACTTTTCTGTCGGGAAGTGGCCCCGGTTTTTCGCTGAGGAGTATAGGAAAAATAAAGAGTATAGGAAGAATAAACGCCCTTTTCACCCAAGTCGAACAGATGATTCATTCATTGGGAGGTTCCGGTGACTTGCTCTGTTTTCCCTTCAGCAGGGTAATGAACAGGGTGCTGGCAAGTATGACGATCATTCCGGATACCTCAAAAAGACTCGGCAACTCGCTGAAGAAAAAGTAACCAATTACCCCTGCAAAAACAATACGCGTGTAGTCAAATGGCGCGATTAACGGTGTATGTACCCTTCGACAGGCTTCGATGAAGCACCATTGAGCACAGGTGCCAAGAGCTGCTATCAATAACAAGTAAATCCATTCCAGTAAGTCAGGTTGAGTCCAGGTAGTCAACGCAGGGACAAGAAACGCGATTACGGCAACGATCGGGAAATAGAGCATTAACGTGATTGTTGGTTCAAGCGCCGACAGTTTCTTTATAAGGACCACCACGACCGCATGAAAAAAAGCACCACAAAGTGCAACCAGTCCGGCTAGTTGGAAATCGATTTGGCCAGGTTGAGAAATAATGAGAACACCAACAAAACCTGCGAATGTGGCCACCCAGATCGTTTTTGTGATGGCCTCTTTGAGAAAGACAACCGCGAGGAAGGTCAGAAAAAGCGGCATCGTGAATGAATATGCTGTCGCCTCCGCCAATGGTAACCGCGCGTAGGCAAAGAACTGGGAGGCCATGGCTAAAACACCAAAAAACGCACGTAATAGGTGAAGGCGAAGGTTGCTGAATTGGAGCGCTGCAAATCGGTGTCGCCACACAAAAGGAACAATTAATAGAAGTCCGACAGCTCCACGAATAAACACGATTTGTGAGCTACTAAACGTGTCTCCGATCGCCTTCACCAGGGCGCTTTGAGATGACATCTGGATTAGACATAACACTAGGAGTGCAAGTCCGATGTTATGTGCTGGGATTTGTTTCCGGACGCGATTCAGCAAGATATTCAGGACCTATAACTACGTTAATTTTCGACTTCTTGTGAGATTGTATACAACTAAATGCGTCGTGCTAGGACATCGCTGTTTGGCGCGGTGGAGTCGAGTATAGGAATTATACACGCCCGTTTCCCCCCAGTCGAACTGCCGATGACTGCTGCTGCGCCATATTGTTCGGTTACGGTGGGATTTCTATCGTTCTCATTTCTCGTTCTGAGTCCCACTCTGGATTGGGTCTCGGGTGAGACGCGTGCTCGGATTCCGAGGACAGCCTTGGACTGAGTTCTTTCATTCAGAAGCGATCGATGCTGAAGGGTTTCAGTGGCATCGACAGCTCGGTACCGCAGATCAGTTCGTCGATGACTTTTGCGGTCTGAGAGGCACCTACAAGCCCCTGATGACCGTGCCCGAAGGCAAAGTACACACCGGGTTGATTGGGAGATACTCCGATGACCGGCAGGCTGTCCGGCAGGCAGGGCCGGTGCCCCATCCACTGCGTGTACTTCTCCGAGCGAAGCCCGGGGAAAAGTTTCTGACTCACTTCGACCAGTTTCCGAGCACGGTTGTAATTCGGTGGTTCGTCGAGGCCGGCCAGTTCCACCGTGCCGGCGACTCTGAGACCCATGGACATGGGCGTGACGGCAAACTTGTAGTCGACAGGAAAGCACATATGCTCGACTGAGACCCCGGGATCTTCGAGAGTCGCATGGTAGCCCCGGTGTGACTCGAGGGGAACCCTCCAGCCGAGTTTTAGGCACAGTTCCCCGGACCAGACTCCTGCAGAAATCACTACTTTTTTAGCGGGTAGTTGTCCGTTGGTCGTCAGCAGACCAGAGATGCCTTCGGCATCAAATACAAAATCCCGAACCTCGGTTTTGAGCAGCTGGCCACCTTTGTTGACAAACATCTGCGCCAGCGCCTGTGCCAGCCCCAAAGGGTCCTTACAGTGACCATTGTCTGGCATCAAGTATCCTGCTTCAAAGACCGGTGCCAAAGCAGGTTCGATGTCTTGGATAGCCTTCGAATCCAGGTGCTCGACTCTGGTACCAGCAGCACTGCGAAGCTCCCGGGTGAACGTGTCTTTCTCCATGCTCTGTCGTGTGTGGTAAACGAATAATTGACCGGTCTGATGAAAAAGGTTTGTGATTCCGGCGTCTTCGAGCAAAGGCTGGTATGCCTTGAATGTCGGTCCATTCAGTGTAGTGAGGGCTTTAGAGATCTCGAGCACCCGAGATCGCCGGCTCTGGTGTATGAAGCGCATCAGCCACGGTAGAGCCTTAGGAAAGTGACGGGCCTTGATGAACAGAGGGCCCTGGTCATCAATCAGCCAGCCGGGGATCTGCTGCCACATCCCGGGCATACCTATAGGAGTGACTGATCCCGGACTGATGCCACCCGCGTTGCCGAAAGAAGTCTGCATAGCCGGTTCTTCCCGGTCGATCAGCGTCACTCGAAAGCCAGATCGCTGCAGATAACACGCACAGCAAATACCAACGATACCCGCACCAATAACGGTGATGCTGCTGTCAGTGCTCTTGGCCATGGGTTCCTATTGGTTACCGGGGGGGATACTCACAAAAAGTTATCGTTCATGGCGCATCAAGTGTTTGACTCTCAAGAGGCTTACCCGAACATCCGTCAACCGAATCAGGTCAGGTCAGGTCAGGTCAGGTCATCGCGATGGTGTCCACCGTTACCATCGTGTTTTCCATGGCAAGGGCAGGCATCGGTACACCAGTGGAGGTACCGGCGGGTTCGTTGTAGAAAGAAGAGCGCAGCGTCTGGTTGGTGACGATGTCGTTGCGATCGGCGCTGCCGAAGAAAAAACTGGTCTGTTTAACCATATGATCGAGCGTTAGTCCGAAAGCTGCCAGCGTGTGCTCCGTGTTTCCCATGACGGTTTGCGTCTGTTCATTCAGGCCTTGTTGACTGAGCACCTGGCCGGATGGGCCTAGAGGCAAGTGGGCGCTGAGGAAAACGAGGTCTTGGCAACGGATTGCCGCTGGATAAGGCAACAATATGGGCCAATCCCACCGTTCGCTGTGGTATGCCTGTCGCTCGAGGCGCTGGCCATCGAGACCACGCATGGCCCACGCGTCGACCCGGGCGAGTTCGCCTGCCGGCAGGCAAGAGGTCGGCAGTTCGGTTGAGGCAGGTGCGTCATCGGGAAAGTGCTCTGCTCTTACAACGGCCTGATCCTCCCAAGAGTTTCTGGTCCCGTCACCGCGGTACCAGCAACCCGTCCTGACAATATCATTAAGGTCTGCATCAAGGTCTCGGAGCACGGCTCCGATCTGGTTCATCATCACCGCGGTTTGGTCGCGTGTGTCACTGGATCCATCAGCAGGTACAGCATGGTGCCGGATGGACTGGGCGCTGACCCAGATATGGCTACCGCAGCGAAGGCCGTGGCAGAAAGGTGCTGGCAATGGTGCTAAACCACGAGGGTTGGCGACCTGTCTGTCGTTCCCAGGCCCTGACGCTATCGCGACGGCTTCAATTTCCACCATCATCCCCGGAAGGGCGAGACAGGGCAGGGGAACTGCGGTTATCGCAGGTCCACAGTCCCGTAGGGTGTCTCCGCTGTCATTAATGATGCACAGTCCGACGTGTTCGAGAAAGGCCTGCTCGTCGACGTTACCATCGTTGGCGTAGAACGCCACCAGCCTGGTGACGTCTTTGAGACCTGAGCCTAGACCATGAAGCACCGTTTCAAGGTGGCTGACCACGGACGCCGTCTGCCTCTTGAGGTCATAGGCATGCAGGGGTTCGCCCTGGTCTGTCTTGTCTACTTGCCCGCCGACGAACATCAGGTCCCCCACTCGGATTCCGTGTTTGAACGCAAGGTGTTGATACCAGTCCCAGTGACCGACGGGCCAGGAGTACTCCCTTTTCTTCATCTTCGTGATGTCCTGCTGAACGGGGTAAGATATTTTGAACGGCACCTATCCTGTGGGTAAACTACCCCGCCAGTCAATCAGTTCTTTCCCTGAATAAGGTGGCGCGGAGATGCAATCCGGAACTCAGGTCATGGAAAACCGAGATTACAACGAGCATTCGTGCCGACCGGCTATCCGCGACTATCCCTTTTGGCAAGAACGATCACCGCTTAGGTCAGTGGTCGATGACCAGGTTCTGCCGACCCAGGCAGATTCCGTCATCGTGGGTGCCGGTTACTCAGGGCTCTCGGTAGCATTGCACCTGGCCCGTGCTGGGCGTGATGTCGTCGTGCTCGAGAAAGACCGTCCGGGCGAGCACGCCAGCACATTGAACTTTGGCGCTTGCGGTCGAACGATTCGACACAAATTCACGAAAATTGCTAGCGACTATGGTCTGGAAACGGCGATCCGTATTTTCCGTGAAGCCAAAGCCTGGCTGGACTACACCGTAGATTTTATTGACCGTGAACAAATCGACTGTGGTTTTACTCAGGCGGGCCGGGTGTACGGGGCACACACACCAGAGGCCTTCACGGCCATGGCTAGAGACTTGGAGTATCAACAGCAGTACATGCCGGTTGATAGTGTGATGATATCCCGGCTTGAACAAAAAAATGAGGTGTGCAGTGACAATTTCTTTGGTGTTCAGTTGCTGAACGATGTTGGACACCTGGATCCCGGGCGATACCATGCGGGCCTACTGCAGCGTGCTCTTGATTCGGGTGTTCGCGTCTACAGCGGCTGTCGGGCGGACGCATTCGAATGTGGCCGTGAGGGTTATGGCGTCAAGACTAACCGCGGTCGTATACGCGCGAAAGAACTGATTCTGTGTACAAACGCTCAGACGCTTGGTGCAGACCCCCTACTGAAGAAGTTTCGTCGACGGTTGATTCCTGTGCACTGCTGGTCGGTGGTCACGGAACCTCTGGAGGATCAGATTATCCGCCAGGCCCTACCCAGCGAGAGAATGCAACTGGAGACAATATTGCTTTACACGGCCGTACGCGTGATTGACCCTGACAGGCGAATCCTGGTGTGTGCACAACACCTTTATGACCACGAGAATGTGCGAACAGCGGCGGCTGCAGTTCTCGATCAAGCAGCAGAACGCATGCCAGTATTAAAGGACGTCAGAGCAGACTACTGCTGGTATGGCCAATTTGCGATGACTTTTGACTGGTTGCCCCATCTGGGTACTGACCCAACAACCGGTATTCATTATCTGATTGGTCTGGTCGGAACTGGGGTGCCGGCATCCGGCTATCTGGGCTGGAAACTTGCCAACCGGATTCTTGGCAATTCTGAAGGAGAGACAGTCTTCGCGGACCGGCCATTTCCGACCCGTCCGTTCTACAATGGCAATCCCGCGTGGGCGCTCCCTGCAGTTAGAGAGTATTACCGTTTCAAGGATTTGCGGGCATGGAAAAAGGCTTTGGAGAAAGATCCCCATTCCCGATGACTCATCTGATCCGCTACCGAAGCGTTGGGGACCGTCGGAACTGGTTGCAAGTTCGAGGGGCTCGGGTCTCCCGTGGACAGTTCAGCTCACCATCTGTTGTTAGGCAGTCCCAGATGCTTTTTAGTCAAATGCCGACAGGCTGTTTACCCCCATGGCCAAGGGTCGCGCCATTGGCTTTGGCATCAGCGACCGTGGAGTCGATATTGTCGAGCTGTACCTGGATTGCCAGAGGGCCGATCTGGCTGTTCTCGTCCAGCCGAAACCAGTACTTTGTTCAGTAACTTTAGCGGTAACTTTGTGAGCCGATTTGGCCTTTCATATATACTTCAAGCAGTTATAAATTGAGGCGTTTTCGCTGCCTCCTCCAATTTCGTGTCTTAATATTGTCCAAACCTTTTACAACTACATCGGAGATCGAGCCATGACCGAACTACGTTGCGACTGGAACGGTGTCTTTCCAGCTGCCGTAACACCTTTCACACCGGAAGGTGCGATAGACGAGGCATCCCTGCGCCTGCTCATCGATCTTTTCATCAGTGAGGGCGTACAGGGCCTTGTCGCTGTAGGGAGCACAGGAGAGTGGTTCAGTCTGAACGACGAGGAGCGCTTGCGTGTTTTCCGAATCTTTCATGAACAGGTGGCTGGCCGCGTGCCGGTTATTGGAGGGACTTCAGCAATCGGTACGCGCGAGACTGTAGCACTGACTGAGGCCGCGAAGGATATTGGGCTGGAGGGTTGCATGGTGCTTCCCCCACCCTATGCTATGCCCAATCGTTCGGAAGTGGTTTTACATCTCCATGAGGTGGCTGACGTAGGACTGCCCGTTATGTTGTACAACAATCCGGCGCGGACGGGAATCAATATCGATTCTGCGCTTCTCGCTGATCTAGTCGATCATCCTAATATTGTCGCTTTTAAAGACAGTACGAAGGACCTCTATCAGATGTCCGAATCGATTTATGCTGTTCGCGACCGCCTGGCCTGTTTCGCCGGACTCGAACCTTACGGAGGGAGTTGCTTCAGCCGCGGCGCGGTAGGGATCGTGTCGACCATATCCAATATCTGTGCACCGGACGTCGTGGCCTATTGTGAACATCTGATGGCTGGACGCTTTGAAAAGGCTGCTCACCATCAAGAAGTTATTGACAGGCTTTACCACTTGCTAACCAAGAGCGGCGCAGCCAATTATGTCTTTGTTAAGGAGGCGATGGCGCTGCTCGGCCGGCCTGGTGGTTCACCCCGCAAGCCCTACCGTTCCGTGGACGAGGCGACCCGCGAGGGGATCCGTGTCGGCCTCAAATGTATCGAGCTGACTGGCCAGGATCAGGAGAGGTAAATGCACTGGGTGGCTACCAACCAGTACCAATCGTCAGCTTAGGCGGTACCGATGCGCGTCTGTGGCGCTATCGACACGTACCCGCCTATGTCTACGGCCCGCCGCCAACAGGGATGGGCACCTACAATGAGTACGTCGAAATCGAGACCTTTCTTCATGTCGTACGTTGTCACGTCTCAAGCGCTTACGATTATCTGAGTTATGCGGGCAGCTAGTTATTCGGTTTTGTCCAATACCGTCCAACTAAATCCAGCACTTTCGGCAGTTACTT
>Ga0114999_10010096_pt1 | contig 10250 bp, 10 predicted proteins | sample ArcticOcean_MG_C_3_FD_89820 | JGI IMG/M metagenome (GOLD analysis project Ga0114999, IMG submission 89820) | Marine microbial communities from western Arctic Ocean - ArcticOcean_MG_CB8_126 | ecosystem: Environmental > Aquatic > Marine > Oceanic | place: Arctic Ocean: Canada Basin | collected... | reverse complement strand
TGCGTTCTCCAAGGACATCCCGTTTTACGATCAGCGCCACGTGGTGCGCCCCGGCGCCACTGGATGGGCACAGGTCAACTCGGGGTACGCTCACGGCGAGCTCGAGACTTTCGAGAAGCTGACTTACGACCTCTTCTACATCAAGCACATGTCGCCCCTTATGGATCTGCAAGTGATCTTGCGGAGCTTCCGGATTGTGCTCAGGGGCGTCGGAGCTCGCTAGGAGCAGCCTGGGCAGCCAGGTGACTTGCGTACCGAGAGGTGGTCAACCGTTTGTTCGAGGGCGTCGTACAGCGCTAGCCGACCGACCAGCGTTGGAAGGCCGAGAATTAGCTTGATTGCTTCGGTCGCTTGCATAGACCCGATCACTCCCGGGAGGACTCCCAATACCCCTGCCGTTGAGCAGTTGGGCGCAAGTTCTGGCGGCGGAGCGACGGGGAAGAGGCACCGGTAGCAGGGGCCGTTCGGTGGAAATACTGTGACCTGACCTTCGAACCGAAGGATCGAGCCATGCACCACAGGGATGCCGAGCTTCTGTGCCGCGTCGTTGATTACATATCTGGTCTCGAACGAGTCGGTGCCGTCGATTATGACGTCGTAGCCAGCTAGAACAGGCTCTGCGTTTTGATTAGACAAAGCAGCGTCGATGGCGACTATCTCGATCTCGGGGTTGAGCTCCTTGAGGCGCGCCGCACCCGACGCCACTTTTGAGGTACCCACTGTGTCGGTTGAGTGGAGGATCTGACGTTGGAGGTTGGATCGCTCTACAACATCGAAGTCGCACAAACCCAGCCGGCCAATCCCTGCTGCGGCGAGGTACAGCGCGGCTGGGGATCCAAGGCCTCCGGCACCAACGACGAGTACCGAGGCTTGGAGAAGCGCGAGTTGTCCTGCCGCTCCCACCGATGGAAGAGCGACGTGACGTGCGTACCGATCGAGCTGATGGGCATCGAGGGGTCCGCCGAGCATCACGGGCAGCCCGGCAGCTTGCCACGCCTTGATTCCGCCGGACACGTTGAACAAACCAGAGAATCCGAGCTTCCTCAGGGTTGGGATAGCCTGGGCTGAGCGGACTCCGGTCTCACAAAGCACGGCGATCGGCCGGCCTTGAGGTAGCTCAGCGATTCGATGGGAGAGGTCGCCGAGGGGGATGGCGGTAGCCCCTTCTATGGAGATCCCTGCCACCTCGCTTGGTTCGCGGACGTCTAGGACCGACCACTGTTCGAGTTCGTCGTGGAGTTCGGTTGGGGTGACAGTGTCTACTTCCATGGTGGTGTTCATCCTAGAGCGATTTGTCTGGCAGACTGAGGGGCATGGACTTCACCCGCCCTAGTATTGACTTCGCCGTTCTCGCCGATGCTGCTCAGGCAGTTGGCGGTAAGTTGCATCTGCTTGGAGGGGGCTGGGACACGCTACGCGTCCAGCGAGTGCCCGTTCAACACCACACGCTCTCGATTGGGATGAGAGTCAGAATCCCATGGACTTTCGCAGGCGAGGAACTCGAGTTAGCAGTGGAGTTTCAGGATGAAGATGGTCATCCAGTGTTCGAGCGGGGCCCTGTCCGTCACAAGTTCAAGGTCAACCGACCTTCCGGGATCCCAGAAGGCGCTGACATTGGGATGGTGAGAGCGCTGACTTTCAATAATCTCCGGATCCCTGATTACGGCGGGTACTCGTTCGTGATTTCTATTGACGGAGAAGAACTCGATCGGGCCCGCTTCCGAGTGATCCCCACAATCACTCCTGCCTAAAGCGAATCTCTGAGAGGAAATCCTGAAACTGATCCCTCAGCTCAGGTCGGCGAAGGGCAACTTCTACCGTGGCCTTTGCTATACCCATTGGGTTACCGGCGTCAAGCAGCGGGTGATCGACGGTGAAGCCGAATACCTCGCTTCTTGTGGCCAGAACATTGATTGCGTCAGTGAGCTGGATCTCGTCTCCCCACCCCGGCTCAAGGGACTCAAGCACGTCGAATACTTCGCTTGAGAAGAGGTAACGCCCAACGATTCCGAGGTCAGACGGGGCTGCGCCTCTGCCTGGCTTTTCGATTGCACCGGCTAGGCGAAATACTTTGCCTTCCGTCGCCCGAGCAACCACTCCCCAAGCATCGAGCAAGGCCTCGTCAACACGTTGCACCGCTATTACATTGTCTGCCCCCACCTGCATCATGTCCACGAGATATCCCCGTCCGGGCACCGGGAACATGTCTGAAAGGAGGACAGCAAACGGCCTGCCTCCAACGGCCCATTTAGCGCAGCTCACGGCGTTGCCCAGCCCTCTGGGCTCGACCTGCTCAACGGCCGAGAACGAGACGTGCTCTAGGCCCTCAATAGGCTCACCGGTTGTGAAGTGATCAAGGACAGCTCTATCGGGACCGACTACAAACACGATTTCTGTGAGTCCGGCGTCGACAGCCTCCTCGACTACGTACTGCACGAGCGGCTTGTCGAGGATCGGCAAGAGTGGTTTGGCGATGGTGCGGGTGAAAGGTCGTAGGCGGGTGCCTGCTCCTGCTGCTGGGATGACTGCTAGTTCCATGGCAGAAAGTCTACCGAGTGATTGTCTCCGTGTGGCTCTCGATCAGGTCTTGGAGCGCTTGGTGAGCAGGATTGAATCCCTTTGGGACGTTGACCAGAGTATGGAAGAGCACTCGCCCCGACCAGGCTCGGAAGAGGAGGTCGGCCGCTCCTGCGTCTCGAACATTGAGTTCCGAAAGCGCTTTCCGCAGGAAGTCGCTCCACGAGTTGTCGTCCATTTCGTCGGCCGAGGGCCAGCGCGTGACCTCGATGCCTAAGAGTTGACGAAGTTGGAGACGTTCCGACGCCGAAAGCGGATGGGATAGGAGTCGTCTGGTTTGTGTGTTGTCGTAAGCCACGATGGCGGTGATGCTCGGACTTGGCAACTCTGACGGTTGCACTCGATAGTCGGCTCCGTTTACCGAAGGCAGCTCCTCCTGGGCGAGTCGCTGTATGGCACCAAAGCACTCAATCAACATGGTCCGGAGATCGTCGAGTCCGTCGTAGAAGGCGTGCACCTTGCCCTGGGGAACAAACACTTCTGCGATCGTTAGCTGATGGCGACACATGCCGAAGGTCAGAGCGGTATCGATACCCCAGTCGGACTGGCTACGAACATCTTGGTCTTCCCAGAGAACTGTGGCAGCAGCCCGGGTGAGAGCGAGCTCGCCGCCGAGCGGCTGTCGTATGTGTGGAAAGAGCGATTCTGGCCAGATGAGCGCTGCGCCGAGTCGAGTGATATGCCAAGTTATCTGGGCATCGGTGCTCGGGCGGTGGAAGTAGTGCCGCGCTACATCTGCCCCGTTGTCTAGCCCCTCCTCGGCGAGATCAATCCAGTCTGGCCCGAAGGTCTCGATGTCAGTGTCGTAGAAGTGCAGGCGTTCCTGATCTGGCAGTTTTAGGAACGCCTTGAGCCCCGTCAGCATGGCATCACCCTTACCCGACCGGTAGCGCCCGATACGCTCCTGTAACGTCACTTCCACGGCGGTCGATGTCTGGGCGGCAGCCACCTCTGCGGCCCTCACTGCGACATCGTATGTGCTGTTGCGCTTGGAACCGACCAACTGAACTCGGCCAACTGAAGGATGGTGCGCGGCGATGTCGATTGAACGCCTGAGGACTCTTGGGTCCTCCTCTTTGAACGGCAAGACAATCATTGACCTCATCTCCTCAGTTTCGTCTGATCTCCGACCTAGATGAACGGCCTACTATCTCGCCCGCAGAGAAGGACTGGGATGGCCACGACGGAGATACATGACTTGCAACCTGACGCTTGATGGCCAGCTCGTTGCCGGGTCGACGACCCGGGTCTAGCCGACAGATATGACTGAACTCTTTAGTGTCGACCTTCGACCCACATTGATGCTGGCCATGTGGGCCGGTGGAATGGCCGTCTCCACAGCAGTGGTTGTTCGCTGGAAGATCGTGGGGCCCGGGTTTGTCTGGATGGCGGTCGGATCCACCGTTTTTGTCGGTTTCGCTGCAGCTTTCCGAGGAGTCTGGGGCGTTGTCGCGCTCGTCGCTCTCCTTCTGGGAGGCGCGGTCGCCAAGCAGTCGACCTATGCCTCGGGGCTCCTCGTTCTATCGGGATTGAGCTTTCTCGTAGTGTCGTTGGGGAGTCTCCGCCCTCTGATGATCGTAACGGGTGCGGTAGCTCTGGGAGGAGTCACCTCCGAAATGTTGCTCGGCCACTGGTATCTGGTGGATCCGAGGCTTCCTCGATGGGCGCTTAAGCGGCTCGCCATGGCAGGCGTGTCCGGCTTGGTGTTGGATGCGGTGATCGTCGCGATTCGGGGCGGCCTTGGGACTGGGAACGTAACTCTGACAACTGCCTTTGGTCTCCTGTCGGGAACCAGCGTGTTGCTCATGGTCGGTGTCTGGTATTCCATCAAGGAAGAGGGCTACGAGGGGATCATGGCTGCGACGGGACTTTCCTACCTTGCCGTACTGACGTCGCTAGGGGCGATCGCCTTGGGACGGGTTCTCGTTTCCATCGCTGCGTCGGCTTAGCTCTAGACTTGCCATCACGTTGCAACTAGGAGTTTGAGATTATGAGTGGAAGCCTTGCCGTTGGGGTGTTTTCTGACAGGGTGCTCGCGCCATCCGCTGACCTCGTAGATGAGGAGGCGCTTGATGCGGCTCTTGAGGCGCTTGACTTCAAGGGAGCGTTCGGGAATGTCGTGACCATCCCGCTCTTCGGTGGCTATGACCGGCTGTACGCTGTCGGGCTCGGCGTCGAGGTCGATGCAGAGCTGTTACGTCAGGCTGCGGGGTCATTAGGCGCCACAGCCAAGGGTGAGGTATCGACGACTCTCCACCTTGTGGATGTCGAGGGAGCGCTGACTTCCGTGGCGCAGGGTTTCGCGCTTGGGGCCTACCAATACAACCGTTATAAGACAGACGACGACCAGCCAGCGCCTGTGTTGTCCTTTGCGGGTGACGCAAGTGCCGACGAGTTGGCCGCGGCTCAGACCGTCGTTGAGCAGCAGCTGTGGGCCCGCGACCTTGTTAATGAAACTCCAGCCGACCAATCACCAGAAGCCTTGGCAGATCGCATGGTCGAGCTAGCTAAGGAGCTCGATGTCAGTGTTTCGATCATGGGTAACGCTGAGCTTGAGGCTGGCGGGTTTGGTGGTCTAGTTGGTGTCAACGCCGGATCTGATCGAGAGGCTCGCATGGTGGAGCTCACTTACACGCCGGAGACCTATTCAAAGACGCTTGCAATCGTCGGCAAGGGGATCGTGTTTGATTCCGGAGGTCTTTCGCTGAAGCCGCCCGCCCCAATGATGGCGATGAAGGGCGATATGGCTGGTGCCGCCGCCGTGTTAGCAGCGTTTAGAGCGATTGCGGAGCTCAAGCTTGATGTGCGCGTTATCGCGATCACCCCTTTGACGGAGAACATGCCCTCTGGATCAGCGACACGGCCAGGTGATGTGCTGACCATTCGCAACGGCAAGACCATCGAGGTGCTCAACACGGACGCTGAAGGACGGCTGGTTCTGGCCGATGCCCTTAGCCTCGCGGTCGAGAGAGAGCCCGACATGATTGTTGACCTCGCAACGCTCACTGGTCACTGCCACGTAGCGCTCGGTGACTTTTTTGCTGGAGCGTTTGGTCGAGATGAGAAAGCTATGGCTGCGGTCCTGGCTGCAGGAGAGCAGGCAGGCGAGCGGCTTTGGCGTCTACCGATGCCACGAGATCATCGAAGTATGATCGACTCGGATATTGCTGACATGAAGAACACCCTCACGGGAACCAAGTACGGGGGACACATTGGCGCAGCTCTTCTCCTTGCGGAGTTCACAGGGGATGTCCCATGGGTCCATCTCGATATTGCGGGACCAGCATGGTCGACAGCAGTAAGTGGATACATCCGCAAGGGTGGGACCGGGTTTGGTGTCAGGACAATCGTCGAGCTTGCGAAGGCTCTGTCTTCGGGGAGCTAGTCGTCGCGACTGAGCTTGCCATGCCGTTGGGTAGCGAGGAAGAAGTCAAGAGCCGCTCCCTCCATCAGCTCGTCTGACAGGTGGAGGAGGGTGATGGATTCGTCCCACCAGGCGTTCCAACCTTGCAGCAGGTAGGGGTAAGGATCAACAGCCACTCCCTCGATGCGGATCTCGAAGTGCGTGTGCGGAGACGTTCCTTCGGCGTTGCCGCTGTCGCCGACGTACCCGATGAACTCGCCGGCCAACACCTGCGAGCCTTCCTCGAGCCCAGGCGCGAAGGCCCACGTTCGACCCCCGCGACCGTCGTCTGTCCCCGGTGAATCATTGTTCAGGTGGAGGTACCAGGTCTGGACCCCGTTTCCGTGGTCGATCTTGATAATGTTCCCCGAGCGGCCACCTGCGCCGGTCTTGCTGATCACACCGTCAGCGACAGCGAAGACAGGACTCAGCTTCGGGGCCATGAGGTCGATCCCCTTGTGGCGCCGACCGTCTGGTTTCGGTGCGTTGAAGGTGGGGTGGAACTCCGTGACGTCGGGGTCCTGAGGGAACACGAACTCACCCACCGGGACGGATGCGGTAGCGGGTAAGGACAGCCCAAATAAGGCTATGACTGCTGAAACGATTGATAGGCGTCGCACAGGCCCCCCGTGTCTGAGCGTATATCTAGCTTGCCGATGGCAACCAAAAGGCTAACCACTCGCTGTCTAAGCGCAATTCGAAGTTTTGACAGGTTTCGAGGCTAGGCCTCCTCAAGTCCAGCCCCATCATGTTCGGCCATAAACGATGCTGAGGCGAGCATGACCCACGCAATCGCCTGCATCCACAGCAGAAGCGCCGCAACACTTCCAAGCACGGCCAAACTTCCACGATTCTCTACCAACGGGAGTAGGAATCGGAGGCCGAGTGACACCAGAAGGATTCCAAGAGCGCCCAAGAAAGCGGCTGCCCAGGATCTCTTGAGCGGCTCTGCGACCCCCCACTTGTAGAAGGACCAGAGAAACACAACCAAGATGAGGGCGCCGAGGGGGATACTCAGGAGGTTCCATACGCGGGCCAGACCAGCACGAGAAGCTTCCTCGGCGAGCCAAGTACCGATTGGATCGCCGGCCACCAACAGGAGCGAGCTTGTCACCAGAGTGATCGCAAACGCCGCCGTGAACGCCGAGCTGAGCGCCCTCCTGTGTACCCAGTTCCGGCGGTCGAGGACACCGGTGATGTTTGATAGTGCCTCGTTGAGGACCTGGAAGGCTCGGGCGCCGCTCCAGAGAGCGATTAGTGCTGCGCCAATGATTACGGGACCGTGCGCGCCCTCGATCTGGGTCGACACCTCCCCTAGGACGTCAGCCAAGAAGTTGGCGACGGTTGCCGGGACGTAGTTGGCGAGTGCTGTGCGGACAGCCACGAGTTGCGCCGCGGTCGCCCCCGCCAGCGAAGCAGCTGCCAAGGTGGCAACCAGCACGGGAACGAGAGCGAAGAACATGTTGTAGGCCACAGCCGCTGCGAGCGTCGAAGGGCGAGCCCGCACGAATCGTCGCGAGAGAGTTCTGGTTTCAGAGGTAGACCATCGGTCGAGCACCTAGCAAGGATACTTGCTGTTGGAGTGGGCTTAGGTGTCCAGGGCGTGTAAAAGACCGACGGTTCCAGTTCAGGGTACGCTTTAAGGATGCCAGTGATCGTGATTGGAGCCGATACGGCCCTTGGAGGGAGACTCGTAGAGCGGCTGTCCGCGCAAACGGCCGAGCTAAGGGTGTTCGTGAGTGACCCACAGAGCGGCGCCGTTCTGCGGGAGCTTGGCTGCAAGGTCGCTATTGGTGACGTGTCCGACACGTCCCATACCGGTGCAGCGTCCTACGGTTGTTTCTCTGCGGTACTGGTCACCGAAGCAGCTGAAGACGGCAGAGAACGGTCCTTTGCTGATACGTCCTCCAAGGTGGTGCTTGGTTGGGTTGAGGCAGCTAAGGAGGCCGGTGTGCAGAGAATCATCTGGGTATCAGATGGCTCTATCAATATCCCGGACGTGTTGGGAATGGAGGTCGCCCAGGTGCGAGCCGGAGATCCGGACGCTGTTGAGCTAGTGGCCACGTACGAGGATGTGGCGATTCTCCGATAGAGGTTCCCGATTTATCGTTGCCCCGCTCCGAAGCATGTAGTCCGAAGTGGTGATGGAATCGGTGGGAAGCGTCGAATCCGTGGATTGGATTGGTGGGTTTGGACACTTTGCAGGTGAGATATCCCCTTGATGCCCCCCTAGCGACGCTGTCGGCGGTTCGTTTCGTCTCAATCGGTGGGGGTCAGGCCTGTAAATGTTCCTACTTATGAAAGCCGCCTAAATGGGGTATGATCTATTAGCACTATACTTATAGTGGGAATAGGAAGGGTACTCATGTCCACTGTTGATCTAGATTTCGGAGCGTACGACCTCGGTTGGCATGACTCGGAAGAAGGCTACGTTTTCAAGCCTAAGCGCGGGCTGAACGAAGAGATCATTAGAGAGATCTCCGGCATCAAGCAGGAACCGCAGTGGATGCTCGACTTCCGTCTCAAGTCCTACCAACGCTTCCTCGCCAAGCCGATGCCCCAGTGGGGCGGTGGTGGCCTTCTGGACGAGATCGACTTTGACAACATCTTCTACTACATCAAGCCAACTGAAGAGCAGGCCAAGGACTGGGACATGGTTCCAGAAGAGATCAAGGACACCTACGAAAAGCTGGGCATCCCAGAAGCAGAACGGAAATATCTAGCTGGAGTTACCGCTCAGTACGAGTCAGAGGTTGTGTATCACCGCAACCGGGAAGATCTGGAAGAGCTTGGGGTCATCTTCACCGACATGGACTCAGCTCTGCGCGAGTATCCAGAGCTCGTCCGAGAGTATTTCGGGACCGTCATCCCTCCAAACGACAACAAGTTCGCGGCGCTGAACTCCTCTGTCTGGTCGGGTGGATCGTTCATCTATGTGCCACCTGGGGTGAAGCTTGATCAACCGTTGCAGGCGTACTTCCGTATCAACGCCGAGAACATGGGCCAGTTTGAGCGAACCCTCATCATCGTCGACGAAGACGCGTTCTGTCACTACGTTGAGGGCTGTTCCGCTCCTGTGTGGTCGACCGATTCTTTGCATTCGGCCGTGGTCGAGATCATCGTCAAGAAGGGTGGTCGCTGCCGGTACACCACTATCCAGAACTGGTCGAACAACGTGTTCAACTTGGTCACCAAGCGGGCAGCAGCTTACGAAGGCGCCACTATGGAGTGGATCGACGGCAATCTAGGATCCAAACTGACCATGAAATACCCGGCTGTCTGGATGCTCGGAGAGCGAGCTCACGGCGAGGTGCTTTCCATCGCCTTCGCTGGCGCAGGCCAGCATCAAGATGCTGGGGCAAAGATGGTGCACGCAGCGCCGAACACCACCTCCACCATTGTCTCTAAGTCAATCTCGAAGGACGGAGGCCGGGCCGGATACCGCGGTCTTGTCAGAGTGGAGCCAGGAGCGCACGGCGTGAAATCCTTTGTCAGGTGCGACGCTTTGATTTTGGACGCGGATTCGCGATCAGATACGTATCCGTACATGGAGATCGAAGAGAATGATGCTGAGATGGGTCACGAAGCAACGGTTTCAAAGGTCGGCGAAGAGCAACTGTTCTATCTGATGAGTCGTGGTCTCACGGAAGAGGAGGCCACGTCCATGGTGGTAGCCGGATTCATCGAGCCGATCATGCGGGAGCTTCCCATGGAGTACGCAGTTGAAATGAATCGACTCATCGAGTTGAACATGGTGAAGGCTGGTGCAGTCGGTTAGCCCGCTGGGCGATCAACTGTGAACAGGCTGGTGGGTCGAGCGTGACACGAATTGTTCTCCTGCTGGCGTTGGTGAGTTCTTCCTGTGTTGCTGCTCCGTCTCTCCTCATCGGCGAGGCTGTTCCTGCGATTGTTCCTCCTCCGGCAGCGATCGCTGTCCGAGTGTTGAGCTACAAGGGGGAACCATTGGTTTCGGCGGGGGTCGAGATACGGTCTGAGGGGGCTGACCCCCTGTCGCTACTTACCGATGAGGCTGGGATGGTGTTCGTAGAGTGGAACGCGCTGGGGTTGAGTGTTCACACCGAAGCAGCGGCCCATAAGAACTCGAATCTTGCCCTCACCGATAGGCCGACTGACACGGTTGAGATACGAATGGCAGCAACTGTCCTTGAAGGGTTTGTCGCCGGAGTCGGGGGGCGACTTCTCGAAGGAGCCACCGTTATGGCGGGTGGCCAGACCTCCATGTCGGCTGCTGACGGCTCATTCAGGTTCA
>Ga0114999_10010093_pt1 | contig 10251 bp, 14 predicted proteins | sample ArcticOcean_MG_C_3_FD_89820 | JGI IMG/M metagenome (GOLD analysis project Ga0114999, IMG submission 89820) | Marine microbial communities from western Arctic Ocean - ArcticOcean_MG_CB8_126 | ecosystem: Environmental > Aquatic > Marine > Oceanic | place: Arctic Ocean: Canada Basin | collected... | reverse complement strand
CGATAGATGAACCGCATCCGGTTTATAGTCTCCCCACGAAGCAACCATGGGATGGCGTTTCACGCCTTTCTTGATGGGGTATTCAAAGTTCACCTGGGCATAAATTTCCTGACCCAGATCGCCGCTCAAATATTCAAGAAGCTTGATTGCATTAGCCTTGTTTTTAGCACTGGTGGTAATGCCGGCACCGCTGACGTTGACGTGCGTGCCGCGGTCCTGTTGGTTGGGAAAGACGATCCTGACAGCTTCCGCCCACTTCTTTTGTTTTGGCTTTTTCTCATTCGTGGCCATTTTCCCCATGTAATAGTGGTTGCCGATGGAAACGTCGCATTCTCCTTGATAGATCGCTTTGACCTGCGCCCGGTCATTGCCTTGGGGACGCCGCGCCAGATTGGCCTTTACGCCCCGGGCCCAGGCCTCCGCCTTGGTTTCGCCCAGCGCTTTGATCATCGAGGCGACCAGGGAAATATTATAGACGTGCTTACCAGACCGGGTGCAAATGCGACCCTTGAACCGAGGTTTTGCAAGATCTTCATAGGAAGTCAGTTCACCCGGTTTAACGCGTGTCTTGTGCGCATAAAGAACCCGGGCACGAGCCGTTAAGCCATACCACAGGCCATCCTTATGACGAAATTGTGGGGGAATGTTGGCGTTCAATATCTTGGAATTGATTGGCTGCACCAGTTCAGAACGAACAAGATCATTCAACCGACCGATGTCGACCGACAGAATTGCGTCTGCGGGGCTGTTGGCACCTTCAGCCTTGAGCCGTTCCAGCATGCCTTTCTTCGCGTAAACAACATTGACCTTAATCCCAGTTTCTTTAGTGAACCCATCCAAAAGGGGCTTCAGCAAAAAGGCCTGACGATAGGAATATAGGTTTACTTCCTTATCTCCGGCTTGCGCAGGGCCAAGACCCAAATAGGAACCAGGTATAAAATTTAATATAGCCAAAAGCCCAATAAAGGCCGCGAGCACGAAAATTGGAAACTTTCTCATTTTTCCTCCAAGACATTGATAATGACTTGTTTTTTATAAATAATTAACAAGATAATGCGAATTATTCGCAACAACTATTCGTAAATCTACTGTGGTCACCACGAATTGGCAACCTCTTCATCAAAAATTTTTTCGTTAATAAATTCACTGGTTGTTAAGGCCCCACGCCTATATCGAGAAGATTGAGCTGAAAATGAATTGATTTTGGTCAATTCGTTATTAAGTTTTCGCAAGTGGGAATTTTGGGTGCTAATTTACTTCGGTTTAAAGTCCTGTAGCAACGGGTGAAACGTGATAAGTTGACACGATGAAAGTATCGAAGGTTACAACTGGCAAAGCATCAGGGGTCTCGCGTGGCAAAAAAGCGGCGCCGGGACACGGGGTGCAGTTTGCCGAGCAGCTAAATAAGGCTGCCGGTACGACGGGGACTTCCGCCGCCTCTGAAGTCAGTGCTGCAGGACCAGTGGAGTCTATTCTGGCGTTGCAAGAAGTCTCTGGAAATATTGATCAGCAGGGGCAACGCAAGTTGCAGCACTATGGCGAAGATTTGCTCGATCAGATGGAAGACTTGCGCCGACAACTGCTGGCCGGGGCCATTGCTAAGGAAGATCTCGCCCATTTGGCCGGGCAGATGCGCGCGCACCGCCGGGAAACTGAAGATCCAAACCTCAATGAGATCATTGATGAAATTGAACTTCGTGCCGAAGTGGAAATCGCTAAATTGACCCGCGACATGTGATTCCCGGCAAGTATCAACAAAAGATCATCCTTATGGCTAAAGTTTGTTGATTAATACATTCAGCCCTGTCCTATTGAAATTTTATGAATCCATCCTTGCGGAAATGGTTTCACACTTCTATATTCCGGCAAAATTCCCGATCATTACAGTGGGTTACAAAGAATGAACGTAACGACTTCTCAGAACTACAAGCCTTCCGACGAAGATGAATTCATGAGCCCCGCGATGAAAAGATATTTCCGCAGCAAGCTCACGGGCTGGCGCGAAGACCTCCTCGAAGAATCAAGCGAGACACTTTTACATCTCCAAGAAAACACGGGTACGGAGGCTGATATTGCCGACCGTGCATCGACGGAGACTGAGCGCTCATTGGAGCTTCGCACCCGGGACCGGGCGCGTAAGCTGATTGCTAAAATTGACGAAGCACTGGAGCGTCTTGAAGATGGCACTTATGGGTTTTGCGAGGAAACGGCGGAACCAATTAGCTTGTCACGTCTAGAAGCCCGACCCATTGCGACGTTAAGCCTGGAAGCTCAGGAACGCCATGAGCGGATGGAAAAAACTCACCGCGACGATTAGGGCGGCAATACTGATAAGTCAGTGTAGACTCACGGTGTTCCTAATTTAAGAAGGAGGCCAGAATGTCAGACGCGAACTGTACGACATGCCAGTATTGGGAAGAAGACATCCGCAGGGCAGTTGATGGTGATGAGAACCGTTATGGTCGGTGTCGTCGCCACACGCTCCTAGACGCGGCGATCAACATATCACGTGGCCTCGGACAGAGGGCAATTCCTGGTGTGGCGAGCATCAGAACCCCACATCATAAGCGCCCCTTTATCGCTGCATTACCTGGAAACGTTCAATCAATATCCGATCATAGAGCCCGTTGACGTAATAGGGTTCATCTGCCAAAAACGATAATATATTTCCGCGTGATGCCATCTCCATCACGATGGCGCTGCCTTGCCATTCATCGATCTCTGCATTCAGCAATGCCCCGCGAATGAGAATTTTATCAGGATCATGCGGTGCGTAATAGCCGATGTGGTCGGCTAGAATTTCCTCGCGTCGGCCATGCGTGCCGGGCTTTCCGTATCCGCGAAGGTGCCAGTAACTTTCACCTGGGTGATAGGGTAAGTTGTCCGGTGTGCGCTTCAGCCCATTGGTCCAACGGCTGATATGGGCTTCTTTGTAAACCCCATCTTTGTGCCAGGGGTCATCGGCTAGAAATGCCCGTGCCGCAGCCAAGTCGTCAAACTCAACGAACATTATTGTGGCAATTTGGGTCTTCTGATCGTCTGACATAACTTCGCCGCAGAGGATGAGATTATCTCCAATGTCAGCCAAATAGGGTTCTTCTTTAGCGCGAGACTGATCCCGCTTCTCTACTGTACTTGAATCGAAAATTAAACGAAAATGAAAGAACATATCTGCGCCGCCCTCTGGATTTATTTTACAATACTCAAGATTAAGACTTTTAAGGGGACAGGGTCAATTCGGGTCGGACAAAGGAGCGTGAGTTGAAATCTTGTGACACATGCCCGGGCGCCGTTGGATGCGCTGGAGATAATTTGGTTCCTGTGCTGTCAGAAATTTATGTGCTCTATGCATCAGGGGAGACCGATAAATTTAAAATTCTTGTTTCGCTTTCTGACTCCTCTGATGAATTGATAGAGCGTTATACGGGTCAGGTCTCGCGGATCTGTTGGACCAAGGCGGCGCTTGAAACCATCGCCGATGTTTTGTCTGAGACCTCGGATGCCTCGGATATTGGGCCTTTTCGTGAAAGTGTGATTAAGAAACTCGACACAGCAATGGATGCATTTGCGAATTTTCCGTGGTATGTCTCTGGCCTGATCGGGCAAGTGCCAGACCTTTATGAGGCGATTAAATATCGTGATAAAACCGATCTCTTTGCATCAAATATATCCAAAAGGGACCTCGTAAAAATTTGCAAAGATGCTGTTTATAAAGACTGAAAGGGTCGCGGAAAATATCGCGGAATAAAATTATGGGGCAACGCATTAGTATCTCGAAGGCGGCCCGTCTGTTGGTGAGTTAAACGCTCGGAATTAAACAAACGCTTGGATTTGGCTGGAATTGAAACGTTCGAGGGCGATGTCGATTATGAAAAGGTCAAGTGTATTGCCCCAGCTTTAGGATTGAACCAACCGGAACCCGACCGAATTAGGCACATTAGAAAATGTGGCGTATTCGGAAACTGAAGAGCTGGAGCTTTCCGCACAAGACCTCAAAGATAGAATTACGCACCTGTCCCATCGCGTGGAGATTGAGGCCGAAACAGCCCACGAGTATCATGCGATCATCGAAAACATCGCCGCCAAATTAGGCGAACTGCAAACCTCAGACAACGAAGAACGCCGCAAAATAGGGTTTGAGCTGTGTGAGTGGCTGCGAAAATCAGTACTCTAGAATCCTAGCGTGGGGTCAGGTTGAGCTAACCTGGATCCTTCTGATCCCAAGTTTCTCTTATTTGCCATTGCGCCTCGAGAAGAGGATCATAAACTCAAAAAAGACATTTTTTTGGAGAGGGTGTCATGAAAATCGATGAAGGTGCCAAGAAACTGTTTAATCTGAGAAATGCTGCTTGCCGCTATCTATTTTTAGGCTTTGTGATCGTTTTCGTAGCATGCTCTTTATTTTCGGGTCCAAGTACCAGTGAGGAAATTAAAGTCAAAGCTAGGGATTTAGCCCGAGAAGATTTCCGGGTTCGTCTATTCTTGTATGAAAGGTATTCAGGACGTTCTACTTGGACGGTTTTGCTCCAATGGTCTCCAAGAGTGGCTACTATTTGGAACGAACTTACCGACCTTTATATATTTCACGATGGCAAAAATTACAAAAGAGCTAACTACATGACCGATGCTGTACAAGTTGGAGGCAATGATGTCCGGTCATCAAAAGAATTTTATTTGAAATTTAAAACTTGGGGCGGAAAGGAAATCGGGCCATTTAAATATGAATTGAATTATCGAAAATTTGCCCAAGAGTATAGGCCTAAATATTAACCGCAAAAAGAGTTTGTGGTCATAAGTAGCTTGTGAAAATTAGGAAGGGAGAATAAAAGGAGCCGGACTGAATAAAGTGAATGTAGCATGGGGTAGTGTGGCATGGGAGCGGGACTTGAATTGTGAATTTCAAAATCCAAATCTTCCATATTTTAATTCCTCGAATTAACTTTTTCCGAAGGTTCCGATACAACAAAAAAATGGCCGATGGAATAAATCCACCGGCCAGTTTGTGTCCTGGTTCAGTGTCCGTGAACCTAGAACGGGAACAAGATATCCCATACTTCCGTACCCCAACGTGGGTTCTGGAGACCGCTGAGGGTTCCGCGTCCGCCGTAGGCGACGCGCATTTCGGCGATTTTGTCATGGGTAATGGTGTTATCGGATTCGATGTCTTCCGGGCGGATCACGCCGGTGACCATCAGTTCGCGCAGTTCGTTGTTCACCTGCACTTCCTGGCGGCCAATGATGGCGAGGGCGCCGTTCGGCAGGATTTGCGTGACCACGGCGGCGAAGGTTAGCTCGACTGTTTCTGATCTGTCGATTGAACCATCTCCTTTGGTTTCATGTTTGGAGCCAAAGCTCATAATCGATCCTGGCACGATGGCTTGCGGAAGTTTCTTGGCGAATTCCGCTTCAAGACCTAACAGGTTGGTGACATCGGTATCTTCTGAATCGTCGCGTTCGCGTTCGGTTGAATTGGCGAGGCTGGCTTTGTCTTTAAGGTTCAACTGAACCGTGAGAATGTCGCCGACCGCCTTGGCACGGTGATCTTTGAAGAATGCCTTGGCTCCGGCCCGCCATAGCGAATTCGGATTGTACTCGGCGGTTTTAGGGGCCGGCATCGGCAGGCTCACAGGTCGGTAATTAGGCATCACCGTTGGGTTGGTGATCTTGGATAACTGCGGGCCGTCACCGACTTCAGAAAGTCGCGTGGTGACGTTGCAGCCTGTCACGGCTACGGTTGCCGCGGCGATGACTGCAAGGGTGAGGGTTCTACGAGTCGTTTTGGGGAGCATTCTATTTTCTCCTAATACTTATCTAATTCAGGGCGATGCGTTTGGCCATGTGGACACGGACCTTGCCGTCTCCGACGACCACGCCTTCGACAGTGTTTTTGCTACGTGAGTTGTGGATGCGGACAGTATCCCCCTTTGCACCATCGTCTAGTGCCTTCCCCTGTGCCGTCAGTTTCATGCCCGGCAAAGATAGTTCCAAAGTTACGAGACTGTTCTTCGCCACCAAGATCGGACGGCGAACGTCGGAATTCCTGAGCGGCGTTTCTGCCAGGAGTCCTCGCTTGGATGCCATGCCGACCAGTCCGGCTTCGCTTAGAATAATATCGCGTTGGAGCCTTTCTGCTCGGACCTTGATCCACGTCACATGATGCTTCCGAATGATATCACCGGGCTTTAATCGAGAACTCAGAACCGGGACATTCAAAATTTTGTGGACCCGTCCCGTGACCCGAGTGCGTTGCGCGGGTGATGATGTGCCGGTCGCGACCAGAACAGCGGTGAAGCGTTTCATCCGAAGTTCAAAGATTACGTCTTCGACCTTGATCGTGGCGGCGAGACCCCCGGCAACATGAATGCGCATCAGTCGGTTGCTAAGTTCAACCGTCGACTTTGGGTCGGCACCCTTATCGATGAGGGCCGCAAGAATGCGATCTTCGATTTCTTCACGGGTGATAATGACGCTTTCGCGCTGAACAATGACGCGCTCTCGAATGCTGAGCGGACGCCATTTTAGTTTGTAGGCATTCGCCACGCGATAAAGCCAATTGGCATCTAAATTTGATGTCTGGCCCGGGCCAGGTGCATAGGCAACGGCGATCTCAGATTTCTTGCCTGTGTTGGTAAAGATATCGCCCAGGCGAATGATCGTGTCGTTGACGATCACAGAATCGATTAGCATCACCGGCCGATTGCTGGGGGAACCCTTGGCGGGCTTTTTACCCGCCAAGGTGTCCTGCGATCCCAGAATAGCGAGGAGACCTGCCAAGGCTAGTATAGTGGCTATTTTCCTCATGATTATTCTCCTTATTTCCTCAGCTCTTATCGAAGCTGGTTGAGAGTGCCCATCATTTCGTCGGAGGTCTGGATGACCTTCGAGTTCATTTCATAGGCGCGCTGGGCAGAAATTAGGTTGGAAATCTCTTCAACCGCGTTGACGTTGGATGTCTCCAAGAAGCCTTGCAGGATCGATCCGAAGTCTGTGTCAGCCGGGTTGCCGGACGTCGGGTTACCCGACGCAGGTGTTTCCAGGTACAAGTTGTCACCAATGGCTTCCAGACCCGGTTCGTTCGGGAACGTTGTCAGCTGGATTTGCCCAACGTTGGACAGGTTGACCTGGCCTTCAATTTTTACCAGCACTTCGCCGGCGGCATTAATGGTCACATCAACCGCGTTATCTGGAACCGTAATGCCCGGTTGAAGTGGGTAGCCGTCGTGGGTGACGATTTCACCATTGGCATTCAACTGGAACGTTCCGTCGCGGCTGTAAGCCGCTTCGCCGGTAGGCAGTGTTATTTCAAACAAGCCCTTACCCTGAACCGCCAAGTCGAAGGTGTTATCCGTGGCGGTCAAGTTGCCTTGTTCGTGAATTCTGTAAACCGCCGCTAGTTTCACGCCTAGGCCCAACTGAACGCCTGAGGGCACAACCGTGCCGGCGTTCGAAGATGTGGAGCCAACGCGGCGCAGGTTTTGATACAAAAGATCGTGGAATTCAGTCCGTCGGCGGGTGAACGCCGTGGTGTTCATGTTCGCCAAGTTGTTGGAAACGACTTCCACGTTTCGCTGCTGGGCGATCATGCCCGTTGCTGCTATGTCTAGAGATCTCATTGTTCCCGTCCTTTCTTAATTACGTTCTATTTTTTTGTCTTAGGCGCTATTTTGAGGGTGCCAACATTTCATCAGCCGCCTTCACCACTTTCGAATTCATTTCGTAAGCCCGCTGGGCTGCAACCATGGAAGCAACTTCGCGGATGGGGTTGATGTTGGAACTTTCGACGTAACCTTGCTGAATAGAGCCGTAGCCCGCCCCGCCTGGAACGCCAGGCGACGCTTCACCTGATCCGGTGGTCGCCGTAAACATGTTATTGCCTTGGGCTTCAAGTGCGGCCGGATTGATAAAGCTAAAGAGCTGGATCTGCCCGACGTTGGCCAAGTCCACCTGTCCGGCAATTTTTACCCAAACCTCACCGGTCAGGTTAATGGTCACGTCGCTCGTTCCCGCAGGAACCACAATGCCTTGGGACAAGGGGTACCCGTCATGAGTGACAAGTTCGCCGGCTGCATTTAGTTGGAATGTACCGTCCCGGGTATAGGCTGGGTCGCCACTGGGCAGGCTGATTTCAAAATAGCCGCCGCCCTGAACTGCGAGGTCAAAGGGATTTCCAGTGGCTTTCAGGCTGCCTTGTTCATTATTGAGAGTGATTCCCGCCACGCGGACCCCGTGACCGGCCTGAATGCCGCCGGGGACCAGTGCGCCGGCCTTGGACCCGCTGGTATCCGGACGCGAAATATTGTTGTAGACGAGATCCTGGAATTCGGCGGACCGTCTGACGTAAGCGGTGGTGTTCATATTCGCGAGGTTGTTGGCGACAATTTCAACGTTGACCTGTTGTGCCATCATTCCTCTTGAAGCGATTTCTAATGCGTTCATTTTTCCCGTTCCTATTCTTAAACTTGTGTCGCCGTATCCTATTATTTTTTGGATTTAGGCGGGTTGTTTGGATTTAGATTGGTTTACCAAGTTCCCTCACCATGTTTTTAATGCGTTCATCTTCGCTATCAATGAATTTGCGAACGCCTTCGTAGGCCCGCTGGGTTTCGATCAATCGGGACATTTCGAAAATTGGCTTGATGTTTGAGCCTTCGAGCATGCCCTGGACAACGCCGGGATTCTCAACAGGTGTCGGCGTTTCCTCTGACGAGAAAAGACCATCAGAGATGACTTCAAGCTTTTGTTCGTTTTCAAAGCTGACGACGCGCAGCTTACCAATTTCACCGTTTTCAGATGAAACCGTGCCATCACGTGCGATAATGATGTCGGTGTCCTGAGGGCTGAAAATGATAGGACCGCCTTCGGCCAATATCGGTAAACCCTGTTGGTTAACCAATTGGCCTGTTTCATCAAGCCGAAGATGACCATTACGCGAATAACGGTCGCCCAGGTCCGTCTGTACAACGAGATATCCGTCGCCCTGAAGGGCAATATCCAGTGGGTTTCCTGTTGTTTTGATTGGACCTTCTGAAAAGTCGCGGACTGTCGCAATGTCGCGTACGAAGGCCAGCTTATCACCAAGGATGCCGTGCCCGCCTTTGCTTTGCTGAAGGTGTTCAACGAACATTACCTTCTCGCCTTTGAAGCCGGTCGTATTCATATTTGCGAGATTGTTGGCCAGAATTGCCATCTTCTGATTGAGGGCCGATTGCTTGGACATAGCTATTAAAGATGTATTTTCCATGACAAACTCATTTCCACCAATTGTTTTTTCACACTTACCCGCAGCTACTTATGCAGGGACCGTGCCATTCTAATTAAAACTTGTTTTTCAATATGTTAGTGTATAACTTTGGATTGTCTCTATTGGACAAATAGAGCTAATTGGCATCCTTTACCGGGTAGTTATTGCCCGCCCACGCTGCAATTTGGTAGTCTAATGCGAAGGAGCCTTGATCGGATTGGACACAGCGCATGGCTGGTGACGACGAAAATGACGACGAAGACGAGTCGGAAGAAGACGAAGAAGACGAAAATGGAGAAGGGGGCGGAAGCCGAAAGAAACTCTTCATCATCATTAGCATCGTCGTGGTTTTGTTGATCAGCGGGGGTGTGGGAGCCTATTTTGCAGGTCTTTTTGATTCGGCCGAAGAAGTTGAAAAAACTGCGGAAGGAGAAGCTGAAGCCGAAGGCGGCGAGGGTGTGGAAATAATCTACAAAGATTTTCCCGACATTCTAACAAATCTTAATGAGGGTCGGTGGAAAAAAGTTGGTGTGCGGATCAATGTGGTTTTGGAATTGGCCAACGAAGAACAATCGTTGCGCCTGGATGCAATCATACCAAAGGTTCACGACGGCATTCAGGTATATATTCGCGGACAAAAGCCCAATGATTTAAAGGGTGCGGCTGGTATGCAGCGCATCCGCGAAGAGCTTTTAGCTCGGCTCAACAAGGCATTCGCGCCGACAAAAATACGTGATCTCTATTTCAAAGAAATGCTCGTTCGCTAAAATTTGCGTCATATACAGCCAGACACAAAAGTTATCGGCTCTCTCTTGGCGTCATTTTTGGCTTTCATTCGCGATGTGCGATTGCTGCCCTCATTATTGCTCTCATTGTCGCTCTCATAGTGTCGATAACAAACTGAGTTGTCCGGTTTATGTACCATATGAATTGACCGCTTCTGTTGTTGGCCTATTTGATAAGCTGGAATGAGCCGTAGGCGATTGCAGGCTTGTCAAATAGGTTGGCTT
>Ga0114999_10010092_pt1 | contig 10251 bp, 9 predicted proteins | sample ArcticOcean_MG_C_3_FD_89820 | JGI IMG/M metagenome (GOLD analysis project Ga0114999, IMG submission 89820) | Marine microbial communities from western Arctic Ocean - ArcticOcean_MG_CB8_126 | ecosystem: Environmental > Aquatic > Marine > Oceanic | place: Arctic Ocean: Canada Basin | collected... | reverse complement strand
CTGGGCGGACGAGTTCCGGCGACTGGGTGTGCGGGCCAACGCCGACGCCGGGCCCGAGGCGGCGCTGTCCAGGGAGTTCGGCGCGGACGGCGTTGGCCTGTGCCGTACCGAGCACATGTTCTTCGAGCCGGAGCGGTTGGACCTCGTCAGACAGATGATCCTGGCGGCCAGTGCGTACTCCAAGTGGCCCGAGGACGAATTGAACGCCTGGCGCTACCGGCAGGTGTTAAAGGAACTGCAAGGAATCCAGTCCGACGACTTCGAGGAGATCCTCACCGCGATGGACGGCATGCCGGTCGTCATCCGCCTGCTCGACCCGCCGCTGCACGAATTCCTCCCCTCGCACGAAGAGTTGCTCGACGAACTGCACGAAATGCGGGAACAGCACGCATCGCGGCAGGACATAGCCGAACGCGAAGAGCTGCTGGCCGCTGTAGACGAGCTAAGGGAGGCAAACCCCATGCTGGGCCTGAGAGGGTGTCGGCTGGGCATCGTCCACCCGGAGATATTCAAAATGCAGGTGCTGGCGCTGACCGATGCCGTGCGGGCCCTCAAGGCCAGGGGCATGTCGCCCAGGCCAGAAGTCATGGTTCCACTGGTCTCGGACGCCGGGGAGATGAATGCCGTTCGGGCTATTTTGGAAGAGGCCCTAAGAGACGCAACTAGGCCGGGCGACGAGCCGTTCGCGCCCAGCATCGGGGCGATGATAGAGACGCCGAGGGCGGCCCTGCTGGCGGACGAGATAGCCGAGTCGGCAGAGTTCTTCAGCTTCGGCACAAACGATCTCACCCAGATGACGTTCGGGTTCAGCCGGGACGACGCCGAGGGGAAGTTTCTCGTCCGCTACCTGGAAACGGGAGTCTTACAGCGCGACCCGTTCCAAACACTCGACCAGCAAGGCGTGGGCGGGCTGGTCAAAACGGGCATGGCGGCGGCGAAAAGGTCTGGACGCGTCCTTGAAGCCGGTGTCTGCGGTGAGCACGGCGGCGACCCCGAGTCCATCGACTTTTTCGAACGAGCGGGCCTGGACTACGTAAGCTGTTCGCCATACCGGGTGCCGGTGGCCAGGCTGGCAGCGGCCCAGGCGGCGATTCGGCGAGCCTCAGGCAACTCAGAAAGCTAGCCCTTACCCGGCGCCCTCAAGGGCCTGGAACGCGCGCTCGGCGAGGCGTCGCACGTCTTCGGGCGGCGGCTCCGATTCACCGCCGTACCCTTCCAGGGCGACGCCATCGGCCAGGTCGCGCCGGGTGACCCAGCGCCAGCCGGTATTTAACGGCCCTACAGGACCGGAGGGACGGCAGAAGTAGATCATGTCGATGTGACGGTGAAAGCCGTCCACCGGGTCGTGGATGTCCTCGATCATGATGGTGAACGGCGGCGCGACCTGCTCGGGGTAATCCAGGCCCAGGTCCGGAGCGTCCCCCACGACTTCGGTGTGCAGCCCGGTCTCTTCCAGAATCTCTCTCAGTACGGCCTGTACCGGGTCTTCGTTGGGCTCGACGTGGCCGCCAGGAGGCAGCCAGGCCTTCACCTTGCGATGCCAATGCAGCAGCACCGAGTCGCCCTCGACCACGAAGCCCGTGGCGGTGAAGTGCCTGGTTATTTCTGCGTCTGTTTGTGAAAAGTCGGACATGGAAAGGGCGGCTCCCATGCGTTGGGGGCCGCCCTAAAGTTTAGCCGAGTGCGCCAGGGCGCTCTAGATCACAGGAGCGTTGCTGCGCCTGCGCCAGATTACCGCCCCGATGAGCACCAGCCACAGCGGGCTGAGCACGCCGACCCAGAACGCGATGGTGACCAGCACCTGGCCGATTCCAGACAACGTCCGAACTACCGTCTTCCAGCTATCGCCCGCGCTCCAGCCGCCGAGCGTGTAGCCGGGGGCTTCGACGACCTGGATCATGACGATGCTCTGCGACTCGACCTCGCCAGCTTCGCTCTGGCCAATCACCGTCAGCGTCGCCCGGTAAGGCGCGGGCCTGTCGTCGCTGTAGTCATGCTCGGCAAGCGCGGCGGTGACACCGGCTGCCAGCGTGCCCTCGACCAGCTCAGAGCCATCGCCGAAGTCCCAGGTAAACGAAACGTCGGTCAACTCCGACGGGCGGGTAAACGAGCCGGAGAACTTGACCGTCTCACCGGACTCGACCATCTGGCTCTGACCGGCGAAAACCTCAATTCGAGGAAGTTGTGAGATGGTCACTTCCACGATGTCGCTGCCCTCGACCAGTTCTGCTCTGCCGTTGTTGACGCTCTCAATGGTCACCTCGGCAATGTAGGGAGAGTCCTCGTCGTCGCCGTAGCGATGGGTAATGGTGGCCGTCACCCGCTCGCCCTCGTCCTGCGTGGGAGCGGTGCGGTTGATCCTGACGGGTTCCGAGCCGTCACCGAAGTCCCAGGTAACAAGAAAGTCTTCGGCATCTTCGGGGGGCATGAACGACGCCTTGAAGCGCATCGGCTCGCCCACCGCACCGGCAATGTCCTCACCGGCGTCGACGGTCATGTCGCCAGGAGCCCGGCGCAGGGAAACGTTCACCAGCGAGAAGGCGGACGTCTCTTCGATTAGCTTTATCTGGCCCTGTAGCCGTTCAATCTCTTCGCCGACCTTCGACAGTTCCTTCTGCACGTTCAGGGCTTCTTCTACCGTTTCAGCCCGGTTCAATAGCCCCAGCAGAGCCGTCTCAGTAGCCTGCTGGTTGCGCAGGCGAGCCGTCAGGTCGACGTACTGGTCGGTTACGTCCCTGGAGGAGGTGTTCTCGGACTCGACCTCTTCGGCCAGGTCACGGACGAGATCCATTGCGACGTCCAGCTGGTCGGCCGGGACGCGGAAAGAGACGAACGCGAAGTTGTGGGAGCCGCGAGAGGAGTTGATCACCCAGCCGCCGAACGAGTCGGCGATGCCTTCGATAGCGTCAATGGCTGCGGGAATATCTTTCACCACCAGGCCAGCATCTACGGTGCGGACGATGATGCGGTCCTGAACCGCCACTGAAGGCAACGAGCTATCGTCCGGCTCTCTTGAGCCGCCAGAGGTCGACTGTGTGGCGACCTCGCCTTCGACCTCTACGATGCGTTCGACTGTGACCGTCTTCGCGGACTCCATTTCGGGGAAGTCGAAGAAGTCCGGCCCACCGGGCGCGACTGCCATCTCGCCGCCGAAGAAGCCGCCGTCACTGCCGGAGTCGAACCCCATCTCCTCAGTAGCAAAAGACGCCGCCGAGACCGACTTGTCTGCGCGGCCGTCGGAGCAGGCCACGGCCACAATGGACACGACCAGCACCAGTGATACCAATAGAGCCGACTTGGTTAGGAGATTGGTCCCCATTTCGTTCCTCCTGAGGGTAAAGAGAGTCGATGCAGCCCGACCCTAAATAATTAGCTTGCTTGATGGGAAGACGAAGTCATTGTGGGTTTTGTTCCATGACCCCGCTGAAACGTTCTGGACGAACTCGGATTGACTCGCCCCAGAGGCTCGAATAATCTGTGCTGAAACAAGCCACAAACGCTGGCGGCTCTGAGAGTGTATTGGAGGGGTCGTAATGGAAGATCCGCTGGTAATAGGTGACAAGAAGTTCTCTTCCCGACTCATGGTCGGCACGGGTCGGCATCGGAGCCCGGAAGAAATGGTGGCATCTATCGAGGCCTCCGGGACCGAGATAATCACCGTGGCCATTCGGCGGCTCGACCTGTCCAACCCGAACGAGAAGAACATTCTCGACTACTTCGACTGGGACCGCTACACGATTCTGCCCAATACCGCCGGGTGTAAGAGCGCTGAAGAGGCCATTTTCACCGCACACATGGCGCGTGAAGTCACCGGATCAAGCTGGCTCAAGCTAGAAGTCATCCCCGAAGGGTCGCACCTTATGCCCGACCCGGTGGGCACGTACGAGGCTGCCAAAAAGCTCGTCGCCGAGGGCTTCACTGTGCTGCCATACATAAACGCCGACCCCGTACTTGCCCGCATGCTCGAAGACATTGGCTGCGCCACGGTAATGCCGCTGGGGTCGGCAATAGGCTCGGGCCAGGGCATCCAGACCCTGGAAGCGATCCGCATCATCATCGCCAACGCTGGCGTGCCGGTGGTGGTAGACGCGGGTCTGGCCGTGCCGTCAGAAGCCGCCCAGGCGCTGGAGGCGGGGGCCGACGCGGTGCTGATTAACACAGGCATTGCCCTGGCCGCAGACCCGGCCGGAATGGGCGAGGCGTTTCGGCTGGGGGTGCAGGCGGGCAGGCGAGCGCATTTAGCGGGCCGCATTGCGCGCAAATCCGCAGCGACGGCTTCCAGCCCCACCGCGGGCGTGGCCCGCAGCGCCTAGGCCAGTACCGCTGGCCTCTTCTAAGCCCGGCTCTGGGGGCCGCATCCCGGCCCCGTGCCTGATCCTCGTCACAGACCCTTCCCCGCCCCTTGTCACGGCCCCGGATTCGGGTCCGGCACGCTATGGCGAGAGTCACTTGGCGCAGATCGTAGACGCAGCTATTGAGGGCGGCGTCGATCTCGTGCAGCTTCGCGTCCGTGACGAGCGCTGCGGCCCGGGCGAAATACTGGCAATGGCGCATGAACTAAAGCGCGTAACAGGGAACCGGGCGCTGCTGTTCATCAACGGCCACCCCGACATTGCCGTGGCCTCCGGCGCAGACGGGGTGCACCTGCCCGAAGCCCTCGACACGGTGACTCGGGCCGACCTGCCACAGGGCCTGCTCATAGGCAGGTCGGTGCACTCGCCAGCCGCCGCTGAAAGGGCGGCTCGAGCGGGCTCGGACGTGCTGGTGGCCGGGGCAATGTTCGCCACCCGGTCACACCCCGGCCTCGCACCCAACGGGGCCAAGCTAATTGGCGCCATTAGGGGCGCTATCGGGCCATATGCGACCGTGCCGGTCATCGGCATAGGGGGCATCGACCCGTCCAACGCCCACACCGTCATGAACGCGGGGGCTGACGGGATCGCGGTCATCGGTGCAATATGGGGTAGTGCCGACGCTCAGGTCGCGACACGAGCGTTGCGCGAGAGCATAGACAAACGCCTGGAGGCCAGTTGAGCGGGGTAAGTATTCGAGTGACCGTGAACGGGGAGGCCCGCGAGTTCGAGGGCAGACCGTCTGCGCCGGAACTACTGGACCGCCTCGGCATCAACCCCGGTCTGGTAGCGGTGGCGGTGAACGGCGTGGTGGTCCGCCGAGCCGACCTCGCCACGACGGTGCTATCCGACGGCGACGAGGTCGAAATCGTGCGCGCAGTGGGCGGTGGATAGGAAAAAGTGGCGGCTAGGGCGCTAAGAGCGTTGGCTGCCGCAGGAAGGGCGACCCCTCATCCAGGGGTGAGCTAAGGTTCTGGAGCCTCGACCTGGCAATAGCGACGATGTTCGGGGCGGCAGCCTCTAACACCGACACCAGGGAACCGACGTAGTCAATGGCGACGGCCGGGTCTATCTGCACCAGGTAGACATACAGGGCGAACGCCGACTCGCGACTGAGGGCTCCGTTAGCTGTCAATTCACTCTTTATGCCCGCCAAATTGGGGTCGGCCAGCACGGCCAGCCACTGGATCAGCCTGCCCAGCGCGTGCTCAGAGTCGGAGAATGAGGCTAGGTCGGTCGCCACGGAAGCGTCGATGAACGCGAAGTAGCCGTCGTAGCTGGGGTATCGGAGGTAGCGCTCGCCGGTGAAGTCCTCCACGGTCAACCAGAAGACCCGTTCGAACTGCTGCGCCTGCGCCTCCCGAATTGCCGAGAGTTCCAGGGAGTCGCCGGACTCTGTCTGGGCAGGGTTCAACTTGTCCTGCAGGGCATGGCCCAGTTCGTGAATGAGCGAGTTGAGCGCGTCCCCGAACGGGTGGCTGCCGTCGACCGCAATGTCGATGACTCCGAAACGTCGCTGCTTTTTCGCGAGCGAAATGTTTTTGTCGCGCTCTCTGCTTTTGGCCAGCGCCTCGTAGGTTGCGCCGTCATCCACCGCGAACAGGTCGGCATAGGTTTCGTCTATCCACTTCAAATAGTCGGCCCGCGACAGTATCTGAATGTTCACCCGTTCGTCCCAGAAGCTGGACCCGGTCATCAGGTAGTAACCGGCATTGGCAATGCTCAGCAGCTGCCCTGCGTCGCCAACGCCCGCATCGGCATCGTCGCCGGGTAGCACAGGGTCGGCGCTGTTCATCAGGTCGGGCAACCCGGCAAGCGTTCTTCTGAGCTGCGACTCGGTGTAGGCCGAGCGCCCTGGCCCCGGGTTCTGCGTCTCGGTCCACACGAACCGTTTTTCAAATACGTTGTCGGTCTCGTCGGCCTCTCGCACCCGGTCGTCCGGGTCGATGACCATTTTTATAACGTGAGTCCCCGCAGTTACCCCGGCGTTTCTCGTGAGACCGGACCAGTCCTGCACAATGCGGAACGACTTGGCTGGCGACGGGCCGGACAGGTTGAGAATGTGCACCAGTTCATCGTCGTAGTAGATGTCCACCACGAAGTCCGGGGTCGCATCGACGACGCTCTTGTTGAACACGACCATATCCACGTAGACCGGGTCGCCTACTGTGAGCGGGCCGTCGGTGTTGGTACCGGACCCGGTGTCGATGACGATGGGTCCGTCCCACTGCCACAGCCAGCCCGGCACCAGGTTGGGCAGCAGCAAAACATCGGGCACTTGAAGCTCGACATCCTCCCGTACCGGGCGCTGTGACGCATCGGGCGCGTCGGCCGACCAGTCCAACACCATCGTTACGGTGTTGTCCGACTCGTCGGTCTCTGCCACCAGGTTGTTGGGGTCGATGACCAGCCGCAGCGTATGGCGGCCGGGCGTAAGCCGCACCACGTCTGCCAGGCCGCCCCAGGGGCTGCGGCTCACCCGCTGTTGGGCGAGCATCTGCGTCCACCGGTCCCGCAGCACCAGCTTGTCGTCCAGGTACAGGTCGACGAACACGTCGCCCGGCTGGCTGAGTAAGCCAGTGTTGGAGATGCCGTAGGCAACGAACGTGTCTCCCTGCACAGAGAGCGGACCTTTGAGCGGCGCTGTCACTTGCTGAGCGGGCTCTAGGGGCCTTTTAATGATGACGAGGTCGTCGCCGAACGCACTTGCCACCAGCGAGGCGGCCCACTCCGAGGGGCTGTACGCCGCCAGGTTGACGCCTCGCTCGCCGCCGGGCTGGGCCACTGGCTCGGCGTTCCCGGTCCATTCGACGGCAATTTCAATAACGTTGTCCGACTCGTCCGACTCTATTACGAGGTCGGTGGCGTCGATAACGAGCCGCAGCGTATGTGTTCCCGGAGATAGCCGTACGGCGTCCCCGAGTCGCTCAAAGTCGGACCACGACACGAAATGGCTGGCGCTGAGAGAGGCCTGCATGGGGAAGCGCTGGACGAGATACTCGTCGTAGTACAGGTCCACGAAGAAGCCCCTATCGGTGCCCGTGTCGCCGAAGTTGGCCACGGCGAAGGTCACGTATTGATCGCGCCCCGTCTCTACCGGGCCAGTTGCTGTCTGGCCTCGTCGCGACGAAATCACCAGCGGCCCGTCCCACCCCTCCGGAGTGAAGACGGTCAGGTTCGGCCCAGCCTCGTTATTGCTGGACCCAGACGAAGTGCCGGCCGGGTTCTCAGCGACCCCCACCGTGGCCTGGGGCACACCGGAGCCGTCTGTCATGGCCTCGGCGTCCGGTTCGAGAACGCCCGTGGGTGTGGGTCCAGTCGGTGTAGGGGTAGGAGTCGGGCTGGGCGTGGCCGTGAGGCGGGACGCGACGGGAGTGCCCGTGCCCGTGGGAATAGGAGTAGGCACGACCGTAGGTGTGGGACTGGGGGTGACGGCGAACTCGCGGGCGAATTCGTCGGCCTCTGCGAAAAGCTGTTCCTGCGTCAACCAGGGTGTGGCCGCGGCAACGGCCTGCCCAGCGCCGCGTGTCGACTGGTCGTCGGAGCAGCCAGCGAGCAGCCCTATGGCCCCTATGGCCCCTATGGCGAGCAGGACAGCCAGGGTCGTGTGCATATATCTACAGATGTGTTGACTGTGTTTTTACGGGATAAGAGGATGCGGGGACCGTGAGCCCAGTAAAAAATAGGGGATTCGCATTCGACCCCAAAGCCCTGGTGGAACTGAGGGAGGCCCTGGGCCTCAACCAGGCCGCCCTGGCCCATGAACTCGGCGTTCCAACGAACACATTATCACGCTGGGAGACCGGTGCCACCACGCCGGACGCCAACTCTCTGGCTGCGGTTCACTCGGTCGCATCCGATCACCATGTCGACCTCCGATTCTTTCGCCGCGTCACCACCTCGCCCGGTACGGAGCGTCCCACCACCCGGCTGGCGTTCGTCTGGGACCTGGCCACGGCCGGTGTCGCCTCCGACCTTGTTCCCGAAGTGTGGTCCACCATGGCCTGGTACCTGAGTGGCCGCTTCCCTACAGCGTCGCAGGAGATGCGGCTGCTGGCTCTCGACCCGTTGGACGACTAGGCCGCACAGTCACTGGAGGCGCTGGGCTTTCGCGTGCTGCGGGACTGGCCCGGCCAAACCCCCAGGTCCGGGTCGGGCACCAGGGAACTGGACCTGGGAACGGTCGTCAACAGGGTTACGAGGTTCGGACGGGGTACGGTTTTGGTGCTCGCCTCGGCCGACTCAGACACCGGCATCATCGACCGGGCAGAGGAGGCTGGTACCGACGTCTATGTCTGGTCGCCGAACGCGGACGGCCCGCTGGCCAACCGGGCCGCACTGGGCCGCCTTATCCCCTGGCACGAGCCGCACGTCATGGCCTGGTACGTTCAGCGGGTCGCCGCACTGGAAGGCCGCAGAACGTCCCGAGCGAGGTGGGCTCAGCTATGCAGGGCAGGTGCAGGCTCTAATCCCAGGCTACTGCCGACCGGCCTGGGGCTACGCAGCCGGGGCGGCTATTGGGAAGTACTGGCAGGGCTGGGCAGGATGGGCTTCATTGCCCTGAACGCCGACCCGGACGAGCCTCGATACTTCACCGCGACGGTGCGGGAGATAGAGGCAATCCCCAATACGCTGGGCCCAATTGCGCCTGGCCCAATTACTGGGCCGAACTAGCGGGTCAGCTGGACCGTGGCAACGTAGTCGGTAACTTCGCTGCCGTCTGCGTTGGGCAGGGGCTGAAGGTCGAGAAGCTGAATCGACAGGTTACCGGCCATCTTCCTGGGAGGTACCGGCGCTGCGCCCTCAAGAGCGAACTCGGTCTGACCCAGGTCCAGGCCGCCAAGGAAGATGCCGACGTTGATGGCCGCACGTCCGGGGGCGTCACAGGTGGCCCCTTCTGCGCAGCGGGTGTCTTCAACCAGGTTCAAGAAGGTCAGCCTCACCTTGATGACGGCCTCAATTTCGATGAGCTCGCCCAGGGCAACCTCCAGAGGAATGCCGAAGCCCCTGTCTTCGTTGCCCCTGAACTCGCCGAGCGCGGTGGTGTCACCAAGCTCGCCCTCTGGGGTGGGGTCGGGGTCTATCCTCGTGTCGGCGACGTTGTCGACGAAGTCGTCCCCGGTCCCAAGGTCCGAGGCGTTGCCCGAATCTGAGGTCGAAACTGTGGCAGAGTCGCCACCACCGCATGCGGCGGCAATGATCATTAACGATGCTACGAGCAGGCTGAGAGCAAATAGTGGATTTTTCATGATTGCAATGGGGATTCTACCACTGGTGCACAAGCACAGTGCTACCAGGACCCCCCCGGCTTCTCAGCATGAAACTTGGCTTCGCGCGGATAACGGTGGAAGATAGCGGCCCGTGCGCCCGTGCGCCGAGTCAATAGACCCTCATCGAGTACACCCTTCAAGGAATCCATGGGGTAGAGAGTACATAGGGGCAGGGAGTACATCTAAGCAGTGGCAAATAGATTGAACAAACGAGCGTGCGTCGTAACCGGCGGTGCGTCAGGGATAGGCGAAGCCGTAGCCCGGCTGTTCGCGGCCGAAGGCGCTCGCGTCCTAATCGCCGACCTGGACGAGGTCGGGGGTAAGCGCGTTGCCACAGACATTCGGTCCAGCGGCGGAGATGCCCGGTTCATCTCCGTAGACGTGGCCCAGGGCGACTCGGTCGGCAGCATGGCCGAGACAGCCATTAACGAGCTGGGTGGCCTCGATGTCCTCGTCTGCGCAGCAGGCCGCCAAGTGCACACGCCACACCTGGCAGAAGTCGACGAGGCCGAGTGGGACCTGGTCATGGACGTGAACGCCAAGGGCGTGTTCCTGTGCACCAAAGCCGTCTTGCCCGTCATGGTTGCCAAGGGCTCCGGCGTTATCGTCAACGTTTCCTCGGCGTCGGT
>Ga0114999_10010091_pt1 | contig 10252 bp, 10 predicted proteins | sample ArcticOcean_MG_C_3_FD_89820 | JGI IMG/M metagenome (GOLD analysis project Ga0114999, IMG submission 89820) | Marine microbial communities from western Arctic Ocean - ArcticOcean_MG_CB8_126 | ecosystem: Environmental > Aquatic > Marine > Oceanic | place: Arctic Ocean: Canada Basin | collected... | reverse complement strand
TTGCGCTCGACGTCACCGTCTGCCCCGACTGTGGTGGACGCCTGCGCCTGATCGCCGCACTGCCCGACCCCGTATCGGTCCGGCGCTATCTACACGGGGTCGGTCTGCCGACCGATCCACCGCCGCTTCTCCCCGCTAGAGCGCCACCCCAGCACGCGTGGGACTTCGCCGGATAACTCAATACTCGCCGCTACATCGCCCGCAGTCCCTCCTCGTCGGACGGCGTACCCCCTCGAAGTCCGCCTAGCCCCGGCCCCTTTGAATCTAAAATACCCTTTTGGGTCCATCGGGCCGGTCGAACCTAAAAGAGGGGCCGTGTAAAGGCGCACACCCGGCTGCAAAGAGGGCGATCAGACGCCCATATGGCTTGACCCGACCCCCTAAAATGACCTTTATATTTCCGATACATAAGCAGGTGCTGAATATTTAGGTTTTTTGGCCACTTGCTGTCTCTTTCATTAAAAAATCAAAGTTCTTAGTTCGTTTACATGAGTGTGTGGCCAATTGCGAGACTGTTTAAAGTTTCAAAATCAAGTTGACAAACTCATCACGAATATATCGTATGTAAAATTGTTTTTATATATGAAATTAATACAAAGAATACACTCAGGGAATTTGAAACCGAATGGCTGCGATAACGCTTACAAATCTCTTTAAGTCTTTTGGTCCGGTAGAGGTCTTAAAGGATATCAATCTGTCGATAGCCGATAAAGAGTTCTGCGTTCTTGTCGGCCCATCGGGATGCGGGAAATCTACTTTACTTCGAATGATAGCAGGCTTGGAAGAAGTGCAGGCGGGTACTATTGAAATTGGCGGAGAAACCGTCAATGACATGCGGCCTCGTGATCGTAATCTGGCAATGGTTTTCCAAGGCTACGCTTTGTATCCGCACAAAACAGTAAAAGAAAACCTAAGCTTCAGTCTCAAAATGCATAAGTATAAAAAAGACGAGATTGAGACTCGTGTGCAAAAAGTTGCTGAAACTCTGGGATTGGATGTTTTGCTCGGTAGGCGGCCGGGGCAATTGTCAGGTGGCCAACGTCAGCGTGTTGCGATGGGCCGTGCCATGGTGCGCGATCCGAGTGTGTTCCTTTTTGATGAGCCGTTATCCAATTTGGATGCAAAACTGCGTGTGCAAATGCGCACCGAAATTCGCGACCTGCATCAACGTATTGGCGCGACCTCTGTTTATGTAACCCATGATCAAATTGAAGCCATGACCATGGCTGACAGAATTGTGATTATGAATAACGGCGTTATCGAGCAAGTAGGCCCACCGTTGGAGCTTTTCGATAATCCGGCCAATGTTTTTGTCGCAACATTTCTTGGTGCGCCATCAATTAATCTACTTGAAGGCAAAGTCGTTTCCGATGGGGAAAAGTTAGGCGTCCGTCTGGTTGATGGAAGTTTTATCTCTGTCCCTGATATAAAATCCCCCCTGGAAGATACGTCCGTACTGATGGGAGTGCGGCCGCATCATCTGGTGGTTGATCCGGAAAACGGCCCCATACAAGCCACAGTAAAAGTCGTCGAGCCTACGGGTGTCGAGACTTTCGTATTTTCAGAATTTAAAGGCCAGGAGATTGCCTGTCAGGTGGTGCGCCAAGCCGCACCCAAACAAAAAGATAAAATTCGTTTATCCCCTACCAAAGAAGGAATTCTTTTATTTGATAAAACGTCGGGTGAGCGGGTGATTTGATGGGAGTCAAAAGCCAAAATAAGTTTGACGGAAAGAAGCTGGTGATTACCAGCTTCGGGGAGGGCTGAATGCTCTATCGTGTAAAAAAGGCCCCATGGTTTTTTGCCGCATTAATATTGCCAGCCGCGTTGGTTGTTGGGTTTTTAATTCTTTATCCGGTAATTAACGGCATTTATCTGAGTTTTACGGATGCATCTCCCTTGCGTCAGGGGGCGCTTAAATTCGTTGGCTTTGAAAACTATACTTATTTGTTTGAAGAAGAGGTCTTTTACGCATCCGTATTTAACACCAGTTTTATCGTTTTTGTTTCTTCGGCACTAGCCGTGATCATGGGATTTTTGATAGCTCTCCTGCTTCATTTTGGAGTCAAAAGATTTGCGCCGCTTTTTCGGGCTCTGGTTTTTCAGGTCTGGGTGGTGCCGTGGATTTGCGTCACGATCCTTTGGGGTTGGATGTTCAATAAAGAATACGGCTTGATCAATTATTTAATGACAGCCACCGGGATGACAGAAACCAATATGGATATCCTGTTTGATCAAACAGGAGCACAATGGGTAATGATTGCGGGGTTCACCTGGCGGTCCATTCCATTCCTAATGGTGATCGCTCTTGCTGGATTGCAGTCTATTTCTACAGAAATCATTGAAGCGTCCGAACTTGATGGCGCACGGTTCCTCAGTCGTATCGGCCACATCATTATACCTATGATCCGTAATGTTCTAATGGTCGCATTACTCCTCGACTCAGTGCGTTTTTTCCAAGAAATGACCTTACCCTTATTGCTTACCCAAGGCGGTCCAGTTAACGCGACCATGGTGCTCAGCCTGTTTACCTATCAATTGGCGTTCGAGAATTGGGATTTCGCATTGGCTTCGGCCGCAGGAACAGTCTGGCTGGTCTTTATTATTGTCGTCGCATGGATTGTATTGAGATTTGGAATTAGAAAAGAGCACGTCAAGTGAGCATAAAACCGTCATCAACAGCTTTTAGTTATCGAAAAATAAACGCGCTTGCGGCCTATACGATTGCCATAGCCGCATTCGCATTTTTACTGTTGCCTGTATACTGGTTGGTGGTTACGTCATTTAAACCGATTGAAGACGTGTTCGTTGTCCCGCCTGAAATGTGGCCGCATAACTTTACTTTCAAAAATTACGTGAACCAGTTTGATTTACGTTTGATCCAAATGTTCCAAAATAGCCTGATTGTCAGTGGCGCAGCGGCGATCCTGTCGACATTTGCGGGCTCCTTGTGTGCCTATGCTATATCGCGGTTCTATTTTCGTTTTAAAAGTATCTTGCTCTTGTTCTTTCTGGCGTCCATGGCATTCCCGGTTCCGATGCTGATGATCACTATGTACTCGACCTTTCATCAGCTTGGCCTGCTGGATACTTATTGGGCACTTATTCTGGGCAACACTGCCATGGGCCTGCCGTTATCCGTGTGGTTGATGACCAATTTTATCGATCAAATTCCGATTGATATGGAAGAGGCGGCTTTGCTGGATGGCGCATCTCCGTTTTCCGTTCTGATGCACATCGTCTTGCCGATGGTCCGCCCGGGGCTGGCGGCATCTGGAATATTTGTATTTGTGACGTCCTGGAATGAACTTTTAATGGGATTAACATTCGTAAGTTCACCAGAGGTCCGAACGCTTCCTGCCGGTATTACGTTGGCATTTCTCGGTGAATTTGAAGGCGATTGGTCAGAAATGATGGCATTGGCCGTCATGGTTACTCTGCCGGTTTTCCTTCTGTTTATGATCATGCAAAAATCAATTTTGAAAGGCATGACTGCAGGTGCATTGAAATAAGAACAACCGACTTTAATTCGGCAAAAACAACAACCGATAATAATTAGAAAGGACTACAACAAGGAGAGTGCAATGTTGAAATTTAAATCACTGAAATACGCATTGGCCGCTGGGGTAATGCTTTCTGCGCTTCCTGTAGGAGCCGCTGAAACAATCACCTATTCAGGATGGTTGGGTACTTACGACAAAAATGCTGACCTAATTCAGCAAATCAAAGACAAGTTTAAAGCAAAAACAGGTGCCGATCTAAAGATTATCGATACCGCTTTTGATAAAGCCCTTAATCAGGCGACCGTTACAACTTTGGCCGGAAATCCGGCAGATGCTATTCACCTGATCGCGGGTTGGGTGCCAGCTGTTCAGGGTATCGGAGGCCTAGAACCTCTAGACGGTTATTTCAGCAAAGAAAAACTGGATACAATCCCAAAAGCTTTAAGGGAATCCGTCTCCGTTGATGGAAAGCTCTATGCGCTTCCTTGGGTGCCCGGACCCGTTCATCCGCATTATAACCGTGATTTGATGAAACAAGCAGGACTGGATCCCGACAAATACCCCCAGACTTGGCCTGAACTAAAAGATCTGATCATGAAAATATGTGCGCTTCCTGACAAAGACGGAGCCAAAATTTATGGTGCTGCTTTGCGTACGTCCCAAAACCCAAATTCTGCTCAATGGTCGATCCCCATTCTATTCGGGCACGGTGGTGACATTCAGGAAGGCGGAAAGATTAAGCTTAACACGCCGGAAAACGCGGCCGCATATAAGTGGCTACAAGACATTACGAACGCAGGCTGTAGTGCCGTCGGTCATGGCCATGCAGAATCTCGCAATACATTCTCCTCCGGGCGTGCAGGCGTGATATTTGAAGGGCCATGGGCTCGTGGACTTGTTGAAAATATGTCAGGGAAAAAGCTTAAGGTTGCCGCAGATGGAAATGTCTGGGTCGCTCCAATGCCAAAAGCACCCAATGGAAAGCGTCGGACCATTGGAAACCCCCACGAAATCACCATGTCTTCAAAGTCAAAAAATAAAAAACTGACTGCGGCATTCCTGGATATGCTGATATTTGATGAAGACAACACGACGATGTATTTCGACGTAAATGGACAGTTGCCGACATCAAGCATGCCTTTGTTGAAGAAAGGGGCTGTAGGTTCCGACGCCTATAGTCAAATTTTCATCGGGTCTCTTGGTTATACACATGACAACCCATGGAAGAGCCCCAAGTTTAATGCGGTGATGAGCAAGCTGGCACCTGAGATGCAAAAGATCGTCAAAGGCGGCGATATTCCTTCAGCTCTTGCTGCAGCGGACAAATCCATAAAGCGGCTTTTGTCACGTTAAGCCTAACGAACTAGGAGCGAGTCGGTGGGTAAAAAAATGTCCTTTTAATCGTTGCTGACGATATGAGCTATGGTGATTTGGGGGTCTTTAGCGAAGACCGTGTTAGGACCCCCAATCTGGATAGATTAGTTGCTGGAGGCGTTTGCATGCAGCAACACTATTCGGGGTTGACAGGCTTACCTGTTTTGGCCCACTTAGGGTGAGACTTTTTGGTTCGCTAAAAAACCTTCTGGGCTGAGGTGTCCCAGCCGGCTATGGGGTCTTTCCTCGTTGTAATGCGGCCGCCAATCTTCGATCAAGCCCCGCGCTTCGCGTAGATTCAATAACCACTCCCGATTCAGACATTTGTCACGAAAACGACTTTGAAAACTTTCAATATAGCCATTTTGCCAAGGGCTGCCAGGGTCAATGTAGCGTGTTTTAATCTGGTTTTCTCTAAGCCATATCTGGATCTTCTGTGCGCTATATTCGGATCCATTATCGCTGCGAATATAGCGCGGTATGCCATCGGTGGCGATCGCCTGCCATAGGGTAAATAACACGTGCCCCGATTGGATTTGGCGCTCGACCCGGATAGCTAAACAGCGGCGCGAATACTCATCGAGCATCGTCAGCATTTTCAACGTACTGCCTTGGTCCGTCCGATCAAAAATGAAATCCCAAGTCGACACCTGGTTGGGCTCGTGTGCCTGGGTGGGTAAAACCGGTCGATACCCCTTGGCGCGGCATACGCTGGGGTTTGGGACGGACCTTAAGGCCTTCTTTGCGACGGACACGCTGGACTTGCTTACGACTAACCGACCAGCCCTCTTGGGCTAACAGGGCCCGAATGCGTCGGTAGACATACCGAGGATGTTGCCAGGACAAGGCCACAATCCGCTGATGTAACTGGATCTGTTTGGGCGCAAGGGGCTTGGCCCGATACCGATAGGTCGATCGGTGTACACCCAAGTAGCGACAAGCCCGACGCACCGAGCACAATCCATGGCTAACGACATGGGCAACGGTCTGTTTCTTCTGCATCGGGCTTACCATTTTTTTGCGTTGACCTCTTCCAGCACGCGATTCTTTAGCAGGGATTCGGCCAGCATCTTCTTGAGCTCAGCATTTTCTTTTTCAAGCTCTTTAAGCCGTTTGGCATCGGCCAGATCCATGTCGCCGTATTTACGTTTCCAGCAGTGAAATGTTGCTTTGGAAACATTGTGCTCACGACAAACCGAGTCGGTCGTTTCATCGCTTTCGGCCTGCCGCAAAATACGGATGATCTCTTCAGTGCTGTGCTGTTTTTGTTTCATGAGCCTACTCCTTATTGATTAAGAAATAGTCTCGCCTTCAGTGGAGCAAATCAGGGAAGTCATGCCAATTCGGCAAATGGTATTACATACAACGTCTTGGCTGTGTCCATATCATAATCTCTGATGACTTTGATTTCTCAGTCAGCAATCAGACGGGCTAACGCCTGCATTTGCGGCGGTTTTGTAGCGAGGAACGAGTGGAAAACCGTCCAAACCACGCAGTGGTTGATGCAACATGCACTTGTTAGGCATATCCCTATTTAAACCTCTCATGCCATTTCCCATCGTTTTCTTTTTTACAATCTTCTTCAGTATCAAAGTGTACATGGGTTCTAATATCTTTAACTTCAATATCAACAGATTTAAGTTTCGATTTTATCATGTCTCTAAACTTATCCTCTTTGTACTTTTGGTACATCTTTGAGAGGTTCTCATTTGTATCAAAAATACAGACTATAGTAAGGCTGCCTGGGAAATAGGAATAATTAGCAAAATGAGTTAGCCACTGAAAGCCATCGAACTCTTCAAGTGCAGCTTCACATACCTCTGTAAGTGCTCCAATTAATGTATTTTCAAGTTTCTTGTCAGTTTTGCGCATTTATAGCTGCCTAACGTCCAGGGATACCTACAGGTGTAATGTGCGCAGCGAATGGAAGCTATTGGGTAGACCCGCTGGTTAGATCTTTTTTCTTCGTTTTTAGTTCTGTAATTAGAATGGATGATACGAATGAAATAGCCAGTGTATGTATAGGAAATATAAAGGGCCTTTATATTTCCTATACATCGCGGCGAATATCTCAACCGGGAATGGCTCTTGAATCTACGCGAAGCCCGCGTCGTCATCGAGGACTGGCGACAGTATTACAATAGAGAAAGACCGCATAGTCGACTGAGCTATCTCAGCCCGGAAGGGTTTATACAAACTCAAAAACTCACACCCTAACTAGGCCAACTTTTAGGTCTCGCTCAGCGCCATCAATACAGATGCTGCGAAACCGGATGACGCCAGCCAAATTCTGGGCGGTCGAAGTGCAGCTTATACCCGTGGGCTGCCTCGCCTTGAAACAACGCCTCTTGCGCGTTTTGGGCAAACATCGTGAAATGGCTTATGGATAAACTATTCATACGGAGCGCTATAATGGACGGAGAAAACAGCATGAATGAATCGAACGAATCCAAGCTTAGCATGAGCACCCTTACTGGGAGTTTCAAGAGAAGGAAGCCGTTCGTCAGGTAGTTGACCGCGGTTATTCTGTAGTCGAGGTGGCAAGCCGGCTGGGCATGTCGACCCATAGCCTGCATAAATGGGTTAAGGCCGTCAAACTCGATAAAACAGCGCACCATGCCACCGAATTGATCGAAGCCAAGAGCGAGGTCCTCAAGTTGCGGTCCCAACTGAGATGGACTGGGGAAGAGCGCGACCTGTTAAAAAAGCCGCGCGGTACTTTGCCAGGGAGTCCACGGGAGACAGGTTTCTAATGCAAGGAAAGCAACTTTAATTGAAGAAATAGACAAAGTACGTCTATCGTTTTTTAATGCGTCACCGTCCCCTGTTCCTTTGGCGAAAATTCTCGCTGCCACCGCTGCTCAATTTCACCGCGCCAAGTTTCAGCATCGCTCTTTAGCTCAGCCGTTAATTCCACCTCGGCATCTTTTAAATTGTTGCACTCGCCCATGTCCTCTTCGAGGTTGGCTAAGTGCACGGCGTCATCTGGATCGGCTCCTTCCACCAACTGCCCATTGAGCACCAGCTTCCACTTACCCTTGCGCACAGCCGTTTGTTTACCCATTTCCCAGTAGATCGTCCGTTCAGGCAACTTTTCGCTCTCGGCGACATAGGGTAGTATATCCATCCCGTCCACTTCATATTGGGAGACATCGCCACCGGCTATATTGAGCATCGTCGGAAAGATGTCCATCGCCGCGCATGGATCACTCAACACCTGACCTCCGGGAATATGTCCCGGCCAGTGCATAATACCAGGGACGCGCATTCCTCCCTCATACAAGCTAAACTTGTGCCCTTTGAGTTTTCCTGCACTGCCACCGTAATAGGGGTCGAGCGTGCCGTCTAGCCAGTTGCGCGTTTCGCGGGAGGGGCCGTTGTCGGCCATAAAGAAGGAGCAGGTATCTTCTGCCAGTCCCAGGCGCTCAACTTCATCTAGGATCGCGCCCACACTATCATCGACAGCGGCTAACATGGCGGCCATCACCTGCCTATCCCAAGGCAGTTCGCTAAAGCGGTCCATGTACTCTTTGGGCGCGTGCATGGGGTAGTGCGGAGCGTTGTAGGGTACATAGAGCATGAAGGGGCGGCCGTCGCGGGCGGCATCGCGAATATAGGTGAGTGCCTTTTGCGTAATCATTTCGGTGAAATATTGACCATCCTGCCACAATTCCTGGCCGTCTTCCCACAAATCGTGTGTCGGATTTATGCCGGGGCCGGGGTTGTTCATGCCCCAATAGAAGATATGCGAATAGTAGTCGATGCAGCCGGCCATAAAACCGTACCAGTGGTCGAAACCGTGCTGCTGGGGCTGCGAATCCTCGTCGAGGCCAAGGTGCCACTTGCCGGTCATATAAGTTTGGTAGTCGAGGTCTTTGAGCGCGGTGGCTAAGGTCGGCGTGCTTTGCGGCAAGCCGGTGGCGGTGCGGTGGCCGGCGAGTATCGAGCGCACGCCGGCGTTGCCCGGGTAGCGGCCCGAAAGCAGCGCGGCACGCGAGGGACTGCAGACCGGGCTATTGGAATACCAGTCAGTGAAGCGTGCGCCGTCGTGGGCCATGCGGTCGAGACGGGGGGTGCGGAAGTCTTCACAACCCATGCACGAGAGGTCGCCGTAACCTTGGTCGTCAGTGAGGAAGACGATGAAATTGGGTTTCTTCATTGTGGTCCTTGAGCTGCTAGTGGATGTTGACGAGGGATAATTACCCGATCGCTTGCTGCGGCGTCAAGCACGCGATTAAAGATGGGCTGTGCACGGGTGTTAGTTATATTGAAAATCATGAACTTTACCCACTATATTCTGCCGGAGCGCGATGGCCTACGCCCGATGCGCGAGGACCGACCCGAATTAGCGGCGGCGCTGGCTGCGTTAGTCCACTCGCATTGCTTTGAGCAGATCGTCGCCCTGACTGCTGTGAAGTAATAAACAAATATCGGAAGACATTTTGTGATGGCCTTGGGTCGTCTGCTAAAAATAAAAAAATAAAAGGGGAAGAAATGAATATTGAATCTGGGAGTTTCACGCATTTGTTAGAAGGAGTCGCGCGGGAAGATCTGGCGATTACCGAGGTTAAAGTGACGCCGATTACCTATAAACCGGCCGACGGTTCGTATATACACGAATGTGGGCCAGTGGTGCTGAGCAAGATGCACAGCGCGGTAGTCGAGGTCTTTACCGATCAGGGCCTGGTTGGTATCGGGGCCGGCACGCCGGCCGAAGCCGATGTCGACTATGGTTATTTAATCGGCAAGAACCCCTTTGATGTCGAGCTATTGGGTTTGTCGCCGGGGTTGGATGTAGCTTGTTGGGATTTGATCGGCAAGGCCAAGGGGCTGCCGCTCTATAAATTACTGGCCACCGACAATGAGCCGGACACCAGCGTGCATGTCTATGCTAGCGGGGGTGTTATGTGGACGTATTACGATCCGGGTGACGGACGAGCGTTCGGTGCCGAGGCGCTGATTGAAGAGGCGCTGACCTACAAAGAGCTGGGTTTCGATACCTTCAAGTGGCGGCCGGGTACCGATTGGGAAGAGGCGGGGATCACGCCGACGGGCTTGGGCGAGATCTGCCGCCGGTTGCGCGAGGCGGTGGGGCCCGATTTTGATTTGGGCATCGAAAAGAAAGGCTATGACTCCTGGACCTTCGAGGAGTGCATGGAGATGGCGCCGATGATCAACGACCTCGATTTTCTGTTTTTCGAGCAGCCGATGGGCGACGAGGGGCCTAAGCAATTCGACGATTACCTACGCTTGAAAGAGGCGATGCCCAAGGTCATGCTCTGGGGCGGCGAGCGTTTTCGCAGCGTCGACGAGGCGCGGCCGTGGATGCGTGCCGGTGTGTATGACGCGGTGCAATCCGATGCCTATTATATCGG
>Ga0114999_10010089_pt1 | contig 10253 bp, 8 predicted proteins | sample ArcticOcean_MG_C_3_FD_89820 | JGI IMG/M metagenome (GOLD analysis project Ga0114999, IMG submission 89820) | Marine microbial communities from western Arctic Ocean - ArcticOcean_MG_CB8_126 | ecosystem: Environmental > Aquatic > Marine > Oceanic | place: Arctic Ocean: Canada Basin | collected... | reverse complement strand
GGCCGAGGCGAACAGGCCCAGCGTGCCTTCCGAACCGACAAGAAGTCGCGGCAGGTACAGGCGATCGGTGTTCAGAACGCCGCGCAGGAAATAGCCCGCACAGTTGCGAACCAACGCAGGTTGATGCGTGCGGATCAGGGCTTCGTTGTCGGCCAGGATTTTCGCGAGTTGGCCGGTCAGATCGCGTTCGGTTCCGGGCTTGGTTTCCGAATGCTCTGGGCTGTCGGTCGATAGCAGATGATTGGCAGCCTCGATAACACGCCCGCCCGCGAGCACGAGTTCGATTCCGTGGACATGGTCGCGCGTCGAACCGACACGCACCGAGTGCGAACCGGCTGCATCAACGGCCAGCATGCCGCCGATGGTGGTGATGGCCGTATTCGATGGATCAGGCGGGAAGTAGCGGCCCTGTTCACGCAGCGCGGCGTTCAGTCGATCACGAACGATGCCCGGTTGCACCCGCACGGTTTCCTCGCCGATGGCTTCGACGGCGTGCATGTGTCGTGAAAAGTCGACGATGACTCCGCGCCCCAACGCACCGCCGGCAATGCCCGTTCCCGCACCGCGCGCGATCAGAGGAGTTCGCGTTTCAGCGGCATACTTCGCCAGCGCGACAACGTCGTCTCGGTGACGCGGAAAGGCCACGCCCAGAGGCGGAATTTCATACAGGCTGCCGTCGCTGGAATACATGGCGACGGTCAGCGGATCGACGCGCACTTCACCGTCAAGCAAACCGGTAAGGTCGTCGAGAATGCGTCGCCGTCGTTCGTCCACGGGTGGCCTTTCCCGATCGGTTTGCTACGACGTTTTCGGATCGGCCGACTGCGCCAATCGCAGTCGCTCTTGTCGATACCGTTCGGCGGTTTCCAAGTCGAATCGCGGCAGATCGTCGTCGGGGTTCGTGAGACCGTGCCGCGCACCGCATTTATAGCAGGCCAACACATCCCCCATGAAAGCGAACAGTAACAGGTCGACCAGCGCGAAGGCCATCAAGATGCCGATCGCAATCAACGGCCGATAATAACTCCAGGCAATCGTGCTCAGAATCGTCCCTGCCGCGACAAACGCCATGCCCACGCGTGGCGGAAAATTCTTCTGACGCCACAAGTCGCCGCAACCACACACGAGGCATTGCGGCGGCGGATGGCCTTCGCTGTTTGTCGAAGGTGAATCGACCGCGCGTGACCAATTGCAAACTTCGCAACGTATCGCCGCCGTCGAACCGTCGATCGACGTGCGATGCGGTTGTTGGCAGGCAGGACAGCGAAACGTGAGATGCATCAGCCCGAATGTCTTGTGCGAGAAATAATCTGGATGAACCGGACAATTCGACCTCCACGATAGTCGAACTCGCCGAGGGATCACAGTTCGGACACACTTCGCCCCGTCTCTAAAATGGCAGCAACAACTCGGCGGCCAGCAACGCGCCGGTCATCTCACCGATGAACGTCAGGATCACGCCGACGAACAGCACGCCGGTGGCTGCTTGGGTGTTGTGGTATTTGAGGATTCGCCAGACCATCAAGCAGACCACCAACGGCCCGGCAATGCCGGCTGTCCAGCGGAGCGTGACCCACAAAATGTGCGTGGAACCGCTTAATTGAGACCACGCCAGCCACAGCCCGATCGCCGAGACGATCAACCTCGCGACGGTCGCTGCCCCTAAAAACAGGTTCAATCGACCCAGCGGAGCGATCGACATTGTGGGAGCCGTCAAATACCAATGACCCAGCAGCATGCCGGTGACCGACGCTCCCAAAATGGCGGAGGTGGCCAACGCCGAAGCCGGTTCGAGCAGCCCGACCGACGTTTGGACCGACTTTGCATCAACGGTCGTCGCCAGCAGAAGCCCATAACCGATCGCGGTAATCAGGAAGACGAAGTACCCACCCGCCGCACGTCGTTCCAATGTCCACACCACTGATCCAACAAACGCACACGCAGCCAACAGGTAGCAGACGATCGCTGCCGTCGAGGGCGTCACCAACCCGATATCGGCTCCCGCTTTCACCGGCTCTAACGACAAAGCCGTCAACACGCTGAGTCCCAGCACGACCAGCATTTGAATCCGGAAGAACCCGGATGTGACCTCGCGTCGCGGCATGATGCACCACATCAGGCTCATGCCGCAGAGAAGTCGCAGAGAGAACCAGGCGATCATGCGAAGTTACAGCCGAAAGGGGTTGGGCCGAAAAGGTAAGAATGGGTGCCACTGTCTGGCTTGCCCAGCAGTGCTCCGCTCATGAATTAACAATCGACCGGTTGCTTCCACCGATAAGTTGAATAGTCTGCTTCGTTTCTGGTGCTCGTTGATCGTTGAATGCACGGCGACGTGGCACTGCTGGGCGAGCCAGCAGTGGCACCCCCGGATACAACGTCACCGGCCGTTAATCAATGCCATCGCTTCGGCTCGGCTGGATTGGTTCGTCTTGAACAGCCCACGCACCGCACTGGTGATGGTCAGGCTGCCCGGTTTGCGAACGCCGCGAATCGTCATGCAGGTGTGCGTCGCTTCGAGAACAACAACGACTCCCTTGGCATCCAGTTCCGACGCCATCAGGTCGGCGATTTGGTGTGTCATCCGTTCCTGAACCTGCGGCCGATGTGAAATTTCTTCGACGACCCGCGCGAGCTTGCTCAACCCGGCCACTTTGCCGTTCGGCAAATAGCCCACATGCGCGACTCCCATGAAGGGCAACAGGTGATGTTCGCAGGTGCTGTTAAACGAGATATCGCGAACCAGTACGAGTTCGTCGTAGCGTTCCTCGAAGACCTTCTTGAGATGTCGGCCCGGGTCGGTATGCAGCCCGGAAAATAGCTCCGCGTACATGCGTGCCACCCGCGCGGGCGTTTCGAGCAGGCTGTCTCGGTCGGGGTCTTCCCCAATGGCGAACAGAATCTCGCGCACCGCGCGTTCGATTCGAGGCAAATCGACGTTCGAGGCCGATTCGCTCTCAGGTGCAGACTCGTCAGTGCGGCCGGACGACATAGGTACGTTTTCTTCCTGACGAGAAACTGCCTGACGAGAAACTGCGAAGACCATCGAAAGTGGGAATCGAAGCCAAACGCCAATTCTAGAACCGTCTCGAAACAGCGTCAACCAGCCGGTTTTCGGGTTTGACAGGGTGACCGGAACGTAATGGACCCCACGCATCCACAGCCTCGTCTCACCCCGGCGAGCGGCCAGCGTAACCTGGTTGATATCTGAACCCGCTGGTTTTTGGCCGTTGGCGTTGAATGGGGCTGCGGAAATCGCTACTCTGTTCTGTTCCCCATGCGGTTTGCGCTTGGGGTGACGGTGAATGTATCGATATCGTCGGGATAAGTCGTATTTTTGCGGCATCTGGGCGAGAGGGAAAGGGTTGCGGGATGACGACAGTTTCAATCAAAACTTTCATGGCGAAAAATGAAGATGTTTCGCCCAACTGGTTTGTGGCCGACGGCGATAACCAGATCGTCGGGCGTTTCGCGACCCGGTTGGCAACCATTCTCATGGGCAAGCATAAGCCTTGCTACACGCCACACGTCGATTGCGGCGATTGTGTGATTGTGGTGAATGTGGAACGGATTCGTTTCAGCGGAAATACCGCACCGCACCCGGATCATCCGTACTTCACTACGAAAATGCTGAAGAAAACCTACCAACGATACTCGGGTTACCCGAGTGGGCAGACCATCGAGACGGCCGAGAAGTTGTGGGAACGACATCCCGATCGAATTCTCCACGAAGCCGTACGACGCATGCTGCCGAAGAGCAAACTAGGCCGACAGATGCTCAAGAAATTGAAACTGTTTATCGGGCCGGATCATACACATCAGGCCCAACAGCCTGCGGAGTTGCCCGAGCATTTGCGGGGCTAAAGACAACGAGACCAGCCGCGTCGCGTTCGCACGACGGCTGATGAAACTTCACGAGGCGAGTGACGGAACCAGACGACATGGCAGACGAAACCACAGAAGAAGCCACACCGGAAGAAGTCGCCCCCGAAGAGACGACGACCGAAGAAACGCCAACCGAAGAGGTTGCCGAGGAAGCGGCTCCGGAAATCACCTTGGGCGAAGCTCCGATTGAAGTGGAACCCGAGCGGGATACCGTTCCCATCATCCGCGGTAAAGTCGACAAGTTCGGCTATGCGATGGGTACCGGACGTCGCAAGACGTCGGTTGCCCGCGTGCGGATCAAGGAAGGCAAAGGGGAATTCACGGTCAACGGCCGCACCCTCGAGGAATACTTTTGCGTCAAACGCGATCGCTTAACGGTGACAGGCCCGTTGAAAGTGACCGACATGCTCGGCAAGGTCGATGTCTGGATTCGCGTTGGCGGAGGCGGCACCACCGGCCAAACAGGAGCCGTCATTCTGGGAATCGCCCGGGCGCTGCAAGTCATGGAACCAGAGTTGCATCACACACTGGCCGAACACGGCTATCTGACACGCGATAGTCGGATGGTCGAACGTAAGAAATACGGATTCAAGAAGGCCCGCAAAAGCTTCCAGTTCTCGAAACGTTAAGCGAACAGTGGCAAGTCCCGCTTCGTCTTGGCAATATCCAGGCGACCGGGCCTTCGCAAGTACCACATACGCCCCGTCGGACGATGTTCCGGCAGGGGCGTTTTTCACGAATTTGGGATGCTTCCAGCGTGAAGGGACGGGACGATGTACAACCCGCTCTTACTTCCCGATCTGAAACAGATGATCGAGGAAGAAGACGCGCAGGGTCTCGAAGAGTTCTGTGAAGCGTTGCATCCGGCTGTCGCGGCCGAGGTTCTTGAAGGACTCGAACCGCACGACATCTGGACTGTCGTTTCAACCTGTTCGATCGAACGACAGGTCGAACTCTTCGACTTCCTCAGCCTGCCCTTGCAAGTGGAACTCGTTGACGGCGTCGATCGAGAACGGCTCTCGAAGCTCATCGAAGAGATGGCCCCCGATGATCGAGCCGACTTACTCGCGCGGCTGGATCCCGAACGTGTCAAATCGCTTCTCCCATTGATCGCGCAAGCCGAACGCAGCGACATCCGCAAGCTGTTGTCGTTCCCCGACGAAAGCGCCGGGGCGATCATGACCACCGAATACGCCTCGCTGCCCGAAGGCATCACGGCGGGTGAGGCAATCGATCGCTTGCGCCTACAGGCTCCCGACCGCGAGACGATCTATTACGTTTATGTTCTCGACGAAGGGCGACGTCTCGACGGGTTCATTTCTCTCCGCCAACTGATCCTGGCTCGTCCCGACACGATGGTCGAGGACATCATGCGGAAGAAAGTGATTTCGGTGCGGGTCGACGACGATCAGGAAACGGTGGCACATGAGTTGGCCCGCTACGACTTCCTCGCGATCCCCGTTGTCGACAACCAGAATCAACTTGTGGGCATCATCACGCACGACGACGTGCTCGATATCCTGCAAGAAGAAGCCACCGAAGATGCGCATCGACAGGGGGCCGTCGAGCCATTGGAAGATTCCTACCTCGAAACGCCTTTAATAACGATTGTCTGGAAGCGGGGCATCTGGTTGCTGTTTCTGGCGATCGTTGCACTGTTTACCGCACAGGTGTTGCGATCCTACGAGCAAGCCTCGGAAGCCTACGTCTGGATCATCTGGTTCCTGCCGCTGGTTCTCGCCAGCGGGGGCAACGCCGGTTCGCAATCGGCCACGCTCATCATCCGCACGATCGCATTGGGGGAACTGGAAGACCGCGAGAACCTGCGCATGGCTCAGCGGGAATTGATTCTCGGCCTGGGACTGGGGCTGGCCTTGGCATCGCTCGGGTTCGCCGCCGCCGTTCTCTCGTTCGGACGGACTCCACTCGAAGCAACCGTCGTGGGTCTCACCGTGTTACTGGTTGTCGTGATGGGTACTGTCAGCGGCGCGTTACTGCCGATCGGATTCAAACGGCTCGGGATGGACCCGGCGTTGATGTCCAACCCGCTGATCGCCGCGCTGGTCGACGTCCTGGGTGTCATCATCTACTACAGCGTCGCCGCCGCGCTGCTGAGCAGCATCACGTAACATCCGGAGGCGGAATGTCTGTCTCACCTTGTCAAATGTCAGTTCCAGCATTCTCAATGGTGTGCGAACCGTGTTCATCGAGAGGAGCCTGCACCGTGCGAAAGCGAACGTTCGTCATTGCGATCGTGTCCAGCTTGTTGTTGGGTAGTCTCTGCCACGCCGCCGAAGGCTGGAAACGCCATACGATCGATGACACTTCCCGCGGAGCCGACGGCGTGCGCACTGCCGACGTGAATGGGGATGGACTGATCGACCTGGTCACCGGCTGGGAAGAGGGGGGCGTGGTCCGCGTTTACCTGCATCCGGGGCCGAAGAAATCCAAAGAACGTTGGCCGGCCGTAACGGTCGGTAAAGTGCGTTCGCCGGAAGACGCCGTGTTCGTTGATCTCGACGGCGACGGGGCGACCGATGTGGTCAGTAGTTGCGAGGGGCGCGAGCGATCGTTGTTCGTGCATTGGGCACCGAAAGACAAATCGAAATATCTCGACGCGGCCGCTTGGAAGACCGAACCGTTACCCGCTTCGCTCGGCAAGGCGATGTGGATGTTCTGCGTCCCGGTGCAGATGGATGGCAAGCGTGGAGTGGACCTCGTCGCAGGCTCGAAAGGAACCGGGGCAGGGGTCGGCTGGTTCGAGTCGCCCGAGAATCCCCGCGACTTGGCGGCTTGGAAATGGCGGGCGATGTATGCGGGTGGGTGGATCATGTCGCTGTTCGAAATCGATATCGACGCCGACGGAGATCCCGACGTGGTCATCACCGACCGTAAAGGAAAAAACAGCGGATGCCGCTGGTTGGAGAACCCCGGCCCGAAATCTGTCGGCAGTCCGAACCCGTGGAAGGAACATCTCGTCGGCGGCAAGGGGCAGGAAGTCATGTTTGCCCGTCCGGTCGACTTGGACCGGAATGGGTTGCTCGACTTTGTCACGGCAGTGCGCGGCGACGATTTTCTCTACTTTCGCCGCCAACCAGGCAAGACGCCAAGTTGGAAAACGTCGTCAATAAAAATGCCGACCAACACCGGGACGGGGAAAGGGGTGCATGTCAACGACTTCGATCTCGACGGCCGTCTTGATCTTGTCTTCACCTGCGAGAACGCCCAAAAGAAATCCGGCGTGATGTGGCTGTCCCGCCGCGCCGATCAACCCGTGACGTCGCCCGATTGGTTACCGCATGAGATCAGCGGTCGGAAAGAGGGCATCAAGTTCGACCGCATCGAATTGCTCGACCTGGACGCCGACGGTGACTTGGATGTGATCACCTGCGAAGAACGCGATAACCTGGGCGTGATCTGGTACGAGAACCCGACGAAGTGATGGGACGACCCACCCAACGTTTTTCAATCGCGTTGGGCGGCCATTCGTTCGCGGACGACCTTTTCCAGCAGGTCGAGCATGCCGTCGGCCGACAGTTCGGATGTGTCGACATGACGCGCATCGGCGGCGGGTTTCAGCGGGGCCACGTTGCGTGATGCGTCGCGATTGTCGCGTTCGTGGATCAGCCTTAGCATCTCCTCGAAGTCGACGGTGACCCCGGTTCGTTCCAAGTCCTGCTGGCGTCGACGAGCGCGCACTTCGGGGGCGGCGGTCAGGAAGAATTTGCATTCGGCTTCAGGGAAGACCACCGTCCCTTGATCGCGGCCTTCGGTGACGATGTCTTTCTCACTGGCCGCCTGACGTTGCCAGTCGACCAGTTCGTCACGGACCCCCTCGATGCCCGCAACGAGAGAGGCCGCCTCGGTGACTTCGGGGGAGCGAATCGCTGCCGTTACGTCGTGGTCATTCATGAGCGTGTGACCGTCACGAACCTGCATGTCGATGGTTTGCGCCGCTTCAGTGACGGCCACCCTGTCGGTCGCGGAGATGTCACGCTCCAGACAGCACAACGCGACCACGCGGTACATCGCGCCGGTGTCGAGAAAGTCGAAGCCCAGGCGTTCCGCCAACCCGCGCGCGGCGGTGCTTTTGCCCGACCCGGCGGGGCCGTCGATCGTCACGATCATGACGACTCTCCGAACCGCAGTTCGACTTCGACGATTTCGTAAGGCGTGAAGTCGACGAGGATGGCGTCGTCTTCGATTTTTAATTCGGCCACGGTGCGGCCGCGAAAATCTCGCTGGCGGGCATGCGTCGGTGTGCGGAAACAGCGGAGTTTTACTTGTCGGTTACGACCTTCTGTTTCGACCAGTCGCAAGGCGTACCCGTCGCCTTCGGGTAACTGGGGATGATCATGTTCTTCCCACGTTTCGGCTTCGCCAACCGATTCATGGCTGAGTCCGGTGATGCGTGTGATCTGCACGTTCTTGGCATCGAGGTGGAAGAACCAGCCCGTTTCTCCGGCGCGGGGCGGGCCGTTTTCTGTCGGCAAGACAGCCGGTGGTGTGAGAAAATCGAGCGCGGCCTGCATGGGGTAGTCGACATCGACGGCGACCGCCAAGCGGAACGTTCGCCGTGTTTCCCCTTCGGAGATGAGAATGGTGTCGAGCATTCGCATGCCGGTTTTGCGGTGGAACGGTAAGCCGTTGGTGAGGATGGTGGTTCGCTCTTTCCCGGCGGCGATTTCCAGATAATGCGGGCTTTCGATTCGCTCGCCCCGGTGGCCATGTGCGCCTTGTTGGACCGAGCGGGTGACGGTAGCCGCGCTGTCGTTCCAGGCGAACCGCACTCCGAAATAGTTGCTCCACGGATCCCCGTCGGGCATTTTGTCGGTGTCCAATTCGATGTCGATCTCCACAACTGGTCGGCCGCGCCAAAGGCGAACCGTTTGTCGAAACCCTGCCAGACGAGAGTCGTCTTTCTGGTCGACAATCTCTCCGCTTGTGACAATCTCCCCCATTGCCGGGCCTTCACAGGTGACCTCGACGGACTGACATCGCATTTCCGAGTAGCACGTTTTTTCCTCGGGCTGTCCTTCCTCGCGGGGCGGGATGACGCGTTCGCGTGGAAAGCGGAAAGCCAATTGCTGGCTGAGCCGGTTGGGGCTGCGACCGAATTCTTTGATGGTTTGGATGCCACCGGTCTCGGCGTTGATGTGTACCTCAAAAAACTCGTTGCGGATGACGTTCTCTTCCACAACGGGGGTGGCATCGCTGGGTGGCGTCTCGGCCTGCGTCGGCTTGTTTTGTTCGCCGGTTGGGATCCAGGCGAAACCAGAGCCGGGAACGTCGACCAAGGCGGCATGCCGTTCGCCGTCGAATTGCACCGTCTTGACCGGGCCGAAGACGGCGGGCGGTGCGCTGGCGTTCGGAAGATCGACGGCGACACGTCGCGCGAACGAAAGCGGGTTGAGCACGAGATACCCCGCCTGTTCTCCGCCTCCAGACATGACGATGTTCGCCAATCCCGCAGTCGCCTTTGGTGTCAAATCATCGAGCAGTCGATCGGCTGCGGTGACGGCTTCTTCTCGCGTTTGCTGAACGGGTTCTTTGTCGGCTGCTTTGCTGGAATCGTCTGCGGGTGGCTCTTCGTCGATTTCGTTTGCTGTGTCCGCAGTTGACTCGGGTACCGTTTCGATTTCGGGGGGGCCGTCGGGGCCGGCGAGTTCGATGATGTCGGCGTCGCGGTCGTCTCGTTCGTCGTTGACCGAACGGCCGAGCAACAAGTCGGTCATCGAACGATTCCAACTGGCCGCGTCGAAGGCGGCTCGTCGACGGATGTGATCGGCGAAGCGAGTGACCGGGTCGGCCTCGCGTCGGGCGACGCATTGGACGAAGAAGGGCGAAAGGTATTCGCGTTCGTCGAACGATGAAAGTCGCCCCGGCGTGTCAGTGGTTTCGATGAAATCGTCGAACGTCACGAAGCGGCCCAGGGCGGTCGTGTATTCCTGAATGCGACGGAAGTCTTCAAACCAGGGCGATTTCACTTCCGGCCAGCGTGCGAAGAGGATGCCGGCCACTTGGTCTTCTTCCATCGATTCGGCCATCCGCTGGGAGAAGCGGAGAAAACTGGTGGCACTATCGGCGGCGAGCGGAATGCGGGAGATGCCGTCGATGATCGTGCCGTCGTTCCCTTCCCAGCGCACTTTACTTTGTTCGGCGTCGGGGTAGATGCCGTCATCCATTGCCAGATGCAAAGCGGAGTGGTAACCGAACTTGCTGAGCACTTGCGGTAGGAGAGTCGACAGGCCGAATCGTCTGCGGCCCCAGGTTTTCGGTGTGCGTCCCAAGTGTCGCATGTAGGTCTCGTGTCCGCGGTGAAAACCCCATAGCAAGGATTCAACCGGGTACAGCGGGGTCGGCGTTTCGCG
>Ga0114999_10010088_pt1 | contig 10253 bp, 11 predicted proteins | sample ArcticOcean_MG_C_3_FD_89820 | JGI IMG/M metagenome (GOLD analysis project Ga0114999, IMG submission 89820) | Marine microbial communities from western Arctic Ocean - ArcticOcean_MG_CB8_126 | ecosystem: Environmental > Aquatic > Marine > Oceanic | place: Arctic Ocean: Canada Basin | collected... | reverse complement strand
GCGGTCGAGCAGCTCTTCGATCTCGAGGGTCTTGGCAACTTCGGCAACCGATTTCGCGACCTGGGTCTTCGTCAGCTTGGCGGTCTCCAGGGGAAACGCAACGTTCTTGCGTACCGTCATATGCGGGTAGAGCGCGTAATCCTGAAACACCATCGCGACATTGCGCTGGGCCGGGTCTTTGAAGCTGATGAGTTCGTCGTCGAGCATGATCTCGCCGCTCGTCGCATCCTCGAGGCCTGCGATAAGCCTCAGGATCGTGGTTTTTCCACATCCTGACGGTCCCAAGAGCACAAGGAACTCTCCGTCGGTGATGCGGAGGCTGACGCCGGCGACCGCAACCACGTCGTCGAAGTGTTTTGTCAATTGGCGAAGCACGACCTCAGCCACAGGCTCGGCCTCCCTCTGTTGTGACCACATCTACGGCGGGCAACGGGTGTTAGACCTCGAGCACCGTTCCGACCATTCCGGGGATCACGTTGGCGTCCGGTTCCAGCTCGGTGATGGTTCGGCCGAGGTGCTCGTCGAGCATGTCGTCAGAATGCTCAGGGTCGTGATGAAATGTCACCACGTTCTCGACGCCGGCCTGGTCGGCGAAACCGATCAGCTGGCGGAGCGTGCTGTGGCCCCACCCTATGCGGTCCGGGTACGTGCTGTCGGTGTAGCTCGCCCAATGTTTGACGAGGATCAGCTCAATCGGCTCTTGCACCGGCGATCCCTTCAGCAGTTTGTCGACGTCGCGCCAATGCTAGAAGCCGAACACTCGGATTCGGGTCACTCACGCTCCGGGCCGAAGGTGGCTGTATTCCTTGGGGATCGTATACCCGTGCTGCGCCATTTCGCTCTCGAGAATCGGAAGGCATTTCCGAATGACGGAATCGTCGAGACGCCGCCACTTCTGCTGACGGCCAGTGTCGATCTGCCGGCGCAGCGCCTCGGCAATGGCCGGTGAGATTTCCAGATCGAAGTGTTCGAGAATCGTGGAGAAGCTGTTATCGGGATCGGCGACGAAATCCTCGTAGCGCATGCTGAGGACCGACCCGGCCGGCAGATCCGCAAGATCCGTTCGTGCCTGAGCAGATACCTTGACCCATTGGTGGGCGATGACCTCTTCAGCCAGCATCGTTTTCAGGTCGTCATAGATGCCCGGGTAGCGAACCCCCCAAATCGAAACGTGCCGGCGCCGCAGGACCCGCACTCGCGTCTGGTCGATGACGAAGCGGCCGACATAATGGTGGAGCTGAGTCTTCGGGGTCTCTTTGATCCGCCTCCAAGCCTTGTTGCGGTGGATCGGCAGCCTCCACATCAGCTCCGACGAGCTGAGATTGGCCAACGGCTCTCTGATCAAATAGAGAAACCGCGCCTCCGGAAATATCGCATGAACGTACGGGATGCGGAGCATGTTCGACGGTGTCTTTTCCATGATCCTGCGGCCGTCGTGGGCGGTCTGGTATTTCTCGAACCTGCCGCGGATGTAGGCGGCCACGTGGGGGGTGGCATCCTTCGCGTCGAAGCGGTCGTGGCGGCGGGCCGGATCGGCATACGTCCATACGGTGCGGGGCTCGAACCAGGTTTCGACGTCCGCATGGAGCCCGAACAGACTCTGGATCATCGTGGTGCCCGATCGAACGTTGCCAAGCAGGAAGATTGGGGGTTTAAACGCCGCTGGCATGTCGGGACCACCTCGGATTCACGGGCACGATAATCCGCCTGCGGCCTCGAGACGTTGATCCCGCCGGCGGACGCAGGCGGACCGCAGCCGACGCCGGGGTAGTGCTGCAAGTCGCCGACGAGTCGGATGCGCGCAGGCTCTCTGCCCTGGCTACTGGCGCATCCCTCGACCAGGGTCAATAGAGTTGCCGTGTGTTGGAGCGCGATGATCATCTGATAGCGACGGCGATGTCGGCACGCCCGTCGTGGCCCCGATGACGCCCGAGCGGGCCGGGAGGGGCGCGGGCGGCGACGAAGGTGAGCAGCTCGGCACGTTCATTGGCGTGTTCACACCGTCCATCCTCACCATTCTCGGGGTAATTCTCTTCCTCCGGACAGGTTGGGTCGTCGGCAACGCGGGGCTAGCAGGTGCCATCGGTATCGTTCTGATAGCTCACGCCATCACCATCGCGACAGCACTGTCCGTGTCGGCCGTGGCGACGAACATGAGCGTGGGCGCCGGCGGCGCGTACTACATAATCTCCCGAAGCCTCGGTGTGGAGGTGGGTGCCGCTATCGGCATCCCGTTGTTTCTCGCACAGGCGCTGTCCGCCACGTTGTACGCATTCGGGTTGTCTGAGAGCCTGCAGCAGGTCTGGCCCGACGTTCCTCAGATCCCAGTGGCCGCCGGGATGATTCTCATAATCACGTTGATCGCGGCCAGAGGAGCGGGCCTAGCGCTGCGCCTTCAGATCCCGATAATGGGGGCCATCGCCGTGGCGCTCGCTGCGCTGTTTGTCTCGGCTCTCGCGTCGCCCGGCGTCCCCGACGTCGTGCCCGCAGCAGCCGACCCGGCCGGCTTTTGGGTTGTGTTCGCGGTATTTTTTCCAGCCGTCACCGGGATCCTCGCCGGAATCTCACTGTCCGGCGATCTCGCCAAGCCCAACCGATCCATACCGCGGGGCACCATCGCCGCCGTGGCTGTGGGGCTCGTGGTGTACCTCGTCGTCGTTTTTGTTCTCGCCGCCGGGGCAGATCGCGAAGTGCTGCTCAATGACAATCTGATCTGGTTCAGCCTTGCCGGCGGCGCGTCTTTCCTCATATTTCCCGGTCTCTGGGGTGCCATCTTCTCGTCCGCCGCCGGCAGCATTCTCGGCGCGCCCCGCACGTTGGCGGCTATGGCCGATGATCGTGTACTGCCGCGCTGGGTTGGGGCCTCAATCGGGAGCGTAAAAGGCCCAGGGGTGCCGCTCATCCTCTCACTCGCCGTGTCGCTCGGCGCGGTGTTTCTCGGTGATTTGGACACCGTCGCGCCGGTCCTAACGATGTTCTTCCTGACCGCCTATGGCGTGGTCAACTTTGTTGCGGGTATCGAAGCTCTCGCCGCCGACCCTTCGTTTCGGCCGACAATGCGGGTGCCCTGGGCGGTGTCCCTTGCAGGGGCTCTGGCTTGTTTCTGGGTCATGTACCTCATCAACCCGATCGCGCTCTTCGGTGCCCTGGCGGTCGAGATCGGCATCTATGTGCTGATGAGGCGGCGCGACCTCGTGGCGCCGTGGGGGGACCTCCGGCGGGGGGCGATCATGTCGCTGATCCGCTCTTCGATGATCCAGTTGCGACGGCTGCCTCTCGATCCTCGCAACTGGCGGCCGAACATCCTGCTGTTTGCCGGTGACATCAATCGCCGCCCCGACCTCGTGCGTTTCGGCGCCTGGCTAGTCCAAGATCGCGGGATTCTGACCGTGTGCGAGCTGAAAGTAGGCACAATCGATCGGGACGCCGCCTGGCTGGCAGAGCGCACCGTCGAGCTCAACGAGGAACTCGTAACCATGGGAGTCGTCGCTTTCGGCGAAGTCGATATCGTTGAGGATTTCGAGAACGGCGCCGTTGCCGTGGCCCAGGCAAACGGTATTGCCGGGTTCGATTCCAACACGGTGATGTTCGGGTGGTCCGACAAAGTGGACCGGCAAGTATCTCAGCTCCGCATCATCGAGCGGCTTGCTCTGCTGGGAAAATCGGCGGTCATCTCTCGCCCCGGGGTTGCTCCACGAAGGCGGCGTGGCAGGGAGATCCATGTCTGGTGGGGCGGCCTGCAGCGAAACGGTGACATGCTTGCTCTCTTTGCGCATCTGCTTTCCCTCAACGCCGGCTGGCGCGATGCGAATGTCCGGATCAAAACGATCGCAAGCACGCCGATGATGCGCGATCGCAACAGTGTTCTCCTCTCCAGGATGCTCACGTCTGCCCGGTTGAATGCCACGGTCGATGTGCTGCTGAAGGAGCCGGACCGTTCCGTCGGCGACATTATCCACGAGCACTCCGCCGACGCCGACGTCGTGCTGATGGGTTTGCGCGCCAACGAGCCTGGTGAGGAGGCCGAGTACGCGGCTCGTCTCAACCAACTGATGGAGGGCCTGCCAAGCGTCATCCTGGTCCGCAATGCAGGCATCTTTAGCGGAAGGCTGCTCGGAGACGGAGAGGAAGTGTCGGGCGTCGAGAGGGCGTAGCTGCCGCTACCGCCGATCGAAGGACGCGAAGATCTGCGCGCCGCCGTTGGCTCCCGCCGGATCGAGGTAGAGGGTGCGCGGCTCCATCGCAAACGGGCTATCGAGGACAGGGCCCTCGTTGAGGGTGGCATACGATCGGCCGGCGAGGATCGTCGTCACGTAGGTGACATATAGCCGATCGAGTACATCGTCGGCGAACAACAGGTGCGAGATATGTGGCCCGGCCGCCGAGAACGCGGTGTGGTGTCCGAGTGCCGTAAGGCCCTCTGCGATCTCGCTTCCGGTGACTCCCGAACGAGACGAGCCCAGGACTACTGCGATTCCCTCGTTTTCGAGTTTCGAGACCACGGCCGCGTCGGCATCCGATTAGCCGATTCCGATGACGGTGGGGCTCTGACGCCGGGCTGCCTTCCAATCGAAATCAAGGCGACGGCTGACCACGGCGAGTGGCGGTGTTTCGGCGAGGCCCGCAGTGGATCGCCATCCCCGCAGGTCGGCGAGGTCGGGATCAATGTCGAAGGTGAAGATTGGGCCCGCGTCCCCAGAAGCAAACTCGCGTAGGTATCGGCCGCTCGTGATGATGACATCGCCCTGGATCGCAAGTTCTTGGTATAAGCGCCAATCCCTTGCGTTAGCGAGCGCCGCAGGCAGTCCGGTGGGGTGGGAGCCCTCCGTCCCGATGGCTATCCGCCCGTCGAGGCTGCTTATGAAATTCGTATAAATGAAGGCCCGTTCGCGCCGCCGCTCCCTATTGATCGCCTCGTCGAGGTACAGGCCCTGTAGCGGCAGATCTGCCGACGGGGCCGGGAGGAGGCGGGTCACATTCGCGGGCATCAGGAACCTTCGTACGGCACATGGCGACGTTACGTGTCCCGAACCGGTCCTCGGCCGCCGCGCTCGTGGGGGTCCACGGTGCTGCCAAGGGGGTGCCGAGGAGCGGCCGGCCCGCCCGGGTCATGGAGTCGGACCGTAGACTCGCGCCACCGCGGAAAGGCTCGATATAAGGCGTCGGTTCCTCGCCGATACGACACCCCTGCGTGACTCTCGGGAATACCGGCTGCTGTTCTCGGGGCAGGCCATAACTCGTATCGGCCAACAGCTGACGATCGTGGCGGCGCCCATCCAGATCTTCGAGCTCACGAACTCGACCCTCATGGTGGGCCTGCTAGGGCTCGCCCAGTTTCCAGCTCTCTTCTTGGGTTCGTTCTTGGGCGGGGTGCTCGCAGACTCGCGAGACCGCCGCAACCTTTACCTGATGTCTCAGGTCATCCTCGCCATCTTTACGGTCGGCCTGGCCGTCAACGCAAGTGTCGACAACCCGTCCATAGCGTTGGTCTACGTGCTCACCGCCGCGAACGCCTTCATGTCCGGCATCGACTCTCCAGCCCGGTCAGCGGCCATACCGCGAATCGTGTCGGCCGCAAACCTCCCCTCGGCCCTGGCGCTACAGGTTCTGATGATGCAAACGGCCGGTGCCGTCGGACCGGCGATCGCAGGAGTTGCCATCTCGCAGCTCGGCCTTGCGGCGGTGTATTGGCTAGATGTAGCCACGTTCGTAGCGGCGATCGTGACGGCCCTCGCTATGGCCCCGCTGCCGCCGGCGTCAGGTACCAAAGGCGCCGGGCTCAAATCGATGGTCGACGGGATTCGCTTCTTGAGGTCCAGGGAGTCGCTGAAGGGTGTGTTCTTGATCGACATCAATGCGATGGTGTTCGGCATGCCCAGAGCGCTGTTCCCGGAGTTTGGGCTCGGGGTGCTCGGCGGGACCGAGGCGACCGTGGGCTACCTGTATGCAGCCCCCGGAGTAGGAGCGATGGCAGCGGCGCTGACGTCAGGTTGGGTCGCCAGGGTCCGCCGTCTAGGGAGAGCGACCACATTCGCGGTGATGGCCTGGGGCCTCGGAATTGCCGGGTTCGGCCTCAGCCGGTGGCTGTGGCTCGGTCTGATCTGTCTGGCATTGGCGGGGGCAGGCGACGCGATCTCAGCCGTGTTCCGCAGCACGATATTGCAGCTCACGACGCCCGACCACCTGCGGGGGAGGCTCTCCGCCGTACAGATTGCCGTTGTGGCGGGCGGGCCCCGCCTCGGTGATGCCGAGGCCGGGATCGTGGCGACAGGTTTCGGTCCCCGAGTCGCAGCGTGGTCGGGGGGCCTGGCAGCGACCGCCGGTGCTTTCGTGATCGCCCAGATGTTCCCCCGCTTTCGTGATTGGACGCGGCGAGATTCAGATGCGAACGATCCATAGCGTGTCCCACTCCGGCCGATGCCTGGTGGTTAGCGAACGCCTGCTCTCGGCGAAGCGACGACGGCTGGGACGCCGGGTACGGCCGCGGGTTTCAGCGGCGGGCTGAACGGTATCGGGCAGACGCCGCACCGACTCGGACGAACCGATCTCGTGCCTGAAGCCGCTGTCGGCGTCGGCGACAACAACAACCCGGCCGTCCAGTCAGATCAGGCCAGGAGCTCAATCCGTCAGGCGGTTACGACGTGGCCAAGGACGGTGCCTACCGTGTACTCGTCGTCGCCGGGCTCCACAGTTATCTCGACCGTGCCCGCGGCGGGGGCCTCGAGTTCGGTCTCGGCTTTCTCGGTCTCGATCACCACGACCGGTGTTCCTGCCTCAACGGCGGCGCCGGCGGCGACGAGCCACTCGACTACGACGATGTTTTCATCTACGCCGAGTTGGGGGACCGGTATAGGAATTCGTTCACTCAAGTCAGATGTGTCCGTGTCTTTCCAGCGCTGCGAATGCGGACTCTCCTGCCGAGGAGATCGTTGCAAAACCAGCCGGAATTGGTGATCGTCCTCGGCAACGTCGAGGGCCACAACGTCGACCTCACGTCGCCTGATCCTATCGGCACCCGGTTGGCTCGATCTGCCACCGGCTCGCCCGACGGCCCGACGCGTGCCTCGGTAAGGTCCCCCTTCGTGGTCAGCAGACGACAGATTCAGGGGCATCGCGGCTCCCAGGCATGAAGGCAGGAGGTATCGGTGATAGGAAATGGGGCTGAACCGTTGAGGATTGGCTGGATCGGCACGGGCGTCATGGGCGCTTCGATGGCCGGGCACCTGAGGGCAGCAGGCTATCCCCTGACGTTCCACACGCGCACGCGCGAAAGGGCCGCCGCGCTCGAAGAAGCCGGGGCGATTTGGGCCGATAACCCAGCCGCCGTGGCGGCCGTGGCCGATGTCACGTTCGCGATCGTCGGCTTTCCTTCCGACGTCCGCGACGTATTCCTTGGAGATGAAGGTGTGGTGCAAGGGGCCAATCCCGGGTCGCTCGTCGTCGATATGACGACGAGCGAACCGTCGCTCGCGGCCGAAATCCACACCGCGGCGAAAGCCTGCGGCGTCGGCAGCGTTGACGCTCCGGTTTCAGGCGGCGACGTTGGAGCCAAGAAGGGGACGCTTTCGATCATGGTTGGTGGCGACGAGTCGGATGTCGAGCGCGTCTGGCCGCTGTTGCAGGTCTTGGGCGAAACGATTGTTCATCAGGGCGGTCCCGGGACCGGACAACACGCGAAGATGGTCAACCAGATCCTGATCGCCTCCGGAATGGTCGGCGTGGCCGAGGCTTTGCTGTACGCCCAGGAGGCCGGTCTCGATCTCGACAAGGTGTTCGCTGCCGTCAGCGGGGGCGCCGCGGGCTCCTGGTCGCTGGCCAACTACGGCCCGCGGATGCTTTCGGGCGATTTCGCTCCGGGCTTCGTTGTCGACCACTTCGTAAAGGACATGGGCATCGCACTGAGCGAGGCGGCGGCGATGGAGCTCTCGGTGCCGGGTCTCGCTCTCGCCCATCAACTCTATGTTGCGCTCAAAGCTCAGGGCGGCGGCAGGGACGGGACCCAGGCGCTCCTGTTGGCTATGGCACGTCTGTCGGATCTCGAGTGGCGAGGAATAAGTGATCCGTCCGAATAGACCTTGCCGCTAGTCGGGTCACGACCTTTTGGTAGCCGGGCCGAAGACGTGCGGCCGCCTCGCTATGAGGCTGTTTCTGCGCTCATGGCGCCTCAGGTGGGTGTGGCCGATGGTGGCACACCGCCGGCTGAATCCGGACTGCGCCGCCGGCCGATAACATATTGGTGCCGTGCTTCGTCGCTCCAAACGGGGGTTTTCCAGTATGCGCATTGCTCGGTTTCGGTACAAGGAAGTCACGTCGTGGGGCTTCGTGGCTGATGGTGCTGTCTCCGCCGTGGCAGACGGTGCACCACCGATAGGTGAGGCGCTGGCAATGCCATTGGACACGTTGGCCGAATTGGCGGACGCTGCCTCGCCGCCGATTGCATTGGAGGAAGTGCAGCTGCTGGCTCCGCTGGCCGCTCCGCCTCAATTCATAGGCGTCGGACTCAACTATCGGGACCACGCCGCAGAATCCGGTCTCGAGGTTCCCATAGCACCGGTGACATTCGCGTTCCTGGCGAGCTCGGTCGCCGACCCCGGCGCCCCAATCGTGCTTCCGCGTTTCTCGGACAAGATCGACTGGGAGGTCGAGCTGGCGATTGTCATTGGCTCCGGGGGCCGGGACATTCCACTCGATAAGGCATTGGAGGGCGTTGCCGGCTACACGATTGTCAATGATGTGTCGGCACGCGATATTCAGTTGCAAGAAGGACAGTGGGGCAGAGCAAAATCGTTCGACTCCTTCAAACCCATGGGACCGTGGATCACCACAGTCGACGAGTTGGGCGACGCCGGGGCGATTGACGTCCGGCTCTGGGTGAACGACGTTATCAAGCAGGAATCGAACACCAGAGAGTTGATCTTCGACGTTCCCGCCATCGTGAGTGCATTGAGTGCCGCGACGACGCTCCTGCCTGGCGCGGTTATTTCGACCGGGACTCCCAGCGGGGTTGGTTTCGCACGTAAACCGCCCGAGTATCTGCAATCGGGAGACACCGTCACCCTGGAGATTGATGGTATCGGCAGGCTCTCCAACCCCGTCGTCGGTTGACGCCTAGCGCAGCCGCGGTGCTGCGAGATCCGGCGGCTGCGAAGCGTCGACCACCCCGTCACACGCCAGCGTCACCGTTCGGACGAGGTCACTCTTTTCCGGTGGAACCGGGATGCGAAAGGACCGACATGGCGTCCCTGCGGGAGGGGCTTGCTCAGGGGAGGTTGGTGCCAAGTGTCGCGCAGTCGCCGGCGCCCAGTTCGGCGAGCAAGCCGCCGAGGTCTGCGAGCGCCGAGGCACCTTCGCCGTACGCGGCTGCCGCCGACGCGGCAGCCTGGGTCGTGACCCTGGAGAGCGTGTCGGCGATCGCATTTGCGGCCGTGCCGGCGGCGTTCGTGCGACGGATCGGGCGCTGCACGCATCCAGCCGGGAGGGCCGTCGGAGAAAGGGGGTTGCTAACCGTGAGCAAGTGCTTCATACTTCCCGCAGCGATCCCTTCGATGGAGGGACCCGTTTGACGAGAAAGGCAATCCCGCGTGTTGGAGCAAGTCGTTTCGGTGGTACACGCAGTCATCTCTCTCGGCGTCATCGCCATGATCCTGCTCCACGCGGGGCGCGGCGGCGGCTTGTCCGACATGTTCGGTGGAGGTATGGGTGGATCGTTTCAGGGCTCGACGGTCGTCGAGCGGAACCTTGATCGATACACCGTTGTCGGGGCCCTTGCATTCGGAACAACGACATTCATCCTGACCTGGATCGGGCGCTAGCCCAACTTCTATGGCGGCAAGAACGCCGCCGTGCTTTCCAGGTATTGGAGCGAAAAGGTCGCGCAGAATCCGGAGGCTTATCGGTTGCGATGCTGTCGATGGCCGTAATCCTGCGCGTCACCCTGAACCCGAACGATCCCCGGACCAACCAGAAGGCGGTTGTTCGCCTCATAGCCATTCCGATCGTTCTTGTCGTTGGCGCCCTGGCCGGTGTCCTCGCGATGGCGGTTACCACGACGATTCTCGCGCTGGTGGTTGTGATTCAGGTTGCTATCGACCTCGTTTACGAAACCGAGAAGACCGGGCCCACACAGCACTGACGTTCGGTTCCGTCAGGCCGGCGGACCGGCATCCACGGCCGGCCTGACGTCCTCGCCGTCAATTGCCAGCGTTAGGGCAGTACCCGCCAGCCGTAGCGTGGACTCCACTGCAGCGGGATCG
>Ga0114999_10010087_pt1 | contig 10253 bp, 13 predicted proteins | sample ArcticOcean_MG_C_3_FD_89820 | JGI IMG/M metagenome (GOLD analysis project Ga0114999, IMG submission 89820) | Marine microbial communities from western Arctic Ocean - ArcticOcean_MG_CB8_126 | ecosystem: Environmental > Aquatic > Marine > Oceanic | place: Arctic Ocean: Canada Basin | collected... | reverse complement strand
CAAAATCTTGCTTTCCCTATGATTATCAGTCGGGACGTGAAGCTCATTATTTGAGGCTCCCGCCTTGACGAACGAGGGCAGTACGATTAAAGAAGTTGGCATTAGCTAGAATGTGGTAGGTGGTTCGTATGGTCAGCGAGTCGAGTAAAGCGCTTGGCCGTTTTGACAGGGTGACAAGATTGGTTGTTGAAATCCTTGAGTATTCGCTCGATGATTTTTCACACGACTTGGTGGAAATACGCTGGTTTGTTTGTTCATTCCCAGGACCACGACATGCGGTCGGTGGCCGTGATCTAGATTAATGAGCATTCTATTCGTGCTATTTTTGGGTGCGGAACTGGGGGCGAGCCGATGACACATATCCGGCCTCGCGTTTCGGTTGGTATGCCCGTGTATAATGGGGGTAAATCCCTAGCCAAAGCGCTGGACAACGTTCTGGCGCAGACCTTGCCAGCTTTCGAGATTATCATCTCAGACAATGGATCAAGCGATGAAACGGCTGAAATTTGCCAGAAATATGCCTCTGAGAACCCGTCCATCAGATACTTCCGGCAAGCCGAAACAACCAATGCAACGCGAAACTTTCGTTTTGTTGCCGAGCAGGCAAAAGGCGATTATTTTATGTGGTCGGCTCACGACGATATCCGAGATGTGGAATTTGTCGAACGGCTCAGCGCAGCACTCGAGGTAAACCCGAACGCCGTCCTCGCATTTGGCGATGTGGTGCAATACTTCGAAGGCACGCAGGTACCGATGCCGTTTGATTTTGAACACGGCACGCGCAACCGGATGGGCCGGCTATATTGGGCGGCGACGTCGCCCTTGCATCATCTGTATGGTGTTTGGTGCACGGCTTCATTGCGGCGCATTGATTGGACCCATACCGAATGGTGGCATGATACGCCACTCATGATGGCGGCGGCGTTGCTTGGCGACTTCATCCATGTGCCCGGTGTCCGGCTGCATTATCTCTATAACGAGCATCCGTTTTTTTTGGCCGGCGGCGGTGTGACTTTGACGCAGCTTTTGCACCGTACTGGCGATATTTTTTATCTGGTGGTGTGTAGTGGAAAAACGGTTGGGAAGATCAGCGGCATCGGCTTTGGTCTGGCGGCGTCAACCTTTGCTCTGCTGAAAGTGGCGCAGCAAACCGCCGTATTTTTTGGCCATCGGATGTTGCCGCGCCGGGGCACGGATCGGCGCCAGGAGTATTCCCGGCGCGGACAGATAAAATGATCAAGAAAGCGATGGTTTAGGCATGAAGGCTGTATTGTTGGCGGGAGGGTTTGGTACGCGCTTGTCGGAGGAAACAGATCTCCTGCCAAAACCGATGGTCGAAATCGGCGGCCGTCCAATACTTTGGCATATCATGAAGATTTATACTCATTTTGGTATCAACGACTTTATCATTTGCCTAGGCTACAATGGCTATGTGATCAAAGAGTACTTTATCAATTATTACCGTCATATGAGCGATCTCAGCGTTGACACCGGGTCCGGTGATATAGAGATCCACCAAGCCCGTACGGAGAAATGGCGGGTGACATTGGTTGAAACCGGGTTGGATACCATGACAGGCGGCCGCCTGAAACGCATCAGTAAATATCTGTCGCCGAACGAAGATTTTTTGATGACCTATGGCGACGGGGTTGCCTCAATCAATATTCAGGCCCTGATCGAATTTCACCCGAATGAAGGCCGATTAGCCACTGTTACTGCGGTCCGTCCACCGGGGAGATTTGGCGCCCTTGAAATTGAAGATAACAGGGTGGAGCGGTTTACCGAGAAACCGCAGGGCGACGGTAGTATTATCAATGGTGGTTTTTTCGTGCTATCGCCGAAAGTGCTCGACTACGTCGAGGGCGACGCCACGATATGGGAAAGCGAACCCATGGAGCGGCTTGCCCGCGAGGGGGAACTCAGTGCCTATCGCCACAGCGGGTTTTGGCAGCCAATGGATACGCTACGCGACCGCCGTGAACTGGAACAGATGTGGGTGTCCGGTAATGCAGAATGGAAACTATGGTAAACCCGGACCGCGAATTCTGGCATGACCGTGCTGTATTCGTGACCGGCCACACTGGTTTCAAGGGTACCTGGTTATCTCATTGGCTGCAACGGCTTGGCGCCCGGGTCAGCGGCTATTCTTTGGCGCCTCCGAGCCAGCCGGCGCTGTTCGACCTCGTAACCAAAGACACGCTTTGGCATCATACCAGCGGCGATATCCGTAACTTGGTTGAGCTCAGCGCCGCGATGATGGCAGCGCAACCCAGCGTCGTCTTGCATCTGGCGGCGCAGCCTTTGGTACGTGCCTCCTATGACGATCCGGTCAAGACTTTTTCTACCAATGTAATGGGCACCGTAAACTTGCTTGAAGCCGTGCGTGCGGCGAGCAGTGTGCGCGCCGTTGTCAACGTAACTAGCGACAAATGTTATGAAAATTACAACGGAGACCGTGCCTATCGCGAAGATGACCCGATGGGTGGTTTTGATCCTTACAGCAGTTCTAAGGGCTGTGTCGAATTGCTGACTTCGGCCTATCGACGATCGTTTTTCAGCGCTCCCAAAACGGCAACGGCAATCGCGTCCGCACGAGCGGGCAATGTAATTGGCGGCGGCGACTGGGCGGCTGACCGGATTGTGCCCGATTGTGTGCGCGCCTTTCAGGCAAGCGAAACAGTGATGATCCGCAATCCCATGGCGACGCGGCCCTGGCAGTATGTTCTCGATCCGCTGTGTGGCTATCTTTTGCTAGCCGAACGGCTGGCGCAAGGTGAAAGCCGGGACGAATACGCGGAAGGCTGGAACTTTGGACCAGGTGAAGACGATGCTCTGCCTGTAGACGAACTGATTGAAATAATCGTCTCGTTGTGGGGACCGGGTGCTTCCTGGGCGCACCATCGTGAGGCCCAACCACACGAAGCGACATATCTGAAAGTTGATGCTTCCAAGGCGCATGCGCGACTAGCTTGGCACCATCGCTTGCCGGTAAAAGAGGCACTTGCCTGGACCATCGATTGGTATCTCCGACAGGGTGATGGCGAAAACGCTACTAATTTGTGCGACGAACAGATCGAACGCTTTGAAGCGGTAGTTCAGTGATTTTGAGGATTTGATCCTTTGTCTTCAGCAACATATTGCCGGGCGTGCGACGCACCGCTGACAAGGACGTTCGCCGACCTTGGCCTATCTCCGCTTTCGAACGCGTTTATTGCGCGCGACCAGGCCAATGTCGGGGAAGTATTTTTTCCCTTGCACGCTTTTGTCTGTGACGCCTGTTTTTTGGTGCAACTGGCGGAATATGAGCAACCTGCTAATATCTTTAACAACGACTATGCTTATTTCTCGTCATTTTCCCAAAGCTGGCTAGACCACGCGGCACGCTACAGCGAGGCAATGATGGAGCGCTTCAGGTTGGGCAGTGGTGCTCATGTCGCAGAAGTGGCGAGCAATGACGGTTATCTCCTGCAGTATTTCCTGCATCGGGACATGACCGTTACCGGTATCGAGCCTGCGGGCAATTGCGCCGCCGCCGCCCGCCACAAAGGCGTTCATACGGAAGTCAAATTTTTTGGCGCCGAGAGTGGCCGCCAAATCCGCGACGACCGAGGCGCTGCGGATTTAATCGCGGCCAATAATGTGTTGGCACACGTCCCAAAGATACACGATTTTGTCGCTGGCTTTCGCGAACTGATGAAACCTGAAGGGGTCACGACGTTCGAATTCCCACATCTTATGCGACTGATCGAGTTTAACCAATTTGACACTATCTATCACGAGCATTTTTCCTATCTTGCGCTTGGCTCGTTGCGTCAGGTCTTCGCCAAACAGGGCTTACGCATGTTTGACGTGGAAGAATGGCCGACCCATGGCGGCTCTTTGCGTTTGTTTGTGTGCCACAGTAACGCGGCCCATGCTGATCGCCCTACCGTCGCCGCTATGTTGAGTAAGGAGAAGGCCGCAGGCCTCGAAGATCTCGCAACCTACGAGAATTTTGGTGCCAATGTGGTCAAAATCAAAGACGCCGTCTTAACCTTTTTGGTTGAGGCCCACCGCGCAGGCGAAACCGTCGCCGCCTATGGCGCAGCGGCAAAGGGAAACACAATGATCAACTATTGCGGTGTGGGACCGGATCACATCGCTTTCGTGGTTGATCGCAATCCGACCAAACAAGGTCGATTGATGCCTGGCAGCCGTATCCCGGTGTATGACGTAACAGCGGTGTCACGGCATAGTCCTGATTACCTGATTATACTGCCGTGGAACCTGCGGGATGAGATCGTCGAGCAGATGTCCGAAATCCGATCCTGGGGCGGACGCTTCGTCACCGCAATTCCCCGGCTGGATATTTTCTGATGCGCTTCTCTCAATTTGCGCTTTCCGGCGCCGTTGTCGTTGAGATCGAACCACTCACTGATGAAAGAGGCTTGTTCGCCCGGACCTTTTGTGAGGCGGAGTTCGCCGAGGCTGGATTGCCTGTGTCCTGGCCGCAGATGAACGTGTCATTCAATGAACAGGCCGGCACGGTACGCGGCATGCATTTCCAGCGTCAGCCCCATGCGGAGCCAAAATTGGTTCGTTGCACGCAGGGTAAGGTGTATGATGTGATAATTGACTTAAGGCCTAATTCAGAATCATATCTCCAGCATGCCGGCATTGAACTCAGTGCTCAAAATTATGCCGCATTGTATGTGCCTCCGGGCTTCGCACATGGATTTCAGACACTCGAAGAGGCCAGCGAAATTCTCTATCTGATGGGAACTTCATACTTGCCCGAGGCGCAGGCCGGTGTGCGCTGGGACGACCCTTCATTTGAGTTGAGTTGGCCCTTGCCAATTTCTTCAATCGCCGATCGCGACGCTGGTTATCCAGACATCGAGATCGACCAGTTGGGCTGAGCAATGTCCCGGGTATTGGTTACTGGCGCCAGCGGCTTTGTTGGAAAGCATACCGTCCGGCATCTTATTGCGCGCGGATATGACGTGCATTGTCTGACGCGAATGGGTGGCAAAATCCCTGGCGTAAAATGCTACCAAGTAGACTTGTTGACTGAGGCCGACGCTCTGGCGAAACTGGTCGCAGGGATCAAACCGCAAAGTCTTCTACATCTTGCCTGGACGGTAGAGCCCGGCGCGTTTTGGACTAGCCGTGAAAATCTGGATTGGCTGGCGGCATCGGTTCCTCTTTACCGCGCCTTTGTTGATGCGGGTGGTCGGCGCATGGTGTTGGCGGGAACATGCGCCGAGTATGCTTGGTCGGCGGCGCACACGTCGCGACCGCTCCATGAACTGTCGTCGGCATTGACGCCCGCGACGCTCTATGGCCAGGCGAAAAAATCACAGTTCGATATTCTTAGCGCCGCCGCCGCGCTGGACGGCGTAGCACTGGCGTCGGGGCGAATATTTTTCCTTTATGGGCCGGACGAACGAAGCGGCCGTGTTGTTAGCGACGTTGTCGTGAACTTGCTGCGTGGCCGGCTGATCGAAACCACCGAAGGCACGCAATCGCGCGATTTCATGCATGTCGCTGATGTCGCCGGGGCCTTTGCCGCATTGCTGGCGAGCGATGTCACGGGCGCAGTTAATATCGCCACCGGCATCGATCAACCGCTGTCTCAGCTGTTGGCCGAAATTGGCGCGCAGATTGGCCGGCCCGATTTGCTGCAATTCGGCGCACGCCCCATGGCAGCCAACGCACCGCCGCGACTTGCGGCGTCTGTGGCGCGCCTGCGCGATGAGGTGGGCTTTATGCCTGCGTTCGATCTGAAGACTGGCCTGGCCAATACCATTGGCTGGTGGCGGCGTGAATTGAAATTGGACCAGAAGCGATGAGCGTGGCCGTGGCGTACCTCGCGCGAGGCCATGGCGCCGGGTTGAGCGCCGCCGAGGCATTTTTTGAAAGTTATCAGCGCCATCCGGCCGGTTGGGATCATAGCCTTTACGTGATCGCGAAGGGCTGGCAGGAGAACGCCGACCGGGACAAACTCGCTAAACTGGTGGTCTTCCATGGGGCCCAGTTGATTGATCTGCCCGACGACGGTTTTGATCTGGGCGCATATTTTCGTTTCGCTGAAAGTGCAAAGGAACAGTGGCTCTGTTTTTTGAATTCTCATAGCCATATTGAACGCGAGAATTGGCTTGGCCTATTAATGGTCTCTGCGGTATCCGCGGATGTCGGAATGGCAGGTTGCACGGGGTCTTTTGGCACGCCGGTTCCGGTGATGCGGTTCATATTGCCTACCATATCAGAAGAGTGGGCGGCCCGCGGACTGGTGATGGCGACGATCAGGTTGATCATCTACTATCCCTTAAGTCTGTTACATTATTTGTCTAAATTTAGGAATTTTCCGTCGTTCCCCAATCCACATCTTCGGACCAATGCCTTTGTCATCAGCTCGGCCCTGTTTCGAGACTTCCGCAACGCACGGTCCATACCACGAAACAAAATAGACGCCTTCAAATTGGAAAGCGGATATCTCGGACTGTCACGGTTCGTCTTTGATAGAGGGCTGCGTTGTCTCGTGATTGATGCCACCGGCGGCGCCCACGAACGCACGGCCTGGCAGAGCAGCCAGACCTTCCGGACGCCGGGTCAGACAAGATTATTGATCGGCGACAATCAGACCCGGACATATGCCGACGGCAGCGTTCGCCATCGGCGGATGGTGGAGTTATCAGCCTGGGGTGTATTTTTGACCGAGCGTTGACGGAAGAAGCCCGAATTATGAAAACGCTTGCGACATTGGATAAGAAATTCTGCCCCTTTTGCAGCGCTCCTCCGCCCTGGGGGAATATTATTGGTCGCGGCGCCAAATCCCTTGAGCCGTTAGGTGCGGATGATGGGCGCAGTCTGGCCGCACCATGACCTGCTCCGTCACCTGTTTGGCTTGTCTTTGCCGTGGCTGGAACGTTGGGGGCCGGAGCATGGTTTGCGGCAGGTTCTGGCCACGACGCGGGACGAAGGCAGCCTACATTTCAACCGGTTTTTTTCACGCTATAAAGGCCTGCCGACTAGCGTTGTCGCCGCAACTGGAGCTAAATGTTTTTGGGTACTTGGGCTAAAGTTGAGTGCAATTACGGCGCCTTGGGAAGATTAAGGAGGGGGATAGGTTCTTGTTATGTCATGGTGCTTGAGAAAACAAAGACGCCATCCGCAGCGATGTCAGGAAAAACAATCACATGACTGACGCCGATCGACAAACGGCGCACCGCGTTGGACATTCGATATTCAGAAATGTGCTCTCGAGTGGATTGATAAGAGTTTCCCGCGCTGTCCTGATGATCGTAACGACACCGGTCGTTATCGCCCTGCTGGGGCCGGAACAATATGGCCTGGTCGTGTTTACGCTAACCGTGCAAATGGTATTGTTCATGTTTGATCAGGCGGTCAGTCCGCCGATCATTCGCCAATTCGGTCGCATGGGCGGGGAAAGCAGACATGCGGATGAAATGCGTGATTTGCTGCGAAGTTTCGAATGGCTTTCTTTGGCCACGGCTCTGGTTTTAGGGACGGTCATTGTTCTCGCGGCGCCCTTCATAGCCACGACCTGGCTGCAGGCCGAAAACATGAGCGATGATCATGTCGTCGCCGCCATAATGCTAATCGGTATTTACGTGGCGGTGCAATGGCCGTCTTTGCTCTATAGCGCCTGCTTTGTCGGCTTGCGCTACCAATCGGTTTTGTCCGCTATCAACATGGCGTATTCGCTGATCCAAATAGGCACAATAATTTTGGTCATGACTTATTGGTTCGCCGATATTAGGGTATTCTTGGCGATCCAGATCCTCACCACATTAGCGATGAATTTGGTGATGCGTCATCGGTTGGCGCGTTTGATGCCAAAATCCACCCGACCGCCCCGTTTTGACCCAGCTTTGCTGAGGAACGTCAAACGTTTTGCCGGCGGGACCTTTTTGATAGGTATCACTTCCTCTGTATTGATCCAGTATGACAAAATCGTGGCGTCGAATGTCTTCGTGCTCGAAGATTTTAGTGTTTACGGATTGACGTTTAATATTTCAGCCCAACTCGCCGCGCTTACCACGACGTCGATCATGATGTCGGCCCAGCCGGTTATGGCGGAACTTCTGGCCAAAGGCGATAATGCTGAAACCACGCACTTTTATCACGTCTTTAGTCAGTTCAATGCGCTTGTGGTTTTCACCAGCCTCGGCTGCCTGGCGGTATTTCCGTTGCCTATTCTACAGCTCTGGCTCGGCGTTTCTTCACCGATGGTAGCGCCTATGGCGGTGTTGTTGCCGTATGTCCTGATTGGCAACATAATTAATTGCATCTCCGCTGCGCCATATATGCTGCAAATGGCGGCCGGCTGGGTGCGGCTAAAGTTGGCCCTGAACGTCACGCAGGCAATTATATTTGTCCTGCTTGTTCCTTTCGTATTGCCCAAATATGGCATGATTGGCGGGGCGCTTCTGTGGACTGGCCTCACCGTGCCCTATTTTCTGATCGAAGCGCCGATCGTCCATCGCTTTTACCTGAAGGGGGAGCTGCTTAGATGGTGGTTCCGAGATACGCTTTTGCCGGGCGGCCTGGCATTAGGCCTATTTTTTCTGGCTAAATACACTGTGCCGCGTTTTGAAAGTCCGCTAATGGAGACACTCAAGCTGGCCGTTTTAGCCAGCCTGGTCGGGATCACACTATTATCCGTCATGCCGCAAGCGAGAAAAATGGTGGTAGACAAAATTAGCGAGTTGAAGCGTCAATATTGGCGTAGAGGTAGAGCAAGTAAGGACCGGGAGTAATGGATATGCAGGCGCTGGTCCGGCCGTAGGTTTACAGGTGCAACGCCCCATGGGCTTGCAAGCCACCTTCCCCAGGCTTTGCCAAGTGCACCATCACCCCGTCTTTTTGACTTGGCGCATTGTTTAGCCCCAGATCAAGCAAGAAATTGGCCCGGGGCAGGCGATGCCGTGTTGGCCCGGTGCCAACCGATTAATTTTAACAATACATCCCGCTGCCTTATAGCGCAGCATTTCACGGCTAAGATTCTGGGCGACCTTACCTATGACCCGGCTCCGCTAATTAGCTTACGGATGGCCAACCAAGGCCAGCCTACCAAGATGATCAAGTTCGTTGAACGTGAGCATACCTAACGCCTTGAAGGCGCACCGGTAAAACGGTACCAGGGAGGCCGGCTCGCCGGCAGTTCGCTGACGGCAAAGCTCATATCGGTACGCCCGTGCCAAAAGGCAACGGCATCTATCAAATCTCAGCGGTGCCACAACCAGGGGTCATCGGCATTGTCGGCCTGTTGATCCCAGGCGGTATGGCCCAGGCCCTGCTGGCTAATGATTTGCAAAGGCGCCGCCATTATTTTCCCAACATAAAATACAGGCTGCTCGCCTGTCCGGGCGCCAGGCGCCGGCCCCAGCGTTCGAAGGCATCGTCCAGCCATTCAAACCCGCGCAATCGGACGTCCGGCCCCCAAAGGGGCGGGTCCCAGCCGAGGCTTTCGGTTTGGGGAATGGTAAACCCGGTATCCCGCGCCTTTTGGCCGATTGCGTCGAGGGTATAGAAATGAATATGAACCGACGCCGCTTTCGCGCAGGGCTGTAAGGCATAGGCTAGGCGCCAAATTGCCACCCATTTATTAGGCACGCCTAAAATCAACCGGCCGCCCTGGTGCAGAATGCGGTGCAATTACGCCAGAACCCTACAGTCGTCTTTGATATGTTCCGGCACATGGTTGAACCAAATCAAGTGCATGCTGTCGTTGGCGATGGGATAATTGCGCAGGTCAGCCAGGAACGCCAAACCGCTGGTCAGGTTTTGCGCCGCCCGTGCCAGCCGGGTTGGATTGTAGTCTGACGCCCATAGATGATTTACGTATAGATTGAGCCACGGCAGACGCCCGCCATCGCCGCAGCCGGCGCCGAGCCCCCACAAATGGGGTCCCACATCAGCAATGAATTCGCGCCCCACCTTATCAACGTAGGTGCGGCGCTTGCGCATGTGGTGACGATAGGGGCCGCTCCATTGGACCGATTGCTGTTCCGCGTACTAATGGCCCTTGGCGGTTCCGCGTGCCTTTGCAATTTCCGCGGTCAATTTAGCGGTATCGTGCACCAATATCAGCGCCCCGCCGGCCAAAAACAATGCCTTGCCGCAGTTTTGGCAATTTACCTCTGTCTCGCTACAATCAACATGGCAGGCTAGGCTAGGCTAGGCTAGGCTAGGCTAGGCTAGGCTAGGGCGGCAGTGCGGGCACAGCAAGGGTCCGTAAGCCATGGATT
>Ga0114999_10010086_pt1 | contig 10254 bp, 10 predicted proteins | sample ArcticOcean_MG_C_3_FD_89820 | JGI IMG/M metagenome (GOLD analysis project Ga0114999, IMG submission 89820) | Marine microbial communities from western Arctic Ocean - ArcticOcean_MG_CB8_126 | ecosystem: Environmental > Aquatic > Marine > Oceanic | place: Arctic Ocean: Canada Basin | collected... | reverse complement strand
ACTAGCCGTTGCCTTAACACCTTTAATTACGTCTGTTTCCCATTTAAATTGGCCGTGCGAACCAATAGTTAAGCCGCCCGTTGAGTGATCGGCTGTAACTACAAGTATAGTGTCTTTATTTTTATCAACGTACGCTTTTGCTTTTTCGATTGATTTAGCAAAGTCGTCCATTTCAGCCATCGCACACGCTATATCGTTAGAGTGACCACACCAATCAATTTGGCTGCCCTCAATCATCACAAAAAAGCCTTCTTCATTCTGGTTATCTAGTAAACCAAGCGCTTTAGATGTTAACTGAGTAAGGCGAGTTGGGTTCATATCAAGGGCAAATGGCAAGCCTTTGCTTGCATACAAACCTATGGCAGGTATTTGTGTAATTTGTCCCAGATTATTAATATCGTCACCGTATTGGTAACCTGCCGCTTTAAATTCTTCAACTAAATTACGGTCGTCACGAATAAAATATTTAGTACCGCCACCTAGCATTAAATCAACAGGTAATTTACCAGCAATCTTATTATCAATATAATCGTTGGCAATATCATCGTAGTTGTAACGAGATTCATTGTGAGCTGTAAAGCTAGCAGGTGTTGCATGGTTTATTTGTGAAGTTGCTACAAGCGCTGTTGTCATACCGCGCTCTTTTGCTATTTCCAGCATGGTTTTAACTGATTTTTTGTCTGTATCTACTGCAATTGCGCCATTGTAACTTTTATGACCGCTACTAAGTGCTGTAGCACCTGCTGCGCTGTCTGTCACATAAGTATGGTCATCAGGGTAGGTACGAGCCATACCCTTTAAAATAGTGTCAAAAACCGTGCCTTCTACTTCTTTTGTTGCAGGGTCGTCTTTAAAATAGCGATAAGCCGTGGTGTAAGCCGGACCCATGCCGTCACCAATCATATAAATTACATTTTTAGGTGCTGATTCTGCGTAAGCACCAGAAGCGGTGCATAAAAGCGCTAATAAGCTGATCTGTTTTTTCATGGTTGTGTACCTTATGAGTGTACCTTATTTAATAGCCGCTGATATTGTATACAGATAGTATGATAAATAAATGAATATCTAAGATATTTATAATTTAGGGTTATATGAATAGAATTGTAGTTAACGCTGTTAGTTCTATTTATTTTAATTATACTGGTTATAGCTTAACTACATATGATGCTATCACCTTTTAATTGTTCAAAAGGCATACAAAGCAAATATATTTAAAAAGATCAGCTTATTTTTTTTGTAATTAAGCTTATGATATCGTTTAAATTTTATTTTATATTTTTTACTTTCTTTAGAACATCAAGATAATTAAATAGCGAATTTGGCACCATTTTCTCGGTTAGTGGTCTGACAACTTGTATGCTATAAATAATGATGCTCTAAATTAATAAAGGACTTGCCGTGCAGCCATTTAATATTGAAACCAATAACTTGAATATTCATGGCTTAAAAGTAGGTTCTGGGGATGAAATAGTAATAGCGTTGCATGGTTGGTTAGATAACTGCCACAGTTTTATACCAATGTTAAGTAAAGCTAAGCCAAAGCACACTTGGTACTGTATTGATTTTGTCGGGCATGGTTTATCATCTTGGCGAAGTGATGATGCACATTATTATTTTGTTGATTATATTGATGATGTGTACCAACTTATTAATGCGCTTGGTGTTAAAAAAGTGCATTTAGTTGGGCATTCGATGGGAGCCATGGTTGTAGGGCTTTTTGCTAGTTGCTTTGGTGATTATGTAAAATCTGTTACCTTTATTGAGGGGATTGGGTGTGTTACAACTCCCAGCGAAGGCGTATGTGAACAGCTAAAAAGTGCAGTATTAAATAGAGCGCGTTTAAATAATAAGAAGCAGAGAGTTTATAAATCGAAAGAGCTTATTTATGAAGCACGTGCTCAAACAACCGATTTGAATAGCGAGCTTATTAAGCTCTTAATGCAACGAAATATTAAACAGGTTTCAGATGGTTTTGCGCTAACAACAGATCCAAAGCTCAAAAATCACTCAGGTTTTAGGTTTGATGAAGCGCAATGTATTGGTGCAATAAAAGATTTAATTGCACCGTGCCAATTAATTTTAGGTAACGAAGGTTATTCGTTTGTAAAACAAAATCTGGCAAAGTATATTAGTTATTACAATAGCTTAAAGGTAATTAATGTAGATGGTGGGCACCACTGTCATATGCAAAGTAGTGAACTATGTTTTAAGCATATTCAAGACTTTATGCTGCAAAATGGTGCATGTTAATTGTAAGTTTACGTAAAATGTGGGATTATTCCTCCATTAGAGTATTTGCTCAATTGTTAAAGCGCCTTACTTAGATTAAGGTTAATAAAAATATAATTATAAACAGGGGCTAAGAGTGGAAAAAATCTGGCTTAAGCGCTACCCAGAGGGTATGCCTGAAACAATCGATCCTGAGCATTACAACTCGTTACTCGAAGTGTTCGAAAAAAGTTTTACTGACTACACCGATTTACCTGCATTTACTAATATGGGTAAAACGCTGTCTTATAGCGAAATAGATACAGCAACAAAAAAAGTTGCTTCCTACATTCAAAATGATTTAGGTCTTAAAAAAGGCGACAAAGTTGCCGTAATGATGCCTAACTTACTACAAACACCAGTCACCATTTTAGGTATTTTACGTGCAGGTTGTGTGGTTGTAAATGTTAACCCACTTTACACTGTGCGTGAGTTAGAGCATCAGTTAAAGGATTCTGACACTACTGCTATTTTCATTTTAGCAAACTTTGCTGACACACTTGAAAAGTCACTTGCACACACTGATGTTAAACACATTGTAGTAACGCAAGTAGGCGATATGGTTGGTGGGCTTAAAAAGCACATAGTCAACTTTGTTGTTAAGCACATTAAAAAATGGTGCCAAAGTTCAACTTAGCAAACACAATTAACTTTTCAGACGTTCTAGCTGCAGACGAAACTAAATATACACGTCCTGAAATGAGCTTGTCCGATCTTGCTTTTTTACAGTACACCGGTGGCACAACAGGTGTATCAAAAGGGGCAATGCTGAGCCATGGCAATATGGTTGGTAACCTTGAGCAAGTTTCAGGCTGTTTAGACAAAGTGTTAAATCGTGGTACAGAAGTTGTTGTTACCGCTTTACCGCTTTATCATATATTTGCTTTAACAGCTAACTGCCTGACGTTTATGAAGTACGGTGGTTTAAATATATTAATCACAAATCCACGAGATATGCCTGGGTTTGTTAAAGAGCTAGGTCAGCATAAATTTACAGCTATTACTGGTGTTAATACGTTATTTAACGGTTTATTAAACACACCAGGTTTTGCTGAACTTGATTTCAGTCATTTAAAAATGTCACTTGGTGGCGGTATGGCCGTGCAACGTCCTGTTGCTGAAAAGTGGCAAAAAGTGACTGGCTCAAAATTAATGGAAGGCTATGGCCTTACAGAATGTTCTCCATTAGTAACTATTAGTCCTTATGATTTAGAAGCATATAACGGCTCTATTGGTTTGCCTGCGCCTAATACTGAGATTAAGCTAATACTTGATAACGGTGAAGAGGCCGCTAAAGGTGAACCGGGTGAAATGTGTGTGAAAGGCCCGCAGGTTATGGTGGGCTATTACAATCGACCAGATGCAACAGCTGAATGTTTAAAAGATGGCTGGTTTGCAACAGGTGATATTGCAACTTATGACGATGAAGGTTTCTTCTTTATTGTAGATCGCAAAAAAGACATGATCATTGTATCTGGCTTTAATGTTTTCCCTAATGAGATAGAAGAGGTAGTGGCTATGCACGAAGGTGTGCTTGAAGTTGCTGCTATTGGTATTCCTCACGATATAAGTGGCGAACAAGTTAAAGTTTTTGTTGTTAAAAAAGACCCTTCTTTAACTGAAAAAGATATAATAAGTCACTGTCGTGATAATTTAACTAATTACAAGGTCCCAAAACTGGTAGAGTTTAGGGATGAGTTACCTAAAACTAACGTAGGTAAAATACTCCGAAGAGCCTTGAAAGATTAGCAACCTATAAAAAAGCCGACATATGTCGGCTTTTTTATTGTAGGAGATTAAGTGCAATACCAATTGATCGAAACCCAAAATCAACTGAACACTTTTGTTGAACAAATAAAAAATAAGCCTATTTTAGCTATTGATACTGAGTTTATGCGTCGTCGCACTTTGTATCCAGAAGTTGCACTTATCCAAGTTTTTGATGGTGAGCATTTAGCGCTTATCGATCCGTTAGCTGAGCTCTCATTATTCGATTTTTGGGAAATACTAAAAGATCCTAGTATTTTAAAAGTACTGCATTCTCCTTCAGAAGATATTGAGGTTTTTCAAAAATACGCAGGCTTTGTTCCATCCCCACTTTTTGATACACAATTTGCGTTGCAGTTACTTGGGGAAGGTAACTGTATGGGCTTTGCCCTTATGGTAAAAGAGTTGCAAGGTATTGAAATAGATAAAAGTGAGTCACGCACTAACTGGCTGCAACGTCCGTTAACTAAAAAACAGTTAGATTATGCTGCTGCAGATACTTTTTACTTATTGCCGTGTTTCGAGCTGATTATAGAGCGTATTAATGCCGCTGGGTTCTTTGACATTGTAATAAACGAGAGTGAGCTGATAGCTAAAAAACGTGCGTTTCAAACACCAGACGAGCTTTTATATAAAGATATTAAAAATGCATGGCAACTCAAACCGCACGAACTTGCGGTTTTAAAAGAACTTGCTGTATGGCGCAGAAACAAAGCCATTAAGAAAAATTTAGCGCTAAATTTTGTGTTAAAAGAACATAACATGACTGAAATTGCCAAACGTGGTCCTTCAAGTTTAAATGCTCTACGTCAAATCCCAGGAGTTGAAGCTATTGAGGTTAATCGCTCTGGTGTAGATATAATCAAGTGTATTGAAGTTGCCAAAGCAGTACCAGATGCTGAGCATCCTGAAGTACTTAAGCGCTTAATTGATTTTCCTACTTATAAAAAAGTAGCCAAAGATATTAAACAAAAGATCACTAAAGTCGCTAAAGAGCACAATATACCAGAAGACGTTATGGCCTCTAAAAAGCAAATTAATCAATTGATTAGTTGGAATTGGAAGTTAACTAATGAGCAAAAACAAAGCCATATTAAGCCTGATTTATTAAGCTCTTGGCGCTATAACTATGTTAAAGACGCTTTAAAAGAATGGGATACTTAAGACTAGATATTTTTTTTACTGTGTAATACTTATACCAATCCGCAATAATACTTAATCATTTTGCGGCGCTAAACGTGTCGTTACCTGTGTTAAAAAATCTCATTTAGAACAACTAAATAGCGATTTTTTTGCCTAGCTATCAACACGTTTTTCCATCCTCAAAATAGATCACTTAATTAAGCGAATTGGTATTATCTATAATTTTTGTGTTACATAGTGAAAAAGTTTTAGTTGCATGCAAGGGATTAAAACGTAGATATTTAGAAAGTTATTAAAAAGTAAATGAAAATAAAGAGGGCGCTTATAAAGCGCCCTTTCTTCAATTACTTCTTTTCTTCATCAGGTAGTGTAACGTTTAGCTCAAGTACGGCTAAATCGTCTTCGTTTTGATCAAACTGAACCTGAACTGCATCGGTACTTACGTTCACGTATTTACGGATCACATCTAAAATATCTTGTTTTAATTGTGGTAAGTAATCCGGCGTTCCTCGCTGAGAACGCTCGTGCGCGACAATGATCTGCAATCGCTCTTTTGCTAGTGACGCACTGTTTTTCTTTTCTGAGCGGAAGTAGTCAAGTAAAGACACGTTAACCTCCAAAAATCCGTTTAAATAAGCCTTTTTTCTCAACGTCTAAGAAGCGAAAATCGACGGTTTCACCTAGTAAGCGGTTAATTGCATCAGAATAAGCTTGGCCTGCATCAGATTCTGTATCCAATATAACAGGTTGGCCTGAGTTTGAAGCACTTAATACCGCTTGCGATTCAGGAATAACCCCTAATAATGGGATTGACAGAATATCTTGCACATCTTCTACCGATAGCATTTCACCTTTTTCAACACGACCAGGGTTATAGCGTGTTAATAGTAAGTGTTCTTTAATATTTTCTAGGCCTTCTTCAGCACGTTTTGATTTGCTGTGTAAAATACCTAAAATACGATCTGAATCTCGAACTGACGACACCTCTGGGTTTGTTGTAACAATTGCTTCATCAGCAAAGTACATCGCCATCATAGCGCCAGCTTCAATACCTGCTGGTGAATCACATACTATGTAATCAAAGTCTTCTTTTAGTTCATTTAGTACGCGTTCAACACCTTCACGTGTTAAAGCATCTTTATCACGAGTTTGTGAAGCAGGTAGTAAAAATAATTTATCTACACGTTTATCTTTAATAAGCGCTTGGTTAAGGTTTGCCTCACCATTAATTACATTTACAAAGTCATAAACAACGCGGCGTTCACAACCCATAATTAAATCTAAGTTACGTAAACCAATATCAAAGTCGATAATAACTGTTTTATAGCCTTTTAACGCTAAGCCTGTGCCAATTGCAGCACTTGATGTTGTTTTACCAACACCGCCTTTACCTGAGGTAACGACAATTACTTTTGCCATGAGATTTATCCTTTAACCAAAGCTGAAATTTCTAATGATTCGTCTTTTTGTTGTATTTGCACTGCATTTCCCCAATGTTCACCTTGTAGCGAATCACTGATCCAGTAATTACCATCTATTGAAACCAGCTCGGCTTCAAGTTTTTGGCAAAAAATGTGTGCTTCTTTAAAACCTTTTGCGCCTGCAATAGCGCGACCGCGTAGCGTGCCATAAATATGCACATTCCCATCGGCAATGACCTCCGCACCATGGCTAACTGCGCCAAGTACTATCAAATCTCTATCTTTTGCATAAACTTGTTGTCCAGAGCGAACTGTACCGCTGATAATTTGCGCTGGTAAATGCACCGTTTTTTCTACAATCGATGTATTGGGCTCTTGTTTAACAGGTTCGCTCTTAACGTCTTGTGAATAATTTAAAACAGATAAGCCAGCAGCCTTTGCTTGAGTATGTTGCTCATCTGAGCCATTACACACACCAACCGCATTAAAACTCATTCGCTCGATTAATGATTTTAAGTGAACAAAATCAAGTGAACTGTTTTTAATTTCAATTAAATTAACGACAATAGGCGCACCCTCAAAAAACTTAGGGGCCTGGGCTATTTTTACATACAGTTGTTCTGCTAAAAGGTTTATATCAGTACTATAAAGATGCAAAACTGATAACGTAAAAAGATTCCCTTTTAACTCAAAAATTTGGTCCGACATACACGCTCAATTGATTTGTCTGATTAGAAATTAATTTTAGATAAACGTAGGCTGAATAGGGCCTTTATTGAAATTTCTAATCTAATTTTTCTAACTTATTATTACTCTCATGTTATAGTGTGCGGCATTGTTAAGCAAGAATTTATAGGGCCATAATGCTCACTGCAGTATATAAAAGTAAGAAAAAAGCGGATACGTTCTTATTTGTTGAAAAAAGAGATGATTTTAGTAAAGTTCCGGAACCTTTGATGGCTATGTTTGGTCAACCTGTTTATGTGATGATCATCAATTTAGCAAAACGTGAGCATTTAGGTGGGGCAGATTTAGAAACTGTAAAAGCAGCGTTATCAAATCCTGATAAAGGCTACTACTTACAAATTCCACCACCTGAGCAAAATTTGCTAAGCCAATTACGAAAAGACAATGGAGTTGATAGTGATTAAAAAACTTATCGTTATATTATGTGGTGTATGTTTAAGCTCACCTGTTATGGCAAAAACTCAGGCTGAATTTCAAGATTATTTAGCGAATTTAAAGCAAGAAGCTATCGCAAAAGGTTACGAAGCCAAACTTATTGACGATGCGTTTGCAACAGCAACGTATAAAGAAAAAGTGGTTTCGGCTGACAAAAACCAGCCAGAAGTTAAAGAAACCCTTGAAACGTATTTACCAAAACGTGTACCACAATGGAAAATTGACCGCGCACGTAAGCTTTACGCAGAAAACAAAGAGGTACTTGAAAAAGTAGCGAAAGAGTTTGGTGTACAAGCACGCTTTATAGTCGCGCTTTGGGGGCTTGAAAGTAACTTTGGTACAATTCAAGGCGGTCATAACGTTATTTCATCATTAGTGACACTTGCTTTTGATGGACGCCGAGAAGCACTTTATAAGCGCCAACTTTGGGCTGCACTGGATATTTTAAAGTCGGGCCACATAACGCTTGATAAATTTAAAGGCTCTTGGGCAGGCGCAATGGGGCAAACGCAATTTATGCCTACCTCTTTTAATGCTTACGCGGTTGATTACAATAACGATGGTCGTAAAGATATTTGGACTACAAAAGAAGATGCTTTTGCCTCAATTGCTAATTACCTAAAGCAAGAAGGCTGGAATGACTCTCTTACGTGGGGTCGCCAAGTTCAGTTACCTGAAAACTTTGATAGTAAATACGTTTTAGTGCGTGGTACAAAAACTCGCAAGCAGTGGTTAGAATATTGGAACGACTCAGAGCGCTCATTAGCTGATTGGCAAGCACTGGGTGTTCGTAAAGCTGATGGTTCTGATTTACCTAATGTAGACGTACGTGCTGCGCTGGTTATGCCTGATGATATAAATGGTCGTATGTACTTAGCGTACGATAACTACAAAGTGTTTATGCATTGGAATCGCTCGTATTACTTTGCTACTAGTGTAGGTTACTTGTCGGACAGAATTGGTTATCCAAAAATCTAATTTTTAAAATATACCTATAAATAAAGCCGCAATTGCGGCTTTATTCTTTTTTGAATATCTTTTCTTTTAGGTCAATAACTTTACCAATTCCAGAACCTAGCTTCATTAGCTTATTAAGTTGCTCTGGCGTTAAACGCTGTAGTTCTGATGACCATTTAGTGACGGTTTCAAGTAGGTTGTGAATCTCACCCATTTGTTTTTGTGCATAAAGCTCATCATCGTTACTGGCTTCGTCTAATAAGTTATCGCGTAGTAGTGTTAAGGTGGGCTCAATTTCACGTTTTTTACGTTCTTCAAATACGCGATTTGCCATATCCCAAATATCGCCAGCAGGGGCGTAGTACTCTTTACGATCGCCAGGAATATGCTGTACTTTAATTAACTGCCACGATTGCAGCTCTTTAATGCCCATACTTACATTACCGCGAGAAATACTAAGCGCATCTGCAATCTCATTAGCTGTCATTGGGTTTTTAGTAATAATCAGCAAACCACACATTTGTCCGATCGTACGATTGAATCCCCATCGGCTGCCCATCTCACCACAATGCATTACAAAGGCAAAATTCTTTTCGGATAAACTCATAGCTTAGTAACTTTCAGTAATTTCAGAAAGTAAATGCTAGCACGCTCATTATGGATAGCAAGTTCTTAGCAGGCTTATAAGTTAATTTAAATGACTAAAATATGATTTAGATTAATATTTATACATCTATATTAGGATATGTTGTACACAACAATACATAAATAAATCCTTATCTTTAATTTTCTTCACATACGATGGAATGACTATGAAAGCTGCAATTAATACTCAATACAAAGGTAAATTAGAAATAACAGACTTACCAATTCCTGAGGTGGGAATAAATGATGTTTTAGTAAAAATAGCGGCCTGTGGCGTTTGCCATACCGATTTACATGCCTGTCATGGGGATTGGCCAGTAAAACCAAAAATGCCATTAGTACCAGGGCACGAAGGTGTCGGTGTTATCGAAAAAGTCGGAAGCAACATTAAGCACTTAGAAGTTGGCGATAGAGTCGGTATTCCTTGGCTCTATAGTGCATGTGGGCACTGTGAGTTTTGCCTAGATGGTAAAGAAACACTGTGTTTATCGCAGCACAATACTGGCTATTCTATTGACGGTAGTTATGCAGAATATTGTTTAGCGCATGGTGACTACGTTGTAAAAATACCAGAAGAACTCGGTTTTTCTGAGGCTGCTCCATTATTTTGTGCAGGTGTTACAACCTATAAAGCATTAAAAGTATCCGGTGCTAAACCAGGGCAGTGGGTTGCTATTGTTGGTGTGGGCGGGCTTGGTCATTTAGCAGTACAGTACGCTAAAGCAATGGGTTTTAATGTAATAGCTGTTGATACAGGTAAAGAAAAACTCGCGCTTGCTAAAGAGCTAGGCGCAGATATCACCCTCGATTTTAAAGAGGTGGTTCCAAGCGAAGCTATTTTTGAACAAGTAGGAGGTGCGCATGGCGTTGT
>Ga0114999_10010085_pt1 | contig 10255 bp, 10 predicted proteins | sample ArcticOcean_MG_C_3_FD_89820 | JGI IMG/M metagenome (GOLD analysis project Ga0114999, IMG submission 89820) | Marine microbial communities from western Arctic Ocean - ArcticOcean_MG_CB8_126 | ecosystem: Environmental > Aquatic > Marine > Oceanic | place: Arctic Ocean: Canada Basin | collected... | reverse complement strand
GTCCTAAACCCCATTTCGGATGACCACCTTGCTCCTTTGAAGTTAAAGTTTTTATTGTCAAACTCTCACCTCATCTTTCCACCACCCCACAGCATCAGAATTAATTTGCTTGTGACACTGTTCGCTAAGCTTAATAAACTGCTTGCTCAGCTTTGCGTGTGCGTCTGTCGCCGTCATACAGCTTCCGTAGTGCTGAAGTTTGCTTGCACATATGGCAAGTGTGCCCACACTGGGATTTTCTTGTTTAAAACGCAATGTACGCATGTAGCATTCACTGCGTGCTAGCCAATCCGTGCTAAATTCACTTTCGTTATCTACTGCGCCTATCTTTTTTAGTAAGTCGTAAACCTCATTAAGAACCGTTTTCTGCATGTTTTTCCCTTTGTTGATAAATAACTATATGCACAGCTTGTTAATATTGCTGTGTATTTATCTGCACATAGTGCCTAGTTAACGATAAAGAGTTTGCCAACTTAGGTTGTAGCCATCGGATTTTTTCAGCACATGTTGCGTTCAAGCAAAGACGCACAACAGCGGTAGCTTCGTAATCGCTCTATAAAACAAGAAGCACGATATGCTTACATTTGCCATCATTGGGTCGCCGCTTGGCCTGCCGCATGTAAAGGCCAAGATAATTCAAAAGCGCAATTATGATGGCCCAAGGAACAAGCGCGTGCGCACGCCAACCATCGTCACCACGCGCTGGACCAACTATGCCGACCGGCGCGACAAGGTTGCCCTAGATACGCATCTTTGCGATGATTTAGGATCCAATAAAAACGACATCAGAGTGCGCGACGACCTGATCTCTAATAGCTATCTCAGTCCGCCGGGCGAACCCAATTACCACAAATCCTATGGCTATCTGAGAACTCCGGAACTGTCGAAGCACATTAAATCATTTCTCTGGTCCTGAGCCGCGGCGAATAAAGTGCGATTCCCTCAGTGCGACTCCCGCGGCACTTCCGCGCCGCGCTGGCCGACGAGGAAATCGAGATCGACGCCTTCATCCGCCTGTAGCACCGTGTCAAAATAAAGCTTTTGATAGCCGCCAGTCATGGGCGGCTCGGGCGCTGTCCAGGCCTCACGGCGGTGTGCCAGCTCTTCGTCCGAGACATCCAAATGCAAACGCCGGCCGGCAACATCAAGCTCGATCATGTCGCCATCTTGCACCAGCGCCAACGGGCCGCCCGCCGCTGCTTCGGGTGCGGTATGCAGCACCACCGTGCCATAAGCGGTGCCGGACATACGCGCGTCCGAAACCCGCACCATATCCTTGATGCCTTTTTCGAGAATTTTCGGCGGCAGGCCCATATTGCCAACCTCGGCCATGCCGGGATAACCGCGCGGGCCGCAATTTTTAAGCACCAGCACGCAATTTTTATCGACATCAAGATCGGGATCAACGATGCGCTTTTTATAATGCTCGATATCCTCAAACACCACCGCGCGGCCCTTATGCTGCATCAGCTCCGGTGTCGCGGCGGAGGGTTTCAGCACCGCGCCCTTGGGTGCCAGATTGCCGCGCAGTACGGCGATGCCGCCACTTTCCGTCAGCGGATTCTCAATATCGCGAATGACATCCGAATTATAATTGGGCGCGTCCGCGCAGTTCTGCCAGATGGTGCGACCATTGACCGTCATGGCGTCTTTATGAATATGCCCGCCAATAGCGCGGATCACCACCGGCAGGCCGCCGGCATAGTAGAAATCCTCCATCAGGAAGCGACCTGATGGCATGAGGTCGACGATGGTCGGAATATCGCGCCCGAGGCGGTCCCAATCGTCGAGGCCAAAATCGAGGCCGATGCGGCGCGCGATGGCGATCAAATGCACCACCGCATTGGTCGAGCCGCCAATGGCACCGTTGACACGCACTGCATTCTCAAACGCCTCGCGGGTGAGAATTTGTGATATGCGCACATCGTCGCGCACCAGATCGACAATCCGCCGCCCGGCCTGTTGGGCCAGCACATTCCGTCTCGAATCCACCGCTGGGATGGCGGCATTTTGCGGCATGCCCATGCCGAGCGCTTCCACCATGCTGGCCATAGTCGAGGCCGTGCCCATGGTCATGCAATGGCCGGGGCTGCGCGACATGCCGGCCTCCGCATCCATGAAATCCGCAAGCGACATCTCTCCTGCGCGCACCGCTTCAGAATAGCGAAATACATCCGTGCCAGAGCCAACCTCTTTACCGCGAAAGCGCCCGCTCAACATCGGCCCGCCGGAGACTACCAGGGTCGGCAGATCGCAGCTTGCCGCACCCATCAGCAGCGCCGGCGTGGTTTTGTCACAGCCAACCAGCAGCACCACGCCGTCCATGGGATTGGCGCGGATTGATTCTTCCGTATCCATGCTGGCGAGGTTACGGAACAGCATGGCGGTCGGGCGTAAATTGGATTCACCCAAAGACATGACGGGAAATTCCACCGGTAGGCCGCCAGCTTCATAAACGCCGCGTTTCACGCGTTCGGCAATGCCGCGCAGATGCGCGTTACACGGCGTCAACTCCGAGAAGGTGTTGCAGATGCCGATCACCGGGCGGCCATCAAAACCATCCGCCGGGATGCCCTGGTTCTTCATCCAACTACGATGCAGAAAACCATCCTTATCGGCTTTGCCGAACCAGGCTTGCGAGCGCAAGGGAACTTTATTTTTTTTGTTATCATTATTGTCTGGCATTTCCACTTAATCCAAGTGATTGAGATATTGCCCAACAAAATCATGGTCGACGAATTTGATATAGGCATCGGTGATGCGTTTGGTGATCGGCCCCGGGATGGCGCCATCGCCAACCTCAATACCATTGAAGCTGTTGACCGGCACAATGCAGAAGCTGGTGGAGGTGATGAAGGCCTCATCCGCCGTATAGGCGTCATAAAGGTCGAGTTCCTTGCGCACGACTTTCAGCCCCTGTGCCTCAGCCAGATCAATCGCCGTCTGGCGGCTGACCCCGCACAATACAAAGCGATCTTCGGGCGTATAGACGACGCCACCCTCGACGATGAATATATTGGAGCCGACGCCCTCGCAAAGATTGCCGTTCACATCGAGCAGGATCGCCCAGGCATTGGCGTTCTGCCGCCGCACTTCTTCATGGGCGATCATCAAATTCATATAATTGTGGGTCTTGGCCCGGGGCGTCAGAGAATCGGGCGCGGTGCGCCGCGTCGAGGGGATAACAACTTCCATACCATCACGGAAATAATGCGCCCGCGCCTTGAACGGCAGCGGCGTGCATTCAATCACCACGGTCGGCTCTGTCGCGTCATGAATATCACCGCCGACCGGCTCAACACCGCGTGAAACACGCTGGCCAACCCAATAATCCTCGCCCTCGCCGAGCAGGTGAAGATTACGGGCCAGCACTTCCTCGCTGATTTCCTTCATCTTCTCCAGGCTCATGCCCGGGTCCATCTGCAAATATTTGAGCGACTTATAAAACCGCTTGAGATGCTCATCGAGCTTAAAAATGCGATGGCCGAAGGTACGCGTCATATCGAAGGCGCCGTCGCCATATTTAAAACTGCGATCGCGAAATGAGACCATGGCGCGGCTTTCGGGCACGATCTCCCCATTGATATAGACGACCCGTTCATTCGATAAATCAACCATGTTTCTTATCCTCTTTATTGTCGCGTGCGATCTCGTTGTGTAGTCGGGGTTTAGTCAGGCTCGACGCCATAATCCCGCTTGGCGCCTTCCGGCGTGATATAGCCCTCGCGCAAATCCTCCGCGACCATGGATTGCTCGCGCTTTTCTGGGTTGCCATAACCGCCGCCGCCCGAAACCGAAAGGCGCACGCGATCCCCGGGCCGGAGCGTGATGTTTGAATATTTACTGCTTGAGGCCTTGCCGAATGCCTGCGTCACCGGACGCCAATCATCGCGATCTTTTTGCTGGATGAGGGTGGCGCCATTGCCGCCTTCCTTGCCGCCAAACAGCGCCCAGGTTTTGATGTAGTGGCGATCGGTGCATTGGCTGGCGGTGATTTCGGTGGTCGTTGCCATCAATGTCTTGTGATAGCCAAGGCCGCCGCGATATGTGCCGGCGCCGCCCGAATCCGGTGTCATGGCAAAATCCTCGACCAGGAAGGGAAAACGCGTCTCGAATACTTCCACCGGATTGAAGCGGCAATTGCCATTGATGGCGATAACGCAATCATTGCCATCGGCATAGCTGCGCCCACCCCAGCCGCCCGACATCAGATCATAGCAGGCGAAATATTCATCATGCTCCGGATGATAGCCGCCAAAGACGAAATTGCCCCCCGTTCCGCTTTCTGACGCCATGGCGCGCTCCGGCATGCACTGCGCGAGAGCGCCAATGACAATCGCCGCGAGGCGCGGATGGGTTTCCGTATTGCCGGCAACTTCGGGCGCCGGATAATTCACATTGGTGACACTGCCTGGCGTTGCCACGATGCGGATCGGGCGAAAACAACCGGCGTTTTTCGGGATCGATGGATCGGTCATGTGGAACATGGCGTTAAAAGTGGCGCTCCAGGTAACGCCGAGGGTAGCGTTGATCGGCCCCTTGGCCTGAGCGGCGCTGGCGCTGAAATCAGCCACTACTTCATCTCCCTGGACGAAGACATCCACGCCGAGCAGATAGGACTTATCCTCAATACCGTCATTTTCGATCGTATCTTCAAAGCTGTAATGGCCATCGGGGAAGGCTGATATCTCAGCCCGCATGCGACGTTCGGAATATTCCATCAGGTCATGGCAAGTTTTCTTGAAGGTTTGCTCGCCGTATTTTTCTAGCAATTCCGCCACGCGCTGCTCGCCCAAATCGAGCACGCCTATCATGGCGCGGAGATCGCCATAATTGTGGCGCGGCGTGCGCACATTGGCGAGCATCAACTTCCATACCGAAGCCACATCCTTGCCGGCCTTCTTGATCTTGACTGGCGGCACACGGAATCCCTCGTGAAAAATCTCCGTCGCCTCGCCGGGAAAACCGCCCGGCACCATACCGCCGACCTCGGCAATATGGCCAATACAGACGAGATAACCGAGCGCCTTACCATTGTGGAAAAAGGGTTTGAACAGGGTGTGCTCGGGCACATGTAGGCCCCCGCGATAGGGATCATTATGGATCAATACGTCCCCCTCATCGAGAGTATCGATGGGAAATTCCTCGGCGCAAGTCTTGATTAACAGCGGCATACCGCCGATTTGCGCCGGGCAGAATTCCGCCACCGCAATCATATCGCCATTGGTATCGGCCAACGCGCAGGTGAAATCGAGGCCCTCGTTGAAGACGGTTGAGTAGGAGGTTTTCATCAACGAGATACCCATCTCTCGACAGATCGATACCATGGTGGAATCGAGGATATTCATCGTCACCATATCCATAGGTAGAATCCTCTTTATTAATGGCCCCTCAAATGTCGGGCGATTGCGTTCGACACCTTGATAGCTCGAGCGCGAGGCCACGCTTACCAGAATGCACAATACATTCTAGGGGTGGTTCCTTCTGACAGAACCCTTAGTCTCCATGTTATGGAGACCATGGGAGCTATGCAACGCAGAGATTTAAAAGATGACTATCAGTGATCAGCGATCAGCTTCTCGAACAGGAGCGTAGCCTTATTTATACGCCGGTTGCTTCTGACACCCTCGGTTCTAAACTAGGCGATGTAGCGATGTTTCCTGTGCTGGCAGCAGCCTTATCATGCCCCTGAGGCGAGCTACTCTCCAGGCAGAAGGGCGAGGGCAGGGTTTTTATTTTTGTTATGGCGGCAGGGGGCCTTCCCATAGTGGCTCCCGGGAATAACGCGCATACATCCATTCTCGCGACTCACCTCATCAAACGCTAGTGATAAGGCCCAGCTGGCGAGCAGACGGAAGGAACAGAATTGGCCGTCCTGGTGCCACGGCACCTCGCGCCCGACCTCGCCCGGTTTGCAAGATAAGTTGGAGCCCCAAAGAACGATATTCGGGCCGATCACCTGCTCGATGATATCAAGTAAATCAGGGTCTAGCGCGAGAGCGAGAAAGGCCTGATGTCTGCGCCAATTCTCCGCCTGATTGTCGACAATGTGGACCTACATCAGAGCTTCAGGCGGCATATAGGGCTTGGTTTCAAGCAGAATTTCGACCGCCGCGCCAAGCTCTGACATGCGCGGCTGCGACAGGCGCAAATTCAGCATAACGTAGCCGTCCCGGTGATAAGTGGCTATCTCAGCTGGTGAGATTGAATTTCCTCCATTTTTTTGTGCTGGTGAGGGCATATTATTGGCGATAAAATTACCAGCCATAATCGCCCAGAATCGGGGCGAGACTTCCTGATGGCCCCAGTGGCAACTATCGCATAGCCTGGAACGAAATGACATTACCTCCCTCCTCTCGTGGCGGCTCTCAACTGCGCGCGATTTTCTATATGTGCTTGGCAACGGTGCTGCTGTTTCCGCTGCTGAACGCCACAGTGAAGTTTCTCGGCGAAGGGTTCACCGTCTGGCAGATCATTTGGATACGATCCATCATCCATCTCGGCGTCATGCTGGCGCTATGTGCGCCGGGCTATGGGTTGATACAGGTTTTCAAGACCACGCGGCCAGTGCTGCAGATCATCCGCGCCGCGCTGCAAACAGGCGCCATGTATTTCTTCATGTCCGCACTTATATCGCTGCCCTTGGCGACGGTCACGTCGATCACCTTCACCGCCGCCTTCATGGTGGTGATGCTCTCCATCCCGATGCTCGGTGAGCGGGTTGGCATACGGCGCTGGGCCGCCGTACTGGTAGGCTTTATCGGCGCAATCATTATTATTCGCCCGAATAGCGACATAGAGATAAAGCCAGCTCTCTTAGCGCTCGGCGCGGCACTCTGTTACGCGCTTTTCCAGATATTAACACGCAAGCTTGCGCCGCATGACGATACCCGCGTGACAGCTGTTTATACTGTACTGGTTACACTCGTCGTCGCCACCGGTATTGCGCCGTTCAACATGAGCTGGCCCGACGATACCACCACTTGGCTGCTTTTTGCCGTGCTCGGATTGATCGGCGGCGTATCACATTTTTTTCTTATCAAGGCTTATGAGACCGGCGAGGCCTCTGTGCTCTCGCCCTTCGATTACGGCCAGCTTGTCGGCGCTACATTGCTGGGCTATTTCATCTGGGGGGATTTTCCCGATGGCTGGACGTGGCTCGGCATTGGCATCATCATTTGCTCGGGAATTTACATTGCGCACCGGGAGACACGGCGAAAGCCGGTTTAACGATACAGGGCAAGTCGATATAAGATAATTTGGAGCGCACAGTATGAAAGATGAACTCGGTGCCTTTTGCGAAGCGACCCATGTCGCGCTGAAAGGTGCTGCAACCGGGCCGCTGGCCGGGCTCGATTTCGGCGCCAAGGATGCGTTCGATGTGGCCGGGCACATCGCCGGCTGCGGCAATCCCGATTGGCTGGCTAACCACACTCCGGCGGAAACAACGGCACCGGCTTTGCAATGCCTGTTGGATGCTGGCGCCGATCTCGCTGGTAAAACCCACACGGACGAGCTGACCTATAGCCTGATGGGTGAAAATGCTCATTACGGCACGCCGGTGAATGTTAATGCGCCTGGCCGTATTCCCGGCGGCTCCTCGAGCGGCTCAGCGGCGGCGGCGGCGGGAAGCCTGGTGGATTTCACAATCGGCACCGATTGCGGCGGCTCGGTGCGCCTGCCCGCTTCCTTTTGCGGCCTCTATGGGTTTCGCCCGAGCCATGGCCGCATCACGCTGGCCGGCTGCATGCCCCTGGCCTCAAGCTTCGATACGTTCGGCTGGTTCGCGCGCACACCGACCATACTGGCGCGCGTTGGTGAAGTGCTGCTTGAAGAAACGCCGCGCGCCATGCGACCCACACAATTATTGATGGCCGAGGACGCGCTCCACGCTGTCGGGCCGGAAGTGGCGGCGGCGCTCAAAGACGCCATGGAGACAGTGCGTGCTTGTATCGGCAAAGAACAAAGCGCGGTGATAGCCGGCGATGGCCTAGCGGCTTGCTTCGATATTTTTCGCACCCTGCAGGGCGCCGAGATATGGACCAATCATGGCGATTGGATCAAGCGCGCCCAGCCCAATTTCGGCCCCGGCGTGCGCGAGCGCTTTGAATGGGCGTCAACGGTTTCCGCCGACGACGTGACGGCCGCCAAAAGGCGCCGCGAAATGTTTGCCGAGCGGGTCCACAATTTGCTATCTGACGGCTCGGTATTGTGCCTGCCGACGGCACCCGGCATCGCGCCGAAGCGCGGCGCCTCGGGCGATGAGCTCAACGATTTCCGCGCCCGGGCGATGGAACTGTTATGCACTGCCGGCCTCGCCGGCCTGCCGCAAATCACCCTGCCGCTCGCCAGTCTGGAGAATTGCCCGCTCGGCCTTTCTCTGGTCGGGCGGCGCGGCTCGGATATGGAATTATTAACCCTGGCCGAAGATTTGGCCGCAAATATATGATTCGGAGAATATAGATGCTTGAAGTACCGCCAATCCTGACTATCCAGCGCAATTTCAAACGCCCCGACCCTGACAAGGTGGCGAAGCTGAAGGGTGCGCTGACCGGCAACATTGCCGATTGCCTCGGCGGGCGCGCTGCCCTTGACCCGATGATCAAGCCCCTGGTGGGCTGTCCTGATTCCATGCGGACGCTGGTTGGCCCTGTCATTACCTGCCAATGCGCGCCATCTGATCATCTCGGCGTGATGGCAGCATTGGCGGAAGCCCAGCCCGGCGACGTGATCCTGGCCGCGACCGAAGGCTATACCGGCACCGCTGTGATGGGCGATTTGATGCTCGGTATGGCGCGCAACCGGGGCCTGGCTGGATTGGTAACGGATGGCCCGGTGCGCGATATCGATGGCGTCTTCGCGGTCGGCCTGCCGGTTTTTTGCACGGGTATTAATCCGGATTCGCCAACCGGCCTCGGGCCGGGCAGCGTCGGCCTGCCGGTCACTATCGGCGGCGCCAGCGTACATCCCGGCGATATTGCCGTGGCCGACAGTAACGGCGTGGTGATCGTGCCGCGCGACAAGCTGGATATGGTTATCGAAAAGCTAGCGGAAGTGCGTGCCGCCGAGGCGGAAATGGAAGCCAAAGTAGAAGCGGGATTGGAAGTACCTGATTCCTGGCGCACTTTATTTACCTCGGACAAGGTACGTTATCTGGATTAGTAGCGGAGGAAAGATGTGGCTATTTTAGGCTAGCGCGGGCGCGGCGCTTCTTCTAACCACGAGTACATCTGCGCTCGGCGATGCGCTCGACCTCACCATTTTGAACACCAATGATGTGCATGGCCGTCTCGCCGCAACACCGCCGTTTGGATCTGTTTGTAGCGAGGCGCAGAAGGCCAAGAATAAATGCCTGGGCGGCGCAGCGCGTCTCGCCGGGGCCATCGCGGACATCCGCAGTACGACCGATAATGTTGGGCTGCTTGATGCCGGCGATCAATTCCAGGGCACGCTGTTCTACACTAATTATAAAGGCAGCGCCGCTGCGCAAGAGATGAACCCCCTCGGCTATGACGCCATGGCGGTTGGCAATCACGAGTTTGACGATGGCCCGGCGGTGCTGGCGCGATTTATCGAGGGCACCGACTTTCCACAGCTTGCAGTAAATATGGCAACCTCAGACAAACCCCAAAGGATCAATCAAGAGCTCGCTGCTGCGGCATTTGCAGCTGAGAGTTTCAGGGCGGATCTCGCGGGCCATAAGATCGGTCGAGAAGGGATAAAGATAGGAGCCGTGCAGCTCGCCGTCATGAACGCCAAGAAATTCCTTTGCCTCGAGAGGAATTCGCCCGGCCGCCATGACACGCATGGCATCATCAATTGGTTGGTTGGGATGGTCGACCACGTAAATTCCGATATCGCTTTCAGATTTTTCCGGCGAGACGGTGAAACCATGCTGCGCCATCTGCTCGCAATTCTCTATCAAAGTCTCGAAGCCGCGGCCCTTCCACAGGCGCTCCATTTCAATACGATGATAGCTCACCCGGATTGACGGGTAAGGTGCATCGCGGCGCAGCTTCTCCTGCTGACCGCGGACACGCTCGGCGAATTGCGCCGCCGGTAGGGTAAAATTAGTGAGCAAATTAAATTTGTGCGGCAATGCCGCCAGGATATGGCTGAGGCCCTTGCCATGCCAAGAAAAAAGTGGGCTCGCCGCCTTGCAGGGTGATCGGCAATTCACGGCTATGCGGAATCCGGGCGAGCGCACGCGCCCAATTCTCCGGCGGCATTTCCAACGGCCCGAGCGGAAACAGCG
>Ga0114999_10010084_pt1 | contig 10255 bp, 9 predicted proteins | sample ArcticOcean_MG_C_3_FD_89820 | JGI IMG/M metagenome (GOLD analysis project Ga0114999, IMG submission 89820) | Marine microbial communities from western Arctic Ocean - ArcticOcean_MG_CB8_126 | ecosystem: Environmental > Aquatic > Marine > Oceanic | place: Arctic Ocean: Canada Basin | collected... | reverse complement strand
AATGATTAAGCCAAAAAACAACAACGACAAACAACTTTTCATGGCTAAGCCGGGACCATTTCGTTACGACGAGCGTGCCATGAAAAACTCTTATTTACTATGCAAATCTAATTTACCGAATGTTAAAATATTTGGCGCATCTTTCCTAATCACAGAATATTGAGGCGTCCTTATATGGTTGAGCCAGTAGCGGTTTTAAAACCTCACCCCCAAGTTGCACGAGTGAGAAAAGTAGACAGGAGGCCAGCGTCAAGGGACGAAGACGAAGATAATGGTAAAGAGAGGAATGCCAAACGGGAAGAAATGCGGCTCTCTTAAATAAAGTCGCTTGGCCATAAAGGCACAATTTGCGATATACTTCTCCAGCTCTTCAGTTAAATTACAATTTGGGTTGGCTACTTTTTTTAATAGCACACGAGTCTTTTCTGCCAAACTCCAGCATGCATTTGGCTCTGTCTTCGGTATAGCTTCCCATCCGGTTTCCCAGTCCGGCGGCAACGATTATGCTTCGAGTGCTTGATACCAAAACTCTCACCTGTGCCGGCATTACGTTTTATAAACACGATAAATGGTTAGTTACTCCGAGAGGAATATTACAGTCTAAGCTTTGGGATCGTAAAAAACTAGACCAGGAACCGTTTCTTCGTCTTCAATTCGTCCACGTAGTTCAATAGTATTTTTGTCGGGATCGCGAATAAATACAGATACATGTCCATCGCGCCCAAAGGTAACAGGTCCTTGGCTTATGGCAATATTATGTTTTTCCAATGCAGCTAGTGTATCGATGATGGAATTAATCCGAAAAGCGACATGTGTTAGACCTGGGTGTTTTTCCGCAACATCCATTAGAATATTTTTATTATTATTCAAATCAACGCCATTTATTACCAAATTTATTTCGACAGCATTATCATTTTTCATAATGATTACATCATCAAAATCAGGTTCGAAAGTAATTTTAAAGCCTAAAGTTTCGTAAAACAGGACCGATCTCCGTCTCTCGGTAATGCGAATACCAATATGATCAAATTGTTGGATGTTAATCATCAGTGCTCCTGAGTCTGTTTGATTTCCGCGGTTAAATAGGGTTCTCAAGCAAACGTCCTTATTTTAAATAAAAGCTAATATTCATAAATCTCTAATGACTAGGCCAAACCAGAAAGGAATGTATGGGATTGTAGGTATTTGCTCAAGTTGAGTGTAATTTCTTTTTTCTAGCAATAATTTCGTCTTCGAGTTAACCGCTATAGTTCTAGGGTGATAAAGGTAGGAAAAATTTAAAAAATTGGCCCGTAGCTATATTTTGGGATGGTGCAAGGTTACACGATTGTATAGTTGTGTACGCCAAAGAGATCCCCTTAAAATCCAAGTAATTCACCGACGTTTAGGCGTAGAACAAAAGTAATTATTCCAAGGATTATGGCTATCAGGAGTAGGTCAACTATGGTAATTTTCATGGCGGGCTTGCTACTAATGGCTTAGCAATTCCGCTAAAGGAAAAAGCCACGCAATTCCACCTAGGACAATGGAAAGTAGAACTAAGTCGACGACAAACCATCTCATGCGGAAACCTACACCAGTCACGAGACAAAAAAATTACTGGATATAAACTGTTACCATCATGCCCAACCAAAAAAATATCATGCCTAATGGAAACTGCATAAATCGGACCATTCTGTCCTCCTTATCGGGCTGCTAATTTAACAGCAACGAACTCATTCAATCAAGGGAAAAGGCTTGTGAAGAGGTAGCTTCTTAAAATGGGGTTGCGGCCAATGCCATTGCTGCAACCATTCCACCTATGAAGATTAGTCCTATTGACAACTGAATAACTCGGAACATTCTGTCCTCCTTAAAATATTTTTTGAATGAAGAGTTACATTCTTTAGGAGGTTGTATTAACAATGAATTAATAAGATCAAAGATTCATTCAGACTTTCAATGCTTGAGGCAAAGTATCCAAATTTGATTTAGAAAGTACTGGCAGGATCAATAAACTGAAAACTGCTAGACGTAGAGCCAAGAAAAAATTAATCACATTTAATTGATCTAATTGGAGGTTGAAAAATTGAGTTGTTTGGGTGGCACAAAGGGACAAAATAAGCCTTAAACCTCGCTAATCGGGAGTTTAACGCCTTCGTACTTTTAAATCTCTGGCGGGGAGAAATTCATTTTTTTCTTGAGTTGCTGTCACGTCATCAAACTCGCCGTCGAGTATCATTCCTTCATGGGGGTTTGGGGTATTATAAATATTAGAATTATTTATGTTAATATGATTGGTTGCGAAAATGTAGCGGGCAAGAAGGCGACGTAGATTAACCCTGAATAACGGAGCAAACAATAAAAGGCCGACGAAATCCGTAATAAACCCAGGCGTTAACAACAAAATACTCGCCAGGATCAAACAACAGCCATCAAAAGCTTCATCGATTGGAAAACGGCCTTGATTCAAGCACTCCATGACCTTGTAAAGAGTTGCTGATCCCTGCGATTTGAGTTGAACGGCACCAATGATTGCGGTCAACAGTATGATCCCGATGGTTGGCCCTAGACCTAAAATGCCACCAATCTCTATAAAAGTTATAATTTCTGCGGTCGGTAAGCCGAATACAGCAATGATTAAAATAAGTTTCATACTCGTTATATAGTTTTAATTTTTTCTAACTCGGATATTGTAGCCATTCGATTTAAATGGTTTGAACCAAAGTCTCACTTCCGGGTGGTCAATCGGGCCGCCAACAACATCTGTTTCCAGGTTTTGTTCGGCAACATAGGTTTTTGAAACGCCATCGTTAACGATGACATGATACCATGGCTTATCTTTGGGTGGTCTTGATTTGGCCACCTGGCTATACCATTCGTCAGTACCTTGAAACACGGGGTCAACGTCAAGAATTACTCCACGATATTCAAATCGTTTATGATGAACCAACTGTCCTAAAGAAAAAAGTGCTTGGCTTGTGGCCATTTAAACAATCCTCAATTATTAGCGCCTACTAGAATTTCAACGAATTTCGGGTCAATTGTATCAGTAGATAGCACTTTCGTCGACAGCGCCCTCCGTAAATATAATACCTCCAAAAGTTAAAGACTTGATATTTATAAGGTTCTTTAATGTAGTTTGTTTGAAATTTCTATGGATAATCTTAATTAACACGCCCCACTATTTTGCTACTATTGGGGACTTTATCATCCTACGTGCAGACATTCAGACTTTACACTCTAATATCCATTATAAAGGTAGAGATGGTAACGTTGTTCTCGTAAATTTTCACTATGAATTTCCTGGATATGGTCTTAGGGCTGATAAACCCTCTATTTGTGACGGTATTTCGTTAAGGAATTTATCCTTTCGCATGCCAATAGATAACGATATTTATGGGTCTTGGGTTTACTAAGTCGATCCATTTTTCATAGAATTAATCGGTGATGTAGAAAACTCAATTAGTTTCAGGGGCTGATTCGAGTATAAGGCTTGCGGTGGCAATTATCGAAGCGTATACCCAAACACTGAAAGACTTGGATAACTGCGTTTTTTCCCCGCTTCTCACTCCAAATCAGACGCTACTCATGAGGCATGTTAGACAACCTGATTACATTGATGCCGATAATCATTTCTTTCCCGGTGACGACAGGTAGTGCGGAACATTTTTGGAGCCAGGTTAGATGACGCCTGACCAATCTGAGTTAGCTGTAACTAAAGCCCACCAGCGTTCCAATATAGAACCTGATTCCACTCATGAACAAATGGCTAACGCCATCCGTTTTTTGTCAGCGGATGCTGTGGAGGAAGCAGGATCTGGGCATCCCGGGATGCCAATGGGGATGGCGGATGTGGCGACAGTACTTTATTCGCAATTTTTGAAGTTTGACCCCTCCGATCCAAATTGGCCAGATCGGGATAGGTTTGTACTCTCGGCGGGCCATGGATCTATGTTACTTTACTCGCTCCTCTATCTAACCGGGTATGAGGATATGACCATTTCTGACATAAAGAATTTTCGCCAATTGGGTTCTAAGACGGCTGGTCATCCAGAATTTGGCCACGCCACAGGTATTGAAACAACGACGGGTCCGCTAGGGCAGGGACTGACTATGGCCGTGGGGATGGCACTTGCAGAGCGGATCACTAATGCTCGCTTTGGTTCAGACTTGGTTGATCATTTTACCTATGTCTTGGTTGGCGATGGTTGTCTTATGGAAGGTATCAGCCATGAGGCTATTTCGTTTGCCGGTCATTTACAACTCAACAAACTGATTGTTTTATTCGACGACAACTCAATCTCTATTGATGGTGCAACAGAATTATCAGTTTCTGACAATCAGTTAGGACGCTTTGAAGCGAGTGGCTGGCACGTTTTGGCCGTGGATGGGCATGATCCGAAAGATGTAGCATCGGCAATTGCTGCCGCCCGTGAAAGCAGTCACCCGTCTTTAATAGCATGTAAAACAGTAATTGGGTTTGGATCTCCAATTAAAGCGGGGACCGCTGCTGCTCATGGAGCTCCGCTGGGGGAAGATGTAATTGCTGGAGCCAGAGAAAGGCTGAATTGGGTTTCGGCTAAGTTTGAAATCCCAGATAACATCTTGTCTACATGGCGGAAAGTGAGCGGCCGTAGTCGTGCTAAGCGTGATGATTGGTATACACAACTGGAAGCATTGAGTGATAATGAACGCCGTTTATTTGACGCAGCCATTCATGGAAATTTGCCGGTGGGTTGGTTAGATGTAATCAATGACCATAAGAAAATTATTACTAAAAAAGCGCCAGAGTGGGCAACACGCAAGGCGTCCGGTGAATTATTAGAAGCTATCATTAATATAATTCCGGAACTAGTGGGTGGTTCTGCGGATTTAACAGGTTCCAATAATACAAAAACTGTAGACGCTGAGATTATTTCTCCACGTCATTATAATGGTCGGTACATCCATTATGGCGTAAGAGAATTCGGAATGGGTGCGATAATGAATGGAATGGTGCTACACGGGGGTGTGATCCCCTATGGGGGCACTTTTCTTGTTTTTGCTGATTATATGCGTCCTGCTATACGTTTATCTGCTTTGATGAGACAAAGAGTTGTATACGTTTTAACCCACGACTCTATTGGGCTAGGCGAAGACGGGCCCACACACCAACCGGTTGAAACCTTGGCCTCTTTACGTGCTATTCCTAATCTTAATGTCTTTCGACCTGCAGACGCAGTCGAAGTGGCGGAATCTTGGGCGTTTGCGCTCTCATCTGAAGAGACCCCATCAATCATTGCCTTGACTCGTCAAGGTGTACCAATGGTTAGAACCACACATACAAATGAAAATCTTTCAGGAAAGGGTGGCTATCTAATATCTCAAGCCCAAGGCAAAAGTGAAGTAACGCTAATAGCATCAGGTTCAGAGGTCTGGATTGCTCTTGAAGCGCAAAGATTACTTCAAAAAAATATGATTGATTCCTCTGTTATTTCAATGCCTTGTTGTGAATTATTTGATAAACAAGATGAAGAATATAGAATGGAACTTTTAGGTAGTGGTATCCGTGTTGCTGTTGAAGCAGCGGTTGCCCAAGGATGGGAAAAATATTTAGGTGAAAATGGAAGATTTGTGGGAATGACAGGATTTGGTGCCTCGGCGCCCGGAGATCGATTGTACAAGCATTTTGGTATTACCCCGGAAGTTGTAGTGGAGACAGTCAAGGATCTGTTGTAGCTGCTCCTAAATTAAGTATTGGAGCTTTCGAGGCGGAAAATTCAATTTGGAGATATCCGTTTATGAACCTGGAGCAATTGGCATCTGTAGCACTGAAAATGGTCTCAGCTAATAAGGGGCTATTAGCTGCAGATGAGAGTACGGGTACTATTTCAAAAAGACTGGCATCGGTCGGTTTGGATTCGACAGAAGAAAGTCGTCGAGATTATCGTGGAATGCTTTTTCGTACTGAAGGTTTAGGGCAATATATAAGTGGTGTAATTCTATATGATGAGACTATACGCCAAGTGTCTAAAGATGGAGTTCCCTTAACGAGGTTATTGACCGATCAAGGAATTTTACCTGGAATTAAAGTCGATACGGGTGCAAAAGCATTGGCTGGATCAGATGGAGAAAAGGTAACAGAAGGGCTAGATGGACTTTATGATAGGGTGTCGGAATACGCCGAGCTTGGAGCAAAGTTTGCGAAATGGCGTGCGGTCGTATCAATTAGCGCTACTCTTCCATCTAACTATTGCATAAATGTTAATGCCCATGCTCTCGCGAGATATGCCCGCATTTGTCAGGAAGTGGGATTGGTACCAATTGTAGAGCCGGAAGTCTTGATGGATGGGAGCCATACCATTGACCGTTGCTCCGAGGTAACCGAACATACGCTCGAGATCGTTTTTCGTGAGTTGGTTGCTCAGGGTGTGGAGCTTGGAGGTATGATCCTGAAACCCAATATGATAATTTCAGGAAAGGATTGCGCCCAACAGGCCGGCCTAGAGGAAGTTGCAGCTAGGACGATTTTGGGGCTTCAAAGAACCGTACCGGCAGAAGTGCCAGGGATTATGTTTCTCTCTGGTGGCCAGAGCGAGGCGGATGCCACAGCTCATTTAAATACGATGAATGCCGGTGATGCTTGTCCTTGGGCCTTAAGCTATTCTTACGGACGTGCATTGCAAGAAAGCGCCTTAACGTCATGGGGGCTGAACCAAAAAGATAGTCTAGTTGCCCAAGGCCAGCTTTTGAAGCGAGCGCACCTTAATAGCGCAGCGTGTGCTGCCCAATACGTCGGGGAAGCAGCTTAAGATCGGTTGCAAATATGACATGAGTGCATTCAAGATTTCTCCATCAATTTTGTCAGCCGATTGTGCCCGGCTAGGTGAAGAAGTTAGAGCTGTTGATGAAGCAGGCGCAGATTATATACATATAGATGTAATGGATGGTCATTTTGTTCCAAATCTTACTTTTGGTGCGCCTGTAGTTAGGGATATTCGACCAGTTACAAATAAACCTCTTGATGTACATTTGATGATTAATCCCGCTGCACCGTATTTACATGAATTTGCGAATGCTGGGGCTGATTTAATCACTGTACACGCTGAAGCTGATACTCATTTACATAGGAGCCTGCAGGTTATCCGGGATTTAGGTAAAAAAGCTGGTGTATCACTAAATCCCTCGACATCTGAAACAGTCATCGAGAATGTATTGGATAGTGTTGACCTGATATTGGTGATGTCGGTGAACCCAGGATTTGGGGGGCAAAGATTTATTGTCTCTCAGCTTGAAAAAATCCGACGCATTCGCGATATGATTGGAAATCTTCCCATCGAACTGGAAGTGGATGGCGGAGTGAACGCTGAAAATGTAGCATCTGTGATTGATGCAGGGGCGAATGTTATTGTCGCGGGAAGTGCGATTTTTAAAGGTGATGATTATCATGAAACTATCAGTGCCCTTAGGGAAGCAATTAATAATTGAGTTTTAATATGTTAGATGCTCATTCTCCCCCGATTGTTTAATGGACTATCACAACACTAAATGAAATTACGTCCTTTCAGCACCGAACAAATTTATGCTCGTTTCAACGTTAATTTTCTCGGTAACGTCGTTACGCTAATGTCTGATTTTTTAATTCATTATCTCTGGGAAAAACGTTGGTTCTTCTTTGCGGTAATCGTGGGTGCCGGAATTATTATGGCTCCATTGCCGGAAGGTCTTACCGAAGATGGGAAAGTTGTCCTGGCCATGTCCGTCATGGCTACCATCATGTTTGTCACCGAGCCAATACCATTACCAGGCGTGGCGTTGTTGATAATTTTAGGCCAGGTATTCCTACTAGGTCATGACTCTTCTATTGTTGCTAAGAGCCTCTGGAATGATTCGGTTCTTTTTATTTTGGGTTCTCTCATGCTTGCTGTTGCTATCGTAAAACAAAAACTCGATAAGAGAATCGCCTGGTTGATCGTTCGGATCACGGGTACGAAAACGTCCCGAGTATGTTTTGGAATCTCGGTAATATCCGGACTGTTAGCGTCATTTGTTGGTGAACATACGGTTGCGGCAATGATGCTGCCAGTAGGAATCACCTTGGTTACCCTGACGTCTGACGATCCTCGCAAGGTTCGAAATCTTGCTGCTGTCGTACTTTTTTCAATAGCATATGGAGCTTCGATAGCTGGGATCGGAACCCCCTCCGGAGGAGCAAGAAATGCCATTATGATCGGTTATTGGAAGGAATTTTTCTATGACCCGAGCAACCCAGAAACGAGTAAATTTATTATCAATTACGCCCGCTGGATGTTGTTTTCCTATCCGATTTTTCTAATCCAGGTACCTTTTGTAACGATGGTTCTTCTCTTTACGTTTCGGCCAGAATATCGTGACCTGTCTCGAGCGGTAGTTAAGCTCCGGCAGCAGGTTGAGGCGGAAGGTTCTATGAAAAAGACCGATTGGGTTGCCATTGTCATGTTTTTTATCGTGTTGTTGGGTTGGATTTTCTTCTCTGACAAGGTTGGTATGGGAACCATTGCCTTATTGGGAGCCGCAGCTTTTCTCGTAGCAGGACTGGTAAATTGGGAAGATATAAATTCGGGTGTTAACTGGGGTGTAGTATTACTTTACGGTGCCGCAATTTCTCTTGGTATTGAGATGAAGGAGACCGGCGGAGCACGATGGGTCGCGGAGAATTTTCTATCAGTACTTTCTCCAATTGGAGCGGGTGACGGTTTTGGGCTTTGGGCCTCTATCTCGGTTTTAACCACTGCCGTAACTAATACGATGTCTAATGGTGCAGCGGTTGCTGTACTTGGACCAATCGTTTTGAAAATGGCTTCCGTTGCAGGAGAAAGTCCAATTATTATTGGTTTTATTACAGCTATTTCATCGTCTTTCGCCTATCTAACAGTAGTAGGTACGCCTGCATGCACAATTGTATATGCGTCAGGCTATTTAAAAACGACAGATTTTCTTGCTGTTGGTTGGAAAATGGCGCTAATCTCAACAATTATTATGCTTATAGGGGCCAGGTTATACTGGCCACTGCTGGGTGTGTAGATGGAAGATGCCCATTGGGAGAGAAGGAATAATATGACACAGGGTTTAACCGATTCTGAAGCCCTTATCGAGTATAGAAAAAGTCGGTATCGCATTCTCGTTTGTGTTGACGGTTCAGATGAGTCGTATCGTGGACTTCAGTACGCTGCGCGTTTGGGCGCGGCGCCTGACGCCGATATAGTTTTACTTTACGTGAGACCTATTGATCAGGGCCTACGCACTGGGGGGCTTCAGGTTCGTGTCGCCCGTGAGAACATGCTCAATTGGGGGCTCGAGCTACCAGGTATCCAATACCTCAAAAAAGGTCGTGACATGTTAGTAGGAACCGAGGAATTGGCCAACCAATGGGAAATACATAGTGCTCATGCAGATGTCGTTGGTGACCCGTTAGGAGATAACAAAATCGGATACACCAATAATCAGGGTAAGTCTATCGTCCTCAAGCTAAAGACGGCTAGTTCTGTGGCTGGAGGTATTTTAGATCAGTATGAACTCGGTCCTTACAACTTAATCATTCTGGGCTCAAGTGGAAGAGCGGGGGGGTTTGCCAAGAATCTATGGGACCCAGCGATCGCAGAAAAAGTTGCTATCCATGCCCCATGCTCTGTCTGCGTAGCACGTGAACTTGAAACAGGCCACGGCATGCTGCTCTGCACTGATGGTTCGGAGCAAGCTATGGAAATGGTTAATAAGGCAGCACAAATGTCGAAGCGGGTGGGTGCTGAGGTCTCCATTTTGTCTGTATCTTTAGACGATGAAGGAGAAGTTGAGGCTCGAGAAAATGTAACCAAAGCGGCAGAGTTGCTTCGCAGTTTGAGTATTGAACCAAGAAATATTTTAATCGAAAGAGGGAACCCTGTTGAACAGATCATTGAAGCGGCAAAGACCTACACTTTTGTTGTAGTTGGCGATACAGGTAGAACCGGCCTAAAGAGATTTTTTATGGGGAGCGTAGCATTTAAAGTTATGGAATTCGCGAATAATTCTGTGATGATTGTTCGATAAAATTCCAAACCTTTGAGGCCGAATCTCGCTGCATGATTCTGCACATTTTTAATATTTTAAACCTTAAAAAACTTTCTATTTTGTTACTATTCTGGTGAAGAGCTCAAAATCCTTTATAATTTTTCTTAATACATTCTCCAGCCCAGTCCTGGGCTTTTTCAATCTGAGTGTGAGACATCATCTTTTCTACTACTTGCAGTAACCGTAGGGCCCCTTCGACACCGTT
>Ga0114999_10010082_pt1 | contig 10257 bp, 7 predicted proteins | sample ArcticOcean_MG_C_3_FD_89820 | JGI IMG/M metagenome (GOLD analysis project Ga0114999, IMG submission 89820) | Marine microbial communities from western Arctic Ocean - ArcticOcean_MG_CB8_126 | ecosystem: Environmental > Aquatic > Marine > Oceanic | place: Arctic Ocean: Canada Basin | collected... | reverse complement strand
ACAAATACTGAATCGCCAAATATCAAAAATACTATTTATCCGTATGAAGCATCAGGATCAATTTTGAATAAAGTTTATACATATTACGGAATTTTGAGAAGCAATATGTCAACTCCTGAATTCAGAGAAATTGAAAGCCGATTATCACCTGTTATATCGGAATATTCGACAAAAATATCACAAAATGAAATGCTGTTTCAAAGAATAAAAACAGTTTATGAAAAATCTAAAAAAGATCCACTAGACTCATTAAAGCAAAGAGTTGTTGAATTAATATACAAAGAATTTGAGATGAATGGAGCTAATTTAAATTTAGATCAAAAAAAAAAATATGCAGAAATTAATTCAAAACTTTCATCCTTGTATACTGATTTTTCTAATAATTTATTACATGATGAAGAAAATTACACAACTTATTTAAATCAACATCAACTTGACGGACTATCAAATGACTTCATAAAGGCAGCTGAAGCAAAAGCAATTTCTAAAAATAAAAATGGAACTTACGGAATTAGTAATACCAGATCTTTTATGGATCCTTTTTTAACATTTTCTTCAAATAGAGAAATTCGCGAAAAAGTTTGGAGAAACTATTACTCAAGAGGAGACAACAATGATAATTATGATAATAAAAAAGTCATTTCTAAAATATTAAAATTAAGAAGAGAACGAGTTCGATTAATGGGATATGAAGACTATGGGTCATGGAGATTACAAGATAGAATGGCTAAAAATCCTGAGAATGCACTTAACCTTTTAAAAGGTGTTTGGCCAGCTGCAATTAAAAGAGTTTTCGAAGAAGTTAAGGAAATGCAGGAAATTGCAAATCTAGATAATATAGTTATTAAGCCATGGGACTATCGTTATTATGCTGAAAAAGTTAGACAAGAAAAATATAATTTAGATTCTGAAGAAGTAAAACAATATTTACAACTTGACAAACTTCGTGATGCTATGTTTTATGTTGCAGAAAGAGTATTTAAATACAAATTTACTCCAACAAAAGTTGGTGAAATTTCAGTTTTTCATGAGGATGTAAAAGTTTGGAAGGTTTCTAACTTAGAATCAGGAGAATATATTGGTCTATGGTATTTAGATCCCTATGCGCGAGAAGGTAAGAGATCTGGAGCTTGGGCTACTACTTATAGAAGTTTTACTTCTTTCCAAGGAAAGACTGTTGTACTTGCCTCTAACAATTCTAACTTTATAAAACCTGCTTCTGGAAATTTATCTTTAGTTTCTTGGGATGATGCAACTACTTTATTTCATGAGTTCGGACATGCGTTAAATTATTTTTCTTCAAAATCTATATATCCAAGTCTTAACGGAGGTGTTAGAGATTATATAGAATTTCAATCTCAATTACTTGAACGATGGCTTTCAACTAAAGAGGTTATAAATAATTTTTTAGTTCATTATAAGACAGGTAAACCAATTCCAGAGATATTGGTTGAAAAAATAAAAAAAGCCTCAAAATTTAATCAAGGTTTTTCTACTACTGAATATCTCGCATCTGCCTTAATAGATCTAAAAATTCACCTAGAAGATCCAGAGAAAATTAATATGAAAAATTTTGAGACTGAAACCTTAAAATCTTTAAATATGCCTGAAGAGATCGTCATGAGGCACAGAACTCCTCAATTTGCGCATATATTTTCTGGCGAAGGCTATGCTACTTCCTATTATGGCTATATGTGGGCTGAAGTTCTTACGGCAGATGCTTCCGAAGCTTTTCTTGAAGCAGAAGGTGGTTTTTATAATGATGAATTATCAAAAAAATTAGTTGATTATCTATTTACTCCTCAAAATGCAATTGAACCTGAAAAAGCTTATTTTCTTTTTAGAGGGAAAAAGGCGAATATTCAAGCTCTAATGCGTTCAAGAGGATTTGTTGAATGATAACATTATTGTGACCATGAGGTGGGCTTTCTATCCCATCTATGTTTTCTGAGTTCATTATATAACTCTAACGAAAGTCCATTCCCATCGCTAGTTAATGTGTTAGATATTACATTTTTCTCCTTTCTCATTCCAGGAATAATTGTACCTATTTTTTTATTCATTAATATAAATCTAAGTGCAACTTCAGCCATAGTCATTTTCTTTGGAATTAAAGGTCTAATCTTATCTACTTTATCTACGCTTGAAATAAGGTTTTCTGGCACGAAATAGCTTGCCCTCCAATCATCTTTTGGAAATTCTGTGTCCTTGGTTATATTTCCAGTTAAAGTACCTTCGTCAAAAGGAACACGAGCAATAATACCTATATTTAATTTTTCACAAATAGAAAATAATTTATCTTCAGGTGCTTGGTCGAAAATATTATATATGACCTGAACAACATCAATTATTCCAGTTTCTAATGCTTTAATTCCATTTTCTGGTTCCCACCTGTTCATGCTAATCCCAATAGCTTTAATTTTTCCTGAATTTTTTAAATCTTCAATTGTTTTTTTCCACTCATCAATATTAGACCAACTATCATCCCAAGTATGAAATTGTAACAAATCAATTTTCTCTAACCCTAAATTTTTTAGAGTTTTATCCGTGTATTCCAATATATGAGATTTAGGATAAGAATCATGATATGAATAATATTTAGTTGCTGGCCATTTAAAGTTTTTTGGTGGCAACTTACTGGCAGTGTATATTTTTTTATTTGGATGTCTTTTAACTAATTCCCCTAGTAATTTCTCACTATGACCTTCTCCGTAACCCCAAGCAGTGTCAAAAAAATTAACCCCTCTTTCTATGGCTAGATCTAATGATTTAGCTGATTGATTATCATCTGATTCGGTCCAACCTCCCATACCCCACATTCCATAACCTATTTCACTTACTTGCCAATTGATTCTTCCGAATTTTCTATATTTCATGTTTTAAAAAATTAAAATAGTTTATAAATTTAATTAATTATTTTTCCTCCAGGATAATAACCAATCTATAACAATAGAATCCTTATATATATTATCCCAACCCCAATGCCCAATATTCTTTTCAGTTCTAAAACTAATTTTAGCCCCATAGCCACTTAAAGTATCCGCCATTTTTTTAGCCATTAAATAAGATGCAGTTTGATCAATATCCCCATGACTCATCCAAATAGGAATATTTTTAACTTTTTTTGCTAAGGGGGAGATAGCTATATGGTCCGTGATGAGGAGATAAAGGCATAATAGCAGCAAATGTATTAGAGAGTTCGGAAGCAATTATAAATGCACCTCTTCCTCCCATGCTTAAACCAGTAAGATATATTCTTTCAGGATCAATATTCAAATTTTCCTTAATATTTTCTATCATATCCTCTAGCTTTTTTGAATCCCAATCAATTTCAAGTTTAATCGGTGCAGCATAAACATATGGATCAGATTTAGGTCTATAAAAAATATTTCTTGTCGTGTCTCTTTTAACAAAGCTTTGAGTTTTAGAAACTACACTTCCATGAAGATATATAACTAAGGGATATTTTTTATCCTTTGAATAATTTTCAGGAATATCAACTATATATGAATATCCACACATCCATCTTAAGTTGTCATCAACACATTCTTCAAAATGATGAATTGGCTGAAGATATTCATCTCCCCAATATGGTTCTTTGCTCCAAGGATCTAAACCAGGATTCATCCACCATGATTCAATCACAAATTCAAATTTTTCAAAACCTTGAGGAGTAAACTCATCTTGATAATATAAATTTAAATTAGAAGCACCTCTATCATATTGAAGTGAAGTTAAAGCATTAACCTTTAAAGCTTTACCTCCATTTATAGATGGCCACTTTCCCGTTCCTTTATTACTTAATGTTTTAGATGCAATAATTTGACATGGAGGACATGACTTTTCTTTTAAAGCTGGTGTCTGAGAAGAACAAGTAATAAAATTAAATAGAATTAAAAAAATAAAAACAGCTGAAGTTGTTTTATAAATAGCTTTCATAAATTTTAATTCAAATATACTGCTTCAATAAATCCTGAACGAATTTTATCATTATCAGAACGAGCTCTAGTTAAAAATAATCCATATAAGTTATTTTCATAATCAATCTAAAATCTTGTACAATGATAACCGTCCCATCCATAAAGTCTTTTAGAAAAATCAATTCCGTCTGATACTGGATCAACTACAAAGAAAGAAAAACCATAATAAACTTTTTTCCCAGGAAGTTGACCGTTTATTATTCCTTTTTCAGAATACACATCAGTCATTATTTTAATACTCTTTTCTGAAATAATTCTTTTACCATTATAAATACCTTTATTTAACAGCATTTTGCAAAATTTCATATAATCACTGGCTGTAGAAACTAATCCTTCTCCTCCAAAATGAGCGCGATTATCTATTGAATATGATAGTTTGTTTAGCTCATAAGTAAATCCTTTAAGACTATTATGGTTAATATATAAAGGTTGAAATCTTAATTTTTCTTCGTCTGTAAGATGAAATTTCGTGTTATTCATTTTCAAGGGATCTAAAATTGTTTTGAAGAGATATTCGAAAAAACTTTTTTTAGTAACCACCTCTATAATTCTTCCTAAAATAGCCTGATTAATTCCATATAAATAATCTGATCCAGGCTCGAATTCTAAAGTCACTTTAGCTACATCACTAATAAACTCTTCAAGGTTATTATACTTAATAGTATTCGTAAAACCATAACCATAACCAGGGTTACTGTAATACCCAAAGCCCGATCGATGACTCATCAAGTGAATTATCTTAAGCTCATTTTTACATGGATATATAGAGTTATTTCCCTTACAATTAATGTTTTTAAAAGAGGGTATATACTTATATACTGGATCTTCTAAATCTATAATGCCTTTTTCTATTAAGCTCATCATCGCTACAATAGTAATTGGTTTAGACATAGACCAAATTGGAAAAATTGTTTCTTCGTTAATATCTAAATCTCCATTTTTATTTGAATTTACTGTCTGATCAAAAATAACTTCTCCATTTTGAAAAATAATACCCCTATTGCTTCCTGTTAGTTCTTGTTCTATTATGCTTTTTTGATAGTTTAAAATATTTTCTTTTTTAATTTGAGCAAAACAACAAAAACTAAAAAAGTATATTATGATTTTCATGTTCTTCATAGATTAAATTTAAAGAACATAAATGTAATCAGAATTAGATAATGAAATTTATAATTATTAATACATTGCTATAATAAAGAATAATAAAGAAAATGATTAAGAACAAAAGTGTGGTAATTATAGGCTCTGGCATAAATGGATTGGTATGTGCTAATTACTTAAGAAAAGTTGGATTTAATGTAACTATTCTTGAGTCTTCTCATAAAATTGGTGGAGCTTGTACCTCTGAAAAAATTCTAATAAAGAAAAAAGAAATTAATTATTCTACAGGAGCAACAGTACTAGGTATGATGCCTGATTTTATTTTTAAAGAGACTGGCCTATCAAATAAAATAACTTCTTTTAGTCCAAGTCATCCTAAACTTGTCTATTTTCCAGGTGACAAAAAAAGTACTAAAATATATAAAGACTCCAATAAACTTAGTAAAGAATTACGTTTAAAATGGGATGAAAAAGGTGATATGATTGCTTTTAGAGAAGACAAAAACAGAATAGTTGATTTCATTAGAAAAGGCTATAAAAATGGAGAAACCCCTTGTCTAGAAAAAGCTAAAGCTTTTCTTGGAGATAAATTAACTGAGCTATGGATTAGTGGAAATGCAAAAGAATTGTTAGATCATTATTTTACTTCTGAAAAAACTAAAATTTATATGGGAATGACTGTTATTGAAAGTGGACCTACTTCTATAAAGTCTCCATTTAGTGCATTTACTATACCACTAATGGATTCCGGTTCCATTTTTAATGGATATTGGGGATATGTTAAAGGAGGTATTGGAGAAATAACTAAAAAACTAGGAGAGATTAATGATGTTTTAAATATAAAAACTCAATTAAATATATCTATTGAATCAATAGACTCTTATAAATGCATAATTAAATATAATCTAAAATCTAAAAGTTTTAAATTGGACTATGACTATCTAATCTTTGCAACAGACCCAATAACTCCCTCAAAATTATTAAGAAATACTTCATTAATAGAAAATTTAAATTCAAAAAAATATATTGGATCGAGCGGAAAAATTACTGTATTCTTTGAACAACCAGTTATCTGGAAAGAGAATTCTACTTGTAAAGATTTTGATTCAGCATTTAGATTTATTTTTTCTATAGATACTCTTGAGCAATTTGAAGATTCAAGTCAAAAAATTTTAAATTCAAACATTGAATATGAACCTGGATATATACAGGTTTATTGTGAAGGTGGAGCACAAAGAAAACTTTCAAACATTGAACCTTTTGATAAACTTATTTTTTTTACAAAAAATTTTTCATTTAAAAGTTCAAGTGATCAATTAACTGTAATTGAAAATAAAATAAAAAACATGGTCTTTAAACATATAGTAAACCCTAAAAATTGTGTTTACAGTATTTTTTTATCTCCTTTAGACTTAAAAGAGAAATTTCGTTTTCCCATGGGAAACATTGATCATTTAATACTAGAAAATGATCAAACATTTAACTCCAGATCTTTTTCTACTGATAAGAAAAATAACTTTTATAGATACTGGGATTATGAAAACATATTCTACTGTGGCGCAGGCGCATATCCTTGTGGAAGTGTAGCAGGAACCCCTGGATATATCTTGTCAAAACAACTATATAGCTTAGTGTTAAAAGAAAATTAAGTTAAAGTATTCAAGTTTATTTTAATGAATTACCCCCTTTTTCTCCAGTTCTTATTCTAATTGCATCTTCGACAGGAATTATAAAAACCTTACCGTCACCGACTAATCCAGTTGAACAAGACTTAAGTATTGCTTCTATTGTAATGTCTACAAACTCATCATTTACAACAATAGAGATATATCTTCTTTGAATATCAGAGGTGCTATAAGAAACACCTCTGTATACGTGACCCTCTTTCTCATTTCCAACACCAGTAACATCCCAAAAACTAAAAAAATTCACTTTGACAGAATGAAGAGCATTCTTTAAATCATTAAAATTTGATTTTCTTATAATTGCTTCAATTTTTTTCATATTTTTTTCTCTTTATTTAAAGACAATAAGGTTTAAACGTGATAATAGTTTATAAACTAAGTTGTTTTTTTTATACAATTTAATAGATTTAATTATAAGTTACTAACTAAATTAATTAATATGTGTAAAAATTTTGATTGATTAAAAAAATAACAATGGTAAAATATTTGACAAACATCCAGGGATTGATCTTGTAGCTTCATTCACTAAAGCATATATTGAAGGTGATAAAAAAAACTATCTACAATTATATCCGATGATTTCATAGGATGGAATGGACTTAACGCCAATAAAGACAGTAAAGGTAAAGACAAACAAGGATTAATAAATGAATCTATTTATTGGAGTACCCAGCTAAAAGCTTTTAAAATTTCAAAAAGAGGCAGTTCCTATCCAGATGCACTTGAATTTAAAAGATCTGGCACCTGGGTTGACACATACGATACATTTTATGGAATTGACAAAGAAACAGGCTTTAAATTAGATATGCCAATGGATAGATCTTTTACTCTAAGTGAAGATGGTTCTCAAATTAAAATGATGATAGCTCGTTACAATACTTTTATCATGAATAAATACTCTAATTCATTTGAAACAAGAACTAATGGTACTATCTATAAAGATCACCCATTTATAAACACAGTAAGAACAATGATTTCTGCATTAGAACTTGGTGATCTAGATTTAGTTTATCAACAATTTTCTGATAATTCATTATTTTCAGACATTAATGCCCCTCGCGGCACAACTATTTCAATACCTGAAGAAAGAGAAAAAGTTGAGCAAATATTAAGTCAATATAATATTTTAAGCCTTGATGAACACGGTTATCCAGATTTATTAGATTACGAAGGAGATGGCGCTGAAGTTCTTTCTTGGTGGATTTATAGGTTACAAAATATTAAAACAAGTAAAAAAGTTGATATTTTTATGCACTTAAGTCATTCATTTAATACAAAAGGTAAAATAACAAGACAAGTAGCATACTGGAATGGTTCTTTATTAAAGTGATTTTTTAAATAAGTAAAATGTAATTAATTATTAGATATTAAAAAGGCCTTTTTAATATCTATAGTTTTACTTTAAATAATCTTGGTTTGCTTTTCTTACCTTCATCTTCAGAAGATATCCAAAAAGTATTTTTATCTATTATTTTAATCCCCTCCATTTGAGCTTTATCAATTTTAATAATATATTTTTTTAAATCTAAAAGCTTTATGTTTTCAAGGTTAAAATCTTTTACTTGACACATAAATTGAGTTCCTGATGATTCATAACCAATAAGTACTAATAATTTTAGTTTTTCATCGTAATCTGCGCCTGTAATCAACCCTCCTATTTCAAAAAACCCAATTGGTTCAATTATATAATCACCTGGAGTTTTTGGTATTAAATAAATTTCTGTAGTTAATGACTTTCTGTTTTTAGTGAAAAGAAGTAAATTTTCAAGATAATTTGTTATTGCCTCTGCATCAAATTCAGTATATAAATTTGGATCAAAATTATTTTGAGCCTTATACTTTATGTTAATTATCCCATCAACAATTAAATCATCTAATTTTACTTTAATTATTGATAAATTAGATCTAGTTCCATAATTATTACCAATATCCCCAATAAATATATGTTTATTGTCTTTTGCTAATGATTCCCAATCATTATTTTTAATCCCAAGAATTTTATGTCTATAAACGATTTCACCTTTTGAATTAAACTCATACAAAATAGATTGTCCTCCCGAATCATTTAAAGTTAAAATATTTTTTTTAAAAAATTCTAAAGCTGAAGTTTCATTTAGCTCCTTAGGAAGTGAAATCTCATCTATTATTTGTTGAGAATTCATTTTAAAAAATAAAAGAAAGACTATTATGTGAATTTTTTTCATAATTTTAATTTAATTTTAATTTAATTAAATTATAAAATATCTTATAAATTTAATTTTAATAAAAATAGATATTATCTAAATAAAACATCTTTTTTCAAAAAAATAAATAATGAAAAATCTATCTAGACGTTCTTTTATAAAATCAACTAGTACGGCGACAACTGGGCTTGTCTTTATTCCTAGCCTTTATGGTAATTCCCCTAATAATAGGTTAAATATTGCTGTAATAGGCGTTGGTGGAAGAGGAAGAGCAAACTGGAGTCAGGTCCCCAAAGAGAATATAGTTGCAATGTGCGATGTTGATGATAAAAGAGCCTCTAAAGGTTTTAATTTATTTCCTAATGCTAAGAAATTTAAAGATTTTAGAGCCATGTTTGATCAAATGAGTAATGAAATTGATGCTGTAATAATTTCTACTCCTGATCATACTCATTTTGCGGCGACTATGATAGCTATGGAGTTGGGGAAGCATGTATATGTAGAAAAACCTCTAGCACACAATGTTTGGCAACTTAGAACCATGAAGAAAGCTGCTAATTATTATGGAATTGTTTCTCAAATGGGAAATCAAGGTCATACCACAAATGGAATTAGATTAATTAAAGAATGGTATGAAGCTGGAGTATTAGGAGAGGTTCGTGAAGTTCATGCTTGGCATGGTAAATTTAATTTTAAACCAAATTTTTACTGGACTAAACCTGAAAGCTTTCCACCTCCAACTCACCCAATTCCTAAAAATTTTGATTGGGATTTATGGTTAGGACCAGCAAAACATAGAAATTTTAATAGTGCATATGCACCACTATCATGGAGAGGATTTTATGACTTTGGAAATGGAATGCTTGGAGACTGGTCATGTCATACCTTAGATGCTCCATTTTGGTCTCTTAATCTTGGAATGCCTCATACAGTTGAAGCAAATGTGCCTAATCCAATGACTAAACAAGGATTTATTGCAGATGAATCTGTTACTACTTTTCAATTTAATTCAAGAGGCAAAAAAGCTCCTGTAACTTTAAAATGGTATGAAGGTGGAGAAAAACCTCAAGTGCGTCCAGAATGGGGTATTGATAAATTAAAAAATAGTGGGATGTTGATGATAGGAGATAAAAACACATTAATTACTGGAGGAAGGCCTGATAAACCAAAACTGATGATGAGTGACGAGAAATGGGAGTATTTTTTAAAAAATGCTCCTGAAAAAAACATACCAAGAGTTACAAATAATAAACCTGTAGATGAATGGTTAACTTGTATCAAAAATAATTCATTACCAGGGTCAAACTT